>MAAC01017936.1_pt1 | contig 23261 bp, 28 predicted proteins | sample 1115981 | NCBI WGS metagenome assembly MAAC01 (sample SAMN04961126, study PRJNA320927) | seawater metagenome | isolation source: sample BD02T64 sea water enriched with oil for 64 days | place: USA:Gulf of Mexico | collected 2013-07-27
CAAGTAGGAGCAAAAGTCATTAAGCACCTTAAAGGTGACAAAGTTATTGTATTCAAAAAGAAAAGAAGAAAAGGATACAGAGTAAAGAATGGTCATAGACAAGCACTTACTGAAATTGTAATTGAAAGTATTGTTGCTAGTGGAGCTAAAAAAGCGGCTCCAGCTAAAACTGAAAAAGCTGCTCCTAAAAAAGAAGAAGCTAAGAAAGAAACAGCTACTACTGATTTGAGTACCATGACTGTTGCTGATTTAAAAGCAATGGCAAAAGAAAAAGGAATTACTGGTTATACTTCTATGAAGAAAGCCGATTTAATTGCTGCATTAAGTTAATTTAATAGTAAAAATTATATAAAATGGCACATAAAAAAGGAGTTGGTAGTTCGAAGAATGGTAGAGAATCAGAATCGAAACGATTAGGTGTTAAGATTTTTGGTGGACAAGCTGCTATTGCTGGAAATATCATTGTAAGACAAAGAGGAAATACACATTTTCCTGGTGAGAATGTATATGGTGGAAAAGATCATACCCTTCACGCAAGAGTGGACGGTTTGGTGAAATTTACTAAAAAGAGAGATAACAAATCTTACGTTTCTATCGTACCTTTCGAGGCTTAAGAAACTAGATTTATTCTATATAGAAACCTCCAACGATTATCGTTGGAGGTTTTTTTTGTCCAGTTGTTTTTATTAACTATTTAGTAACATTATGTAAATATTGGATTGGTAAAATTCTCTTTAATTTGCAGAAAGATTGTTATGGGGATAAGTAATCTTTAAAAAAATATAATGATAAAGTTGGTTTATTTATTTATGTTTTTTAATAAAAACCCTTACATTGTTTCTCTTAACAGGTAAGGGTTATTTATTATGAAAAATTTATCTTATAGAGTTTTAATTGTATTGCTTTTATTCTTTTCAGGAGTTGTTTCTACTGCTCAAGAAATTACCAAATTCGATTATTTAGAAGTAATTGTCATTCAGAAAATGAACAATAGCGGAAAAATAAAGAGGGTAAAAGTAGAAGATCAGAATTCCTTAGTTGATAAAACAATTACCATAAAGGAAATGGAAGCGATAAAAACAACATCAGATTTGCTCAATTATATGAATGCAAATAATTGGGAGTTTATAGATAGAAAAGCGGTCACTGAAGAAAGCGAACCTGTTTGGATGAGTTATATTTTTAGGAAGAAGAAATAATTGTAAAACAAAAAACCCTTACTTTTTAAAGTAAGGGTTTTTTGTTTTATAGAAAGAGATTGCCATGTTGTTTGTGCTTCACTCCTCGCAATGACAACTAGTATCTATAGTATTCCGGTTTAAAAGGACCTTTAACTTCAACACCAATATAATCAGCTTGATCTTTACGAAGTTCCGTAAGTTCAATACCTATTTTTGCCAAGTGTAATTTTGCTACTTTTTCATCTAAATATTTAGGTAACATATATACTTTGTTTTCGTAGTTTTCTATGTTATTCCAAAGTTCAATTTGAGCCAAGGTTTGGTTGGTAAACGAGTTACTCATTACAAAACTTGGATGCCCTGTAGCACAACCTAAATTCACCAAACGTCCTTCAGCTAATAAGATGATGTCTTTACCATTGACGGTATACTTATCTACTTGAGGTTTGATCTCGATTTTTTCGTGGTTGTCATTTAACCAAGCAACATCAATCTCATTATCAAAATGGCCAATATTACATACAATGGTTTTGTCTTTCATCGTTTCAAAATGACGCCCTTGTACAATGTCTTTATTTCCAGTAGTGGTGATTACGATATCTGCATTACCTACTACAGTTTCTAATTTCTTTACTTCAAAACCGTCCATTGCTGCTTGTAAAGCACAAATTGGATCAATTTCAGTAACGGTAACAATACTTCCTGCTCCTTTAAATGAAGCTGCTGTTCCCTTACCAACATCTCCGTAACCACAAACTACCACACGTTTTCCTGCAAGCATGATATCTGTTGCACGACGAACGGCATCTACAGCACTTTCTCTACATCCGTATTTATTGTCGAATTTAGATTTAGTTACACTATCGTTTACATTGATTACAGGTAATGGAAGTGTTCCATTTTTCATACGGTCGTATAATCTATGTACTCCAGTTGTTGTTTCTTCACTAAGTCCATTAATACCATCCACTAATTCTGGATATCTGTCCAATACCATATTGGTTAAATCTCCACCATCATCTAAAATCATATTTAGAGGTTTGCGTTCTTCCCCAAAGAAAAGGGTTTGTTCGATACACCAATCAAACTCTTCTTCATTCATTCCTTTCCAGGCATACACCGAAATTCCAGCATCGGCAATAGCTGCTGCAGCTTGATCTTGTGTTGAAAATATATTACAAGAACTCCAGGTAACTTCCGCACCTAGTGCTAATAAAGTTTCAATCAAAACTGCGGTTTGGATGGTCATGTGTAAACAACCTGCAATACGTGCACCTTTTAGGGGTTGTTCATCTTTATATTCTTCGCGCAAAGACATTAACCCTGGCATTTCTGCTTCGGCAAGTTCAATTTCTTTACGTCCCCATGCAGCAAGGGAAATATCTTTTACTTTATAGGCTGTGTAAGCTGTTGTATTCGTAGACATATTATTATATTTGTTTTATCCCTGCGAAGGCAGGGGTCTCATTTTTTATTAATGAAATCAATTTTTAGATTTCAGTTTGCAAAAATACATAATATACTTTAATAATAAATGCCTCTTTACAAAACTATAACAGTAAACCCTTCAACTAAAGTGCTCATTTGGAAGATTGAAGAATCTTTTAAAACGCTGACTGAAGATGTAGTACTTACACAAATAAGTGAAAATAGGGTTGCTGGGATGAGAAGCGAATTACACCGAAGAGGATTTATTAGTATACGCCATTTATTAGCTTCGGAAGGATATAGTGATCACGATTTGTTTTATGATGAAAATGGAAAACCGCATTTAAAGGACGGAAAACATATTTCGATAACCCATTCCTTTAATTTTTCAGCAATCATTATTAGCGATATTGAAGTGGGAATTGATGTGGAAAAAAAACGCGAAAAAATATTAAAAATAGCGCATAAGTTTACCAATTTTGAGGAGTACCAAAAATTGATTCATAAAGATGTAATCATAAGAAAATTGACTGTTGTTTGGTGTGCAAAGGAATCGCTATATAAAAGTTTTAATAGGGTAGGGTTGACATTTCTAAATCATATTTATGTAGAAGATTTTAGTTTGTATCATAATGAAACAACTGCAAAGGTAGATTTTGAAGATAAAATAGAGGGATATCACATATCGTTTCTAGAATTTGAAGGATTTACTTGTGCCTATGCTTTACTTAATGACAGAAAAAAGAATGGTTAAAAAGGAATTCTTTCAATCTTTTACTACCTCAATTTCTAAAAAGGAAAAACTATTAGCAATCTTAATTGATCCAGATGTTTTTGATAATTCTGAAACAGAATATTTTTTAAATACCTTACCTTCTCATACCACGCATTTATTTGTAGGTGGAAGTGCCATAGAAAATAATAAAACGGAAGCAACGGTAATCAAATTAAAAAAATACAGCTCATTGCCTATTTTTCTATTTCCTGGAGATGAATCTCAGATCACTCAAGAGGCGGATGGCATTCTTTTTTTATCTCTTATTTCTGGGAGAAACCCCGAGTATTTAATTGGACAACAAGTACGGTCCATTTCTAAACTAAGAAATTCAAATTTAGAAATTATAGCTACAGGGTATATTTTAATTGAGGGGGGAAATCTATCTGCTGTAGAAAGAGTAAGTGAAACCGCTCCAATGTCTCAAGACGGCATTCAAGCTATAGTAGATACTGCTATAGCAGGAGAATATTTAGGAAAGAAATTGATCTATTTAGAAGCAGGAAGTGGAGCAAAGTACCCAGTACATCCAAACATTATCAGTGCGGTAAAAAAAGCGATTACTATTCCATTATTGGTAGGAGGTGGAATTAAAAGTGAAAAGCAAAAGAAAGAAGCCTATGAGGCGGGTGCAGATATGGTGGTGATGGGGACTTTTTTTGAAAATAAATAATTTGCCCTCGACTCCGTTCAGGGTGCCAAAAAGACAAATAAAATGAATGTATCGATAGATATTTCTATGTATCCACTACATAAAGAGTTTGAAACTCCTATTAAAGAGTTTATCCTCGTTTTACGAAACTCAAAATTTCATACCGAAGAAAATGGGCTGAGCACTCAAATATTTGGGAATTATTTACAGGTAATGGAATTTATTAATTCTAATATTCACGAGGTGTTACTCAATCAAAAGAATTGTGTTTTTATGCTAAAAATTGTAACGGATAACCGAAGCCATCATGAACCAAATTATTAATTATTTATTCGAACAGTATCAAGGCTATGATACTGTTGATATCGTTTTAGAAATAATAGCTGTTATTTTCGGATTTTTTTCGGTTTGGTATTCTAAGCAAAATAAAATCTGGGTATTCCCAACAGGAATGATAAGTACCGCCATTTTTGTTTATTTATTAATAAAATGGGAGCTTTTAGGAGACATGATGATTAATGGTTATTATTTTGCAATGAGTGTTTATGGATGGAACATTTGGACTCGAAAAGTAGATGCAACACATGTAACTCCAATAAGCAAGACCACAAAAAAAGAAAAACAACAATCGGTAATCATTTTTATTACCACTATTCTTTTTGTGTTTTTGGTGTATCAGTATTTTGATAAATGGACTAGTTGGACGGCTTATGTAGATACCATTACAACTGCAATCTTCTTTGTGGGAATGTGGTTAATGGCAAAAAGGAAAATTGAAAACTGGATCTATTGGATTTTAGGCGATATCATTTCTGTTCCTTTATATTTGTATAAAGGATTAGCATTTACATCTTTTCAATATTTAGGATTTACGATAATAGCAATTTTTGGATACTTAGCGTGGAAAAAACATTTAAACAAGCAAAATCAAATTGCTTAAAAGTAACATTATTTGGTCCTGAATCTACAGGAAAAACGACTTTGGCTAAACAATTAGCTAGGCATTATAATTCGATTTGGGTTCCTGAATATGCAAGAGCGTATTTACAGCGCAAATGGAACGATGAACGAAAGACCTGCGAGCAATCAGATCTTTTACCAATAGCTATAGGACAAATAAAACTTGAGAATGAATCGGCGCAAAAAACAGACACGGTTTTAGTGTGTGATACAGATTTGTTAGAAACCAAGGTATACTCTGAAGAATACTATGAGGGTTCCATTGACCCTTTATTAGAAAAATATGCTTTGGAGAATACTTACGATTTGTATTTTTTAACTTATATTGATTCGCCTTGGGAAGCAGATGATTTAAGAGACAAACCCAATGAAAGAATGCAAATGTTTAAGGCTTTTGAAGCCACATTAATAAAATATAATAGACCTTATGTTTTATTGAAAGGATCTAAGACAGAACGATTAGAAGAAGCTGTTAAGCATATTGATTTACTATTAAAAAAGAAACTTTGAATTTAACTAAGAAAGATATTCAGCAATTAAAAGATCATGGACTTACCATCGAAAAAGTTTTTAGACAAATAGAGTCCTTTTCAAATGGAATCCCCTTTGTAGAAATAGTCACAGCTGCTTCTAAAGGAAATGGTATTGAAGCGATTGCACTAGAAAATCAACAAAAATTAATTAATTTTTACGATGGTAAAAAAGATAGATTAGACCTAGTTAAATTTATTCCTGCTTCTGGAGCTGCTACTAGAATGTTTAAGTTTCTTTTTGAGTTTTTAGAAAATTACGATCCTGAAAAGAAGAAATTAAAATCTTTTATAAAAAACGGGGATTATAAAGAACTTTCCACCTTTGTTAATTCGATAAAAGATTTTGCTTTTTTAAGAGCTGTTAGAAAAAAAATAAGGAAGAATTATCCAGATTTTAAACATGGTACCAAAGGGAAACGAGCTCATTTATTTGTAAAAACGATGTTGGAGGAAAACAGTCTTAACTTTGCAAATATGCCAAAAGGATTGATTCCTTTTCACAAATACAAAAAATATGCTACCACTGCTTTTGAAGAGCATTTGTATGAAACTGCTTTTTATGCTTCGGTGAATGACAATGTTTATTTGCATTTTACTTTTTCAGAAAAACATGTACCCTATTTTAAGAAGGAATTTAAATCTGTAAAAAATAGAGTTTCAAAAAAAACAAAAACTGAATTTCATATCTCCTATTCCTTTCAGAAAAAAGGAACAGACACCATTGCTGTGAATTTAGACAATACCTTATTTAGAGATGAAAATAATAATTTGGTATTTCGCCCTTCAGGGCATGGAGCTTTAGTAGAAAATTTGAATGAGGTAGATGCCGATATCATATTCATAAAAAACATAGACAATGTTGCTGCTGAAGAATATGTTGAGGAAATTGCAAACTATAAAAAGGTATTAGCCGGGAAATTACTTTGGATTCAAGAAAAAGCCTTTTTATACTTAAGAGAAATTTTAAAAGAGGAAGTGGCTCAAGAAAAAATAAACGAAATAAAATCTTTTCTTTGGAACGAATTGAACATTAAAGAGACCCCAAGTGATCCAAATTTAATCGCTCAAATTTTAGATAGACCCATACGTGTTTGTGGCGTTGTAAAAAACACAGGAGCACCAGGTGGCGGGCCTTTTTGGGTTAAAAATGGACATGGAGAGATGTCTTTGCAGATTGTAGAAATGGCTCAGATAAATGCTGATAACCCTCGCCAAAAAGCCATGATAAATGAAGCGACCCATTTTAATCCCGTAGACATTGTTTGTGGGGTAAGAGATTATAAAGGGGATAAGTATGATCTAACAAAATTTATAGATCCTAAGTCGGGAATTATTTCTCAAAAATCTCAAGATGGAAAATCGTTAAAAGCTTTAGAACTTCCAGGATTATGGAATGGCGCCATGGCTGGTTGGAATTCTGCATTTGTTGAAGTGCCCTTACAAACATTTAATCCCGTAAAAACAGTTAACGATTTATTAAACAAGGAACATCGCCCTAATGCATAATGAATACTGAAGTTATACTAAGCGAACTCAAGTTTAAGGCGGTACGTAGTAGTGGTCCTGGGGGACAACATGTAAATAAAATAGCTTCAAAAATTGAAGTAAGTTTAGCGGTTAAGGACTCTTTGGCTTTTTCTGAAAGTGAAAAAAAAATCTTATTGTTAAAACTGAAATCTAAAATTACTTCAGGTGGAATACTACAACTTTCCTGTGGTGAAACCAGAAGCCAACATAGAAATAAAGCGATAGTAATTGATAGACTTATCGAATTATTAGTAAAAAATTTAAAAAAACAGAAGCCTCGTAAAAAGACAAAACCCTCTAAACGAGCAATAGAAAAAAGGCTTACCACTAAAAAGAATAAAGCCATTAAAAAAGTAAACAGGAAACCTCCCAAAATTGATTAATTAGCTATCTTTGTACCATCTCAAAGGGGTGCCTGAAGAATAAAGATTCTATTAAAATCGAAATTCCAAAAGCTGAGATTATACCCATAGAACCTAGAACAGGTAATGCTGTTTAGGAAAACATAGAGGAATATTTCCTTATACAAACAATTTAAAAATAACAATAAATAATTACCCCTTTTATTTAGTGAAACATCGTTTTATTAAAATGAAAAAAATAATTATTTCAGCTTTTTTAGGTTTACTATTTTTAAACCTTAATGCTCAAGAAGTCGTAACCGATTCAACAACTGTACAAACCTTAGACGAGGTGCTCATTAAGTCTGTAAGAGTAGATGCAGATTCTCCAATTACCCATTCTAACGTAGACAAAGAAGAAATTAAAAAAAGAAATTTAGGTCAGGATATTCCTGTATTATTAAATTTTCTGCCCTCGGTAGTAACGACTACAGATGCTGGTGCAGGTATAGGTTATACCTATATTAGGGTAAGAGGAAGCGATGCTTCACGTGTAAATATTACCATAAATGGAATCCCTTATAACGATGCAGAAAGTCAAGGGACATTTTGGGTAAATATGCCCGATTTTGCTTCCTCTGTAGAAAATCTTCAATTGCAACGGGGTGTAGGAACTTCTACCAATGGTTCTGGAGCTTTTGGTGCAAGCTTAAATATATTAAGTGAAGCTTTTTCTAAAGAAGCCTATGGAGAAATAGGAACCTCCTTTGGTTCGTACAATACCCAAAAGTACAATGTAGAGTTTAGTACAGGTTTATTAAATGAACATATCGAAATTTCGGGTAGGCTTTCCAAAATCACATCAGATGGTTATATTGATAGAGCTTCTTCCGACTTAAAATCTTATTTTTTACAAGGAGCCTTTGTAGATGAAAACACCTTAATTAAAGCCTTGGTTTTTGGGGGTAAAGAAAAAACCTACCAAGCTTGGTATGGGATTGATGGAGAGACTTTGGAGGATGATAGAACCTTTAATCCTGCTGGGATGTACACCGATGAAGATGGAAATGTGCAATTTTATGATAATGAAGTGGATAATTATTCTCAAGATCATTATCAATTGCATTGGAACCAAAAGTATTCTAATAATTGGTCTACAAATCTTGGGTTAAATTATACCTATGGTAGAGGCTATTATGAACAATATAAAGAAGATCAGGATTTCGAGTTTTACGATTTTACTCCTATTGAAATCGGGGATGAAATAACCAACACCACAGATTTAATTCGTCGTCGTTGGTTGGATAATGATTTTTATGTAGCCAATGCTACTGTAAATTATAAAAATGAGGAATTAGATATTACTGCTGGAGGTTATTACAGTTATTATGATGGAGACCACTATGGGGAAGTAATCTGGGCACAAAATGCTGGAGGATCGGAAATACGTGATCGATATTATGATGGAAATGGAAAGAAAAATGAATTTACAATATTCACTAAAGCAACCTATAAGGTCAATGATCAATGGTCTGTATATGGAGATTTGCAAGAACGTTTTGTTAATTATAAAACTTCTGGGCTAACTTCAGATAGAGTTCCTTTAGAAGTAGATGAAAACTATAGTTTTTTCAACCCAAAAGCAGGGCTTACTTTTAAGCTGAATCAAAAAAATCAATTATATGCTTCTTATGGAAAAGCGCATAGAGAACCTAGAAGGAGTGACTTTGAAAATGGCGTTACTAAACCAGAGAAATTAGACGATTATGAGTTGGGTTGGAGGTTTTTAACAGAGAGGTCTAAGGTAAATGCCAATGTATATTATATGGGTTATAAAGACCAATTAGTTTTAACTGGAGCAATTGACGATACTGGAGCTCCCATTAGAGAAACAAGCGGTAAAAGTTACCGATTAGGAATAGAAATAGATGCAGAATTTTCTATTTTAAATAATTTAAGTATCCTTCCTAATATTGCTCTAAGTTCTAATAAAAATAAAGATTTTATAGCGCCAAGAGATGGAGAACTGGTTAATTTTGGAACTACTAATATTTCCTATTCACCTAGTGTTGTTGCAGGGAATATCATCAACTATGAGCCTATAAAAAACCTTCAGTTAGCTTTATTGTCTAAATATGTAGGGAGACAGTATATGGGGAATGTGGACAGTAATACCTCTAAGTTAGACGATTATTTTACTAATGATTTTAACATCGTTTATACTTTAGAAAATGTCCCATTTGTTCAGGAAATAGTACTAACAGGATTGGTTAATAATATATTTAATGAGGAATTTGTGTCCAATGGATATTATTATACCTATGATGATACGTGGTCTGAACCAGATACCATAACAACTATTGAAGGTACGGGTTATTATCCTCAAGCAGAGATTAACTTTTTACTGGGTATAACAGTTAAATTTTAATTAAAAACATGAACAATATCGCCCGATCTTTCGGCGCGATATTGTTGCATTGGATATTTTGAATTGTCTTGAGAAGTATGTTCTCCAGATATTATATTGTATGAATTCTCATCGTCACAGGGACAAATTGCAATTGGTGCTTCAACATCCATCCTAGAACATGAACTAGGACTGTGATTGGGGTCACTTAATTCGAAAGCGGTGTAAAAATTATCATTAACACAAAAAACCACAATTCCTTTTATCCCTTGATTATAAATTTCAACACTGTTTCCAGGGAATTTTAAGGAGTTATATTCAGGAAGATTAAGGTTAAGATTTAGATTAACAACAGGAATAGTTAAATAAGGGTTGTTATTGTTAAGTTGATCATCATCACTTTTACAAGCCAATAAGGATAGCCCCATAAAAAGGGTAAAAAATATTTTTTTCATTTCATAGATAAATATGATGCCAAAAATACAATAAAATCGTTAATAATTAATTTTTTAGTATCTTTGTAAATCAAGATCCCGTCTCGTATGGGATTTTTATGTTTATGAATAAATAGTCTAAAAAAACCAGAATTTGGCTATTAAAATGAAGCGTTATGAGTAAAGTATCTTATTATACTAAAGAAGGATTAAAAAAATTAACAGACGAATTAAATCAATTAAAAGATATAGAGCGACCAAAGGCATCTAATGACATTGCCGAGGCTCGTGATAAAGGAGATTTAAGTGAAAATGCAGAATATGATGCTGCAAAAGAAGCACAAGGAATGTTAGAAATGCATATTTCTAAATTAGAGACCATAGTTTCTACCGCTAGGATTATTGACGAATCGCAATTAGATGATTCTAAGGCCTTGATTCATTCTACGGTTAAAATTAAAAACCAAACCAATGGTATGGTGATGGTTTATAAATTGGTGGCACAAAGTGAATCCGACTTAGCCTCTGGAAAAATATCGGTAGATTCTCCAATTGGAAAAGGATTGTTAGGTAAAGAAGTTGGCGATGTAGCTGAAGTAGAAGTGCCTAATGGAATCATGAAATTTGATGTATTAGAAGTGTCAAGAATTTAAAAATGTCCATATTTACTAAAATCATAAATGGCGAAATTCCCTGCTACAAAATAGCAGAGGATGATGAGTTTATCGCTTTTTTAGATATCAATCCCAATGCAAAAGGGCATACGCTTTGTGTGCCTAAAAAAGAAGTGAATAAAATATTAGATCTAGAAGAAGATCTTTATTTGCGATTGCTAAAATTTTCAAGAAAGGTCGGCATTGCTTTAGAAAAAACAATCGCTTGTAAAAGAGTGGGAATGGCAGTAATAGGTCTAGAAGTTCCTCATGTACACGTTCATTTAATTCCAATAAATGAAATGAAGGATATGACTTTTACACATAAGGTTTCTTTGTCTGATGTAGAGTTTGTTAACTTAGCAGAAGCCATAAAAAAGAATCTTTAGTTTTCTTCCAAACGCAAAGCGATTTCCATGGTAGTGCCTTGTTCAGCACTGCTTTTTAAAACTCTTATTTTACCCTTATGGTAATCTTCAATAATGCGTTTTGCTAGGGAAAGCCCTAATCCCCAACCTCTTTTTTTGGTAGTGTAGCCTGGTTTAAAAATAGTATTAAAATCTCTTTTTTGAATTCCTTTACCTGTATCTGAAATTCTAATCAGCGCATATTTTGAATTGAAAGTCATGGTGATGCTAATACTTCCTTTACCCTTCATGGCATCAATACCATTTTTTATTAAATTTTCGATCGTCCATCCAAATAACTGAGGGTTTAAATTTACATATAAAGGAGTGTCTGGAACCTCTAGCGAAAATTCGATTAACCTAGAAAATCTACTTTTTAAATAATTAAATGAAGCTTCAGTTTCTGAGACTAATTCACTTTTTTTCATGGTAGGAACAGAGCCTACCTTCGAAAATCGTTCGGTAATGGTTTCAAGTCGGTCAATGTCTTTTTCCATTTCAACGATATATTCAGGGTTGACATTTTCAGATTTAAGTATTTCTGTCCACCCAACTAAAGAGGATAGTGGAGTTCCTATTTGATGTGCGGTTTCTTTTGCCATTCCTGCCCATAACTTGTTCTGTTCAGAGGCTTTTGCTGTTTTAAAAAAGTAATATATAGCTGTAAAAAACAAGAGCATGATCAGTATTAATGCAGCGGGATAATACTTTATTTTATTGATAATGGGAGAGTTTCCAAAATAAATGGTTTGCAATACCTCGTCCTCATATACAATCTCGATGGGTTCAAATTCTTCTGAAAACTGTGAAATAAGTTTTTGAATTTTTTCAGGAGTATCTATGTCCTCTTTTGGAATATTTTTTTCGGTATAACTTTCTTGAATATGGCTATACAACAACATAGGGGTAGTGGTGTTACTTTGAAGGATTTTTAAAATTAAATCACTAGGTTCATCTTCGATACCAATTTTATGTTGGGCAACTCCCCAAATATCCATTTTAGTACGTTCACTTTCTTTTAAAGTATTAAAAAAAGCAAAGGTGTTCCACATGATGAGGATGATGATGCAAAGGGAAGCAAGAAAGAAAAACCAACGGGTAGTTGCAGTGTTTTTAAGCATATTATTTATTATAGATAGCGCATTTAAATATAAGGTAAATATGTTGATATTATTGTGTAAACATATTTTTACAAACTATTTAGTTTGGGTACATTTGCAATCCATGATTTCAATTACACCACAAGAACTGAGCACTCTTAAATTACACGGATACCTTTTAGGAGCGATTTCGCCACGTCCTATTGCATTTGCAAGTACGGTGGATGCTAACGGGAATGTAAATTTATCGCCCTTTAGTTTTTTTAATGTTTTTAGTGCCAATCCGCCAATACTTATCTTTTCACCAGCAAGAAGAGTAAGGGGTAATACCACCAAACACAGTTTAGAAAATGTGTTAAACACCAAGGAAGTAGTGATAAATATAGTGAGTTACAATATGGTACAACAAATGTCCTTATCATCTACTGAATATCCAGATGGGGTTAACGAATTTGTAAAAGCAGGATTTACGGAAGTAGCTTCCGATTTAGTAAAACCTCCTCGAGTAGGGGAATCACGTGTGCAATTTGAATGTAAAGTAAATGAAGTAATTGCTTTGGGAACTGAAGGCGGTGCAGGAAATTTGATCATTGCTGAAGTGGTAAAACTTCATATTGATGAAAGTATATTAGATTCCGAAGGAAAAATAGATCCAATTAAAATTGATACGGTAGCACGTATGGGTGGAAACTGGTATAACAGAGCCAAAGAAGGAATTTTTGAAGTAGAAAAACCAATAAGAACTATGGGAATAGGAGTAGATGCATTACCTGAGTCTATTAGAAATAGCAACATATTAACAGGAAATGATTTAGGCATTTTAGGAAATGTTGAAAAAATACCTTCAGAAGAGGAGGTAAGAGAGTTTGTGAAAATGGGGATAGAAAAATGTCCTCATATCAATATAGCTAACAAAGAGAACACGCAAAAACAAGCCCAAGATATGTTGCAAAAAGGAATTGTGTACGATGCCTTTAGATTGTTATTAGCGATAGACTTGATGAAGATAAAATAGCTGTTCCCTGAGTGTTCCGACAAAGTCGGGATGTATCGAAAGGAACTTCAGTAAGAATAGGATTAGGCTTCAACAAGCTCAGCCACCTTAGAAAAAAAAATAGTAATAGTAATAGATAGAAACACGATGGAAGTACAAGGAAAAATTAAAGTAATAGGAGAAACGCAAACGTTTGGGTCTAATGGATTCAGAAAAAGAGAAGTAGTTGTAACTACTGAAGAACAATATCCACAATCTATTATGATAGAGTTTGTGCAAGATAAAACCGATTTATTAAACGCTTTTGCAGTAGGGCAAAATGTAAAAATCAGCATCAACCTAAGAGGTAGAGAATGGACCAATCCACAAGGAGAGGTAAAATACTTTAATTCTATTCAAGGATGGCGTGTAGAAAGTTTAGAAGCTGCTGCTGCAGGGTCTACAAATATGCCGCCAATGCCACCAGCAGATGCCTTTGAACCTGCAAACGATTTAGATTCGAAAGAACACGACGACTTACCGTTTTAGTATATAGGTCATTGAGTGTCCCGACAATGTTGGGATGTGTCGAAATGACCTTTGATTTTGTTCCTTGAGTGATTTCATTTTTCTAAAATCATATCGAAAGGAATATTTTTAAAAGCCTAAAAATTACAATTCTGTAATCTTTAGGCTTTTTGTATTTTTAGAGCATGAATATTACAAAAACCGTAGCATCTCTTTTTAAAAGATTCATGCCCTCTCCATTTGCTATTGCCATTATCCTCACCCTTTTTACCATGGTATTGGCCTTGCTATTTACAAAAGCACCAACAGATCAATCTCATGTTTTTGCCATTTTATCCTATTGGGAAAAAGGGATTTGGAACAATGCACTTATCGTATTTGCCTACCAAATGATGCTAATTTTGGTCTTGGGACATATTTTGGTATTGAGCAAACCCATGAATGCGCTAATTGTAAAGCTGACCAATCTGGTGACTAATACCTCTAATGCAGTATTATTAGTGAGTGCCTGTACGATGATCGTCTCGTTTTTTAATTGGGGTTTGGGACTTATTTTTGGAGCTATTATGGCTCGTAAAGTTGCGGAAGCTTCACAATTACGAGGGTTTAGCATTAACTATCCTTTAGTAGGAGCTTCGGGTTATGTAGGCTTGATGATTTGGCATGGAGGTATTAGTGGTTCTGCGCCCTTAAAAGTTGCAGAAAGTGGTCATTTGGCGAGTTTAATGACAGGGGTTGGAGATAGTAATTTGACAGCGCAACTACCCGATTTTATTCCTTTTAGTGAAACTATATTTAGTGGTTTTAATTTGATTTTGTTCGGGATATTATTAGTTATAATTCCCTTATTCTTATATCAACTAGGAAAAAAAGCTCCGATTACAGAAGTCAATTTGCCTATTTATAAAGGTGTTGTATCTGAGGAAGCCCAAATTGAGGGTGCAGAAAAAATAGATCATTCCAAAATACTTGGGATTGGTTTTGGAACATTGATTCTTATCACTTTTGTATATCAATATCATGAGGCATTATTGGCCTTAGTAATTACTCCAAACATGCTTAACTTTTTTATGCTAGGTTTGGCATTGGTATTGCACGGAAACTTTAAGAGTTTTTTGAATGCTGTAGAAGAAGCTATAAAAGGAGCTTCAGGGATATTAATTCAGTTTCCACTCTATTTTGGGATTATGGGGATTATGAGAGATAGTGGAATGGTAGTGCAAATTTCAGACTTTTTTGTTTCTATTGCTACGCCTATGACCCTGCCTATTTTTACTTTTTTTAGTGGTGGATTGGTCAATATTTTTGTGCCTAGTGGTGGAGGGCAATGGGCAATACAAGGTCCTGTGGTTATAGAATCTGCATTAAAGTTAGGTGTACCCTTACCCAAAGCAATTATGGCATTGGCCTATGGCGATCAGATTACCAATATGTTACAACCCTTCTGGGCATTACCTTTATTAGGGATTACGAAATTGAAAGCAAAAGAGATTCTGCCCTATACGATTATGTTAATGGGAATAGGAATAGTAGTTTACTTGTTAGGTTTGTTGCTCTTATAATAAATTGATATGAATTATTTAACAGCAACACTTTGGTTTCCTAACCCTGAAGAATCAGATGATGAGGGTTTGCTTGCTATTGGTGGGGATTTGAGTACTGATCGTTTATTACTTGGGTATCAATCAGGTATTTTTCCCTGGTTTGATGATGGGCAACCAATAATGTGGTGGAGTCCAGACCCTAGGATGGTATTGTTTCCCTTAGATTTTAAAGTTTCTAAAAGTCTTAAAAAAACAATAAATAGAAATAAGTTTAGAGTAACCTTTAATACTTGTTTTTCAGATATAATTAAAAATTGTTCTTTAATTAAAAGAGAGGGGCAATCAGGAACCTGGATTACAGACGAAATGCTTGAATCTTATTCAGAATTGCACCAACTAGGTCATATATTGTCCGTTGAGGTTTGGGAAGGCGAGGAATTAGTAGGAGGATTGTACGGAATTGATTTACCTGAAAAAAAGGTGTTTTGTGGTGAAAGCATGTTTGCTAAAGTAAGTGATGCTTCAAAAGTTGGATTTTATTATTTAATAGAAAAATTGAAATTCGACAACTACAAATTGATAGATTGTCAAATGTATACCCCACATCTGGAAAGTCTTGGTGCTGTAGAAATACCCCGAGATGAGTTTTTGAAATTTCTGACTTAATAAAACAATTCCTTCAAAATAAACTATCTTCGTTGGCTATCCTAAAGCTATTGAAGATGAAAATTTCCCCTTTTAAAATCACCTTATTATTCTTATTAGTATTTAACGCTTCTTATTTGTTTTCTCAAGAAAATAAAGTCCTCCCTAAAGGGCTAACCGAAACTGAAAAGGGAATACTTTCTCAATTTCAATTTAAGAGTAATCGCATGTCAGATCCTCCTTCTGGACCTGTACGGGCAGCAGCAGAATGGGAAGAAGTGGAGTACTTAGTGGTTAGATGGACTTCTAATTTTCAAAACATTCTTAGACAGATTGTTGAAGTTGGTGTTAATGAATGTAAAGTGATAATTACCACACAAAATGAATCTTCAGTCGCTAATTATTTAACCAACGCGGGAGTGGATTTAACCAATGTTATATTTTTAAATGAAAACAGTGATAGTATTTGGATTCGGGATTATGGTGGAAACACGGTCTATTCAGACGATGTAGGAGAAAGAGCTCTTGCAGATTGGATTTACAACCGTCCTCGCCCTTTTGATGATGTCATGCCTACCGCTCATGCAAATCTTTTAGGTTTTCCTATTTATGAGACCAATACAGGAACTAACGACCTGGTAAATACCGGAGGAAATTATATGTCTGATGGTTTAGGAAATGCCTTTGCTTCAAAATTGGTGTTAAATGAAAATTCAGCAGGGAATCCTTACGGAGTTTCAGTTAAAACAGAAGAAGAAATAGATGAAATTATGAATCTGTATATGGGTATTGAAAACTATATGAAAATGGAAACTTTGCCTTATGATGCCATTCACCATATAGATATGCATATGAAACTTTTGGATGAAGAAACTTTGTTGGTAAGTAAATACCCAGCAGGTGTTGCTGATGGTCCACAAATAGAAGAAAATATAGAATATGTATTGAGTAACTTTCTTTCCCCTTTTGGGACGCCTTATGAGGTGGAATGGATAGATGCGCCGTCAAGTACTGGGGGAGACTATCCAGATACAGGGGGTTCTTACCGTACTTTTAGCAATTCAGTTTTTATTAATAAATCTGTAATTGTTCCTGTTTATAGGCCTGAGGTAGATGGTCCAGCTCTTGAAAAATACCAAGAATTATTACCGGGATATAACATTGTAGGGGTAGATGTTGATAACCCGGGTGAAAATCTTATTTCTCTTTTTGGAGCCATACATTGTATTACTCATACTATTGGAGTAGAAGATCCTTTATGGATCGTACATCAGCCTATAGATGAGGTAAATGCAAGCGCAACAGTGTCTGTTGATGCCATGATAAAGCATGATTCCGGAATTAATACTGCTACGGTATTTTGGCGTGAGGAAGGGTTTTCAGATTTCACACAAACACCTATGTCTTTTGTAAGTGATGATGATTGGTCTGCAGACATAACAGTTTCTACAGGAAATGTGGAATATTATATTGAAGCGGAAGCAAACTCCGGAAAAATATTGGCAAGACCTATTGTTGCTCCTGAAGGATTTTGGACCATTCAGGTTGAAAACCTTTCAACTGAAGAGTGGGCAAATAATAATATTTCTGCTCCTTTTCCAAATCCAACTCAAGATAAAGTGTCTTTTAATTTAAATAATGTTGGAGGTCCCATACAAGTGGTTATTTATAATATTTTAGGTCAAAAACTGTTTGAAACAAGCATCGATAATGGAAATGGAATTATAACCTTAGATTTGAATCAAGATTGGAAAGGGTCATTATTTGTCTCTTTTAATGGGGATTTTGGGAGTATAACCAAAAAAGTAATTAAAATTTAATATATTTAATAAATATTTAGTGTAAGTGTTTTTGGCTCAAAGAGTTAAACTATTGCTAAGTCATTAGATAAACTAAATTTAATTAGCATATTTGCCAACGAATTTTATATCCCTATTTATGCAAGCATATAAAATATATTTATTTTTATTCTTTGTCGGTTTATCATTGACATCCTATTCACAAGATAAAATAGATGTAAATAAAGATATTGATTTGGTGAAAGTTTACACTCAAGTTGTAAATGAAGGCTATGGTACTGTATCTATCTATAAGGAATTAGCAAATGCGCACTATTTTAGGAGCAATTATTCTGAATCTAAAAAATGGTATGAAAAACTTTTTTCAGAAGAAGAACCTCAAGAAAAAATACACCTATACCGATATAAGCAATCTTTAAAAGCATTAAAACTATATACAGAGGATAATGTTTATCTAACTAATTTCGAAATTGATTAAGTCTATACCTCATTATATCTAAAGCAGCTTTCCACATGGTCATTTACCATACCAGTAGCTTGCATATGAGCATAAACTACAGTTGATCCTACAAATTTAAATCCACGTTTTTTTAGGTCCTTGCTTATCGTGTCACTTAAGGGTGTATTTGCTGGAAAATCCTTTAATTCTTTAAACTTATTTTTTATTGGTTTCCCGTCAACAAAACTCCAAATATAGTTTTTAAAACTCCCCATCTCTTTTTGGATTTTTAAAAAGGCTTGCGCATTGGTCACCGCAGAATTTACTTTTAATTTATTTCGAATAATCCCTGCATCTTGAAGAAGAGAAGCTATTTTTTCTTCGGAATAATTTGCAATTTTATGGTAATCAAAATTATCAAATGCTTTTCTGAAATTTTCGCGTTTTCTTAAAACTGTAATCCAACTTAAACCTGCCTGAAAGGTTTCCAAAAGTAAAAATTCATATAGTTTTCTTTCGTCATAAGCAGGAACACCCCATTCATTATCGTGATAGGCTACATAAAGAGGGTCGTCACCACACCAGGAACAACGTTGTTTTTTCATAAAAAAATATTAGATAAACTAAAGTAGTAAGTTTTTTTCAAATTATCCGTCTTAGGACCTATGGAAAAAATAATCGATACCAATACCGAAATAAACACCTTAGTAAAGAATAGTATAACTAAGGCAGTTAGTTATATAGATTTTAGAGCCCAAGTTGCTGAACATGTAGAAAACGGCACCAGTTCTGGGCCAAATCAATCGGAAGCACTTTCACAATATACCTTACTGAATAATTCAAGAATGAAACGCTTGGATAAAACCACAAAAATTTCGGAAGAGATTTCCAATAAATTTCAAAATTATAAAGATAATGTTACCTGGTTAGTACTTACCGAAAGTTGGTGTGGAGATGCTGCCCACGCGATGCCTGTAATGAATAAATTGACAGAATTATCAAAAAATATAGATTTAAAAGTTTTACATCGAGATGAAAACGAAGCATTGATGAATGAGTTTTTGACACGTGGAACTAAATCGATCCCAAAATTGATTGTTTTTGATAACGATACTCAAGAAGTCATTAACGATTGGGGACCTTCTCCCTCAAAAGTGATTGATATGACGAAAGAGTTCAAAAAAAATAATGAAACCCTAACTCCAGAATTTAAAAAGGAGATTCAAATCTGGTATAATAAAGATAAAGGGAATAGTATTGCAAACGATTTGGTTAGAATGGTAGTATAGTCTATCGTTGCCCAGGAAAAATATATGTAATACTTCCCATTTGCAAAGGCTTACTTGCTGCCGTAGTAAACCGAGCCTTTTTAGCGTAATTAATAGCGCTTTCTATCAAACACTCATTAGTGGTAGTCGAAGAATTTTTATTTAGAGTAACTTGTATTACTTTACCTAAATTGTTCACCTCTATGTGCAAGACTACCTTTCCAAAACCGTCGCAGATGTATACAGGATTAGGAAAATGCAATGCTTTACGGTTGACTAAACGATAGCTGTTGGTGCTGTTTGGATTATTGAATTCCTCTTCTCCACTTTTATTATTTGATGAATTATTCTTTGTTTCTTTTTTTTCTGGTATGTTTTTTTTAGAATTTAAGGATTCGATAGGCTTAGTATTCATCCCTTCTAAAGCGGCATTCATTTCATCCAGTTTGTCTTGTGTGCTTTCCGAAAGTTCACTGCGTTCATTCTCCTGTTTCGAAATAAATATTTCAGCTTCATTAAAGGCCTTATGGGATTCCACTTTTACATTTTCTGAAGTAAGGGTAGCAATTTCTTCTTCAGGAAATAGATCTTCTAAGGCATATTCTAATTCATATTCTTCCTCTTGAACTTCTTCAATTTTTGAAAGTTTTATGCTATACATCAACAGAATCAAATTGCCTACCAATAAGCTTGCAATTAAAAATGCTTTATAGGAATAATTGAAATTCATATTTTAAAATTAATGAATTTATTTTATAAATGCAGAATTTCTACTTTAATGTAGTTTCGAATTCTTCAATAGAAACAGCATCCTCTACAGAAAAATCACCAATTTTAGTACGTCGAAGTGCAGATAGATGTGCGCCATTGTTTAGGACTTTTCCAAAATCGTGAGCTAGGGAACGGATATAGGTTCCTTTGCTACAAATAACTCTAAATTCAATATTAGGTAATTCTATATTTGTAATTTCAAATTCTGAAATGGTCACCGTTCTGGTTGGAATCTCTACTTTTTCTCCTTCACGAGCATATTCATACAAGCGTTTTCCATCTTTTTTTAAGGCTGAAAATATTGGAGGTTGTTGTTGTATTTCTCCAATAAATTGATGGGTCGCACTGTGAATATCTTCCGAAGTAATCTTTGAAAAATCAAAGGTATTGTCGATCTGGGTTTCTAAATCGTAGCTTGGAGTAGTAGCGCCCAAGGAAAAAGTGCCGGTATATTCTTTTACTTGCGCCTGATAGGTTTCAATCTTTTTGGTGAATTTTCCGGTACAAAGAATCAATAGTCCAGAGGCTAACGGATCTAAGGTTCCGGCATGTCCTACCTTTATTTTTTTTAAGTCAAATTTTTGCTTGATGAGCCAACGTATCTTGTTCACCACTTGAAAGGAAGTCCAGTTTAATGGCTTGTCTATAAGCAGTACTTTTCCTTCTTTATATGCATCTACCGTATTCATAATTAATTATAAAAACTAAATCCAATTGCAATAAGCCCTACAACTGCACAGTAAATAGCAAAGTAAGTAAGTTTGCTTTGTCGTACCAATTTAATCATCCAAGTACAGGCAATTAAACCACAAACAAATGCTGAAATAAAGCCTAAACTAAGCGAGGTGTAATTTATAGATTCAGAAAATAATTCACCACTTAATACATCTTTGGCAATCTTTCCGAAAATTAAAGGAACTACCATTAAAAACGAAAAACGTGCAGCTTTACTTTTATCATTTCCTAATAAGACTGAAGTAGAGATGGTCGCACCACTCCTAGAAATTCCGGGTAACATAGCAATAGCTTGTGAAATCCCAATGACAAATGCATTGCTGTTAGATACTTTTTTACCCGTAACTTTAGAGCGATCTGCTAGCCAAAGTAACAAAGCTGTTACCAATAACATAGCGCCTACAAAGGCAATGTTTCCGCCAAAAAAAGATTCTAGCTGTTCTTCAAAAAATAAGCCTACGATAACTGCAGGAATCATAGAAATAATAATTTTCACTGAAAATTGTGTTTCTTCGTTCCATTTAAATTTTAAAAGACCACTTAGGATTTCCCAGATATCCTTTCTAAAAACCACTATAGTACTTAATGCAGTAGCAAAATGTAATACCACGGTAAATAACATACTGTCTTCAGGAATGGAATTATCCCCTAAAATTGCTTTTCCTAACTCTAAATGTCCACTAGATGAAACTGGTAAAAATTCGGTAAAACCTTGAATAATACCAAGGATAATAGCGTCAAAACTATCCATTTTTATTTTTTAGGATTTGGATTTAATAAAATGGCATATACCTCAATAGCAAAACCAATAAGAATAAAGGTTGGGGCTAAACGAATGCGTCTCCAACTGTAGATTTCTGGATTAAAAACGTTGGGGTCATCACTACCGCCACCAGCCATTAGGATAAATCCTAAGACGATAAAGCCAATACCTATTAGCATAAACTTATAATTCTTACGACGAAACACAAATTGCCCAGTTGTTTTAGTAGCTTCTTTTCGTTTTTTCTCTCCCATAATCTAATTAAATTCAGTAATAATAACCTTCTCATTTACTGTTAATTGTACAGTATTTTCAGAAGTGAAAAGCCAAAATTTAGGCAGGCGCAAGATAATATTTTATTTTTATAATTTGGTCGCTGAGCCTAATCGAAGCGTTAATAATACAATTCGTCTGTTTGTAAATTCAAGAACCGTTGTGTTGCAATAAAAGTGCTTATCCAAGTAATAAAAACTCCCATTAAAAATATAAATCCAAACAATCCAATTATTAAAACTTTATCTTCTAGTAAATTAAGTTCAGCAAAGCTAATGTTGAGGTAATATAAAACCACTCCCATACCCATCATTGCTACAATTGAACCTAATATTCCTAAACGTACACTTCTCCATATAAAAGGTCGTCTAATAAACTTTTTGGTAGCGCCTACCATCTGCATGGTTTTAATAGTAAAACGCTTAGCATACACCGAGAGCCGGATAGAACTATTAATTAATAATACGGCAATAAATAAAAATACACTGCTAATAATCAACACCCAAAAACTAATCTTTTTTACATTTTCTGTCAGTTTTGCAATTAGAGGTTTGTCGTATACCACATCGTCTACAAAATCCTTATTATTAATTTCAAGAGTAATTTCTTCAATTAATTCGGGAGTAACAAAATCTGCAATTAAATGTACATCGATGCTATTTTGTATAGGGTTATAGCCTAAATAATCCGTAAAATTTTCACCGATAGTAACGCTGTGTTCTTCGGCAGCTTGTTCTTTAGAGACGTAATCTGCAGACTTAGTGTATTCTGCCAATGCTAAACTTTGTTTGAGTTGAGTAACTTCTACTTCTTTGGCATCGTTTTTTAAGAATATAGTAACAGAAATCTGTTCTTTAAAATAATCGGCGACTCTTTTAGAATTTAGCATTAATAATCCCAGCAATCCCAATAAAAACAATACCAACGAAATACTTATTACTACCGAAAAATAAGAAGAAATCAATCTTCGTTTTTGGTATTTCTCAAAAGAAGAGGCCATAGATTATTATTAATTTGGAAATGTAAAAATACAATTATTATTACAACGTTTAAACTTTTGTCTTTCGTACAATACCCTTAAATTTGCCCTTTCCTGAAAATGAAGACATGAGTAAATATCACTTT
>MAAC01015464.1_pt1 | contig 23254 bp, 14 predicted proteins | sample 1115981 | NCBI WGS metagenome assembly MAAC01 (sample SAMN04961126, study PRJNA320927) | seawater metagenome | isolation source: sample BD02T64 sea water enriched with oil for 64 days | place: USA:Gulf of Mexico | collected 2013-07-27
GTAATGATAGGCACGTCATTGACTGAGTTGACCGTAACGCTAATCACTTGTGTTGTGGTGTAACCAGCACCATCGGTTAGGGTCAGGGTGAAACTATCACTGCCGTTAAAGTTAGCATCGGGCGCATAAGTGACCGTGGTACCGCTGACACTGGCAACGCCGTGATCAGCTTGGGTAGTCAAACTAGCAGAGACGGTATCACCATCAACATCAGTAAAAGTGAAGGTTAAACTTTGGTTGTTATCTTCATCGGTGGTCAAGGCACTCTCAATGGTAATGGTTGGCTCATCATTCACCGAATTCATTGTTATTGTTGAAGTAAGCGCTAAACTTGTACTGTTAACATTACCCCCGCTATTGCTACCACTATCGACAAGTTTAGTTAAGGTGATTACTCGGTTACTTTCATTAGGTGCTTCACTTGAATTTATGTAAGTTATATTATCAATTAATGACTGCAATTCGGTTTCGCTAAGGCTTCCAGCAGTTAAACTTAACATAGCCGTAACACCAGAAAAGCTAACATCATACGTTAAGCTATTGCTTGTGGTTGTACCGCTATTATTGTTGGTTAATAAAATAGCACTACCATCGATAGAGAGCGTTTCATCTGCACCTGTGGGACTTCCATCATTAACGTTCATGATTGTTAGAGTTAAGGCGCTCAAAGTTTGCCCAGATTCAACAGTCGAAGTAGAACTATTACTAAATACACTCACAGCACTATCACCCTCTGTAAATGTCGGATTATCTGCCGTTACAGATAAAGTGGGCTGATCATTGAGGGCAGTAAACACTATTGTTTGAGTGTCGTTGGCTGATTCAGCGATTTTATCTGTAGCTGTAAAGGTCACAGTACGGTCGGACGCACTTGGATCATCCGATAAATTACGATAACTTATCCCTTGTAAAACTTGCTGTACTAATACATTTGTTGCGCTGGCATTGAACGTGATAGTTAAGGCAGTGCCATTTGTAACGGTTCCTTCACTTGAACTCAACGTACCGATAACTGTGGCGTTATTTTGAATATTGAATCCGCTAGTATTGATAGTGCCCACAACATTGTCAGGGATACTGATTTCGTCACTAGATTCACTATTAGCGGTTATTTGGACAACTAAGCTACCCCCATCCCAATCGGTATCACCATCTGAATCGGATAGTGTGGCTACTGGATCAAATTGGGTCAGAGGCATATTTTCGGTATAGTTAAGGTTAGAAGTTCCTATAGTTATACTAGGTGGCGCTGCATTAACATTACTTGATAGAGTAAGTGCCATCACAATTAATGCTTGTCTGATATTAAAAATTGCCTGTGTTATCCGTGTAGTTAATTTCATTTTAACATTCCCCCCAACAGCACCTTGAGGTGTAGAAAGAGATAATTAATATAAAGGAGCTGAAAAAGACTACACAATTGGATAATTACACATTTTCAGTATTTAACGTTTTAATTTTATTAGTAATATTTTCTAACTATACTTTCCTAAAGTTATTATTTATTTCATTAAGCGCTGTAATTTTTTATTATTGATCATAGCTAGGGCATATAAAGCGGTAATAATCGTCGTACCTTGCATAATTGATAAATGTAATCTTGAAAATGGGTGTAATTGAAGAGCTATTATGAAATCGGAAAGACTTGAAAAGGTAAATTCAATATAAACACTAATGTTTTGGCGTGAAGCTTTTGTTGTGAAAAACCCTAGTTTAGAGGGAGAGCGCGCATCGGTGTTAAGTACGTTATTCGGGTATGTTTGTCGTAGATTGTGGTGATTCATATGGTCAATTATTAAATATTTTCTTGTTTGGTATATGCTAACTATTATTAAACGCTTACGTTTGTGAAGCTGTTCAATCACATCACCTTCAGCTGTTAGCTTGAATTCCATGAAAATATCCTTTTAATCAGACTCTTGAAAGAGTCTATAAAAATATAAATTTGTATCGATAGTCAAGCTGTTCAAATCAAGAGAGTGTAATTTACTAGATGTTTTTAATAGTGATATAAATGCTATTTTTACACTGTCATTAATGAAAACTGTATCGAACCTTATTGCATTTAGTGTTATGCGGACACGACTTCAGCGCTTAGTATTTGCTCAAACTTAGCTAAATTAATCTGCTAAATTATTGTACCAATTCACTTTTATAACAGTGACCTAGTCTTTTTTAAGTTGAATGTCCAGCGTTATTTCAAATAAGTATAGACCAAAACTCAATTTCTACGTGATGACAAATATTTTTTTGCTGGTTGTGTTTTCGGAGAAATCTAACTTGTGAGGTTAACACTTAGTCTTTACCAACTGACTCTAAAGGGCTTTCTATTCTTTGAACGGGTAGACTTTTAATTGTTGCTGATCGCTATAAATATCGTGAATTTATTGAAGGAATATGTCAGGGATCAACTATTATTGCTAGGTCTTAGAGCATATAGGATTTTTGTTCTAAATAGCTAGGTTAGTAGAGTTCCTCAATCAGTACATTGAATAAACCTAAAGCCCCTTTGGGGAATCGGTATGAAGGTAATGATACAACGCATCGTATTATTAGCGCGCAAGTGCAATGAAAGGTACAGCTTTACAGGTGAGGAGAGATACGACTGCCTTCTGTAACGATTACAGGTAAATCCATACAGCCATAATCAACTCCGGCCTGACTCATTAGGCAAGTTAGCTGTCCTCGATGGTGAGTTTGGTGATTAAAAATATGTTGGGTAATATCTGCAACGGCTTTGCTAATAACATCGCCTTCAGTAGTGGTGTAAGTAATAAATCTATTACAATCATTTTCGGTTAAATTTTTGCAATAACGGATGATTAATACATCAATTTGCGTTCTTAATAAGGCAATATCGAGTAAGTTAGTATGATAAATATCTTGTGGAGAAATAGGTTTTGGAAATTCTGAGAAATCTAGCGGGGATAAACTTCCTATATTATTAGCAGCTAAACGACCTAATAAGATTAAATCACCGAACAAAATATGATTCCAATAACCGATGATATTTGGGAAAAATGAATCAGTGTCTTTTGTCAAAATATCAGCTGATAATGTCAAGCAATGTCCCATTAACTGATTATTCATCCGCTGATTATAAAGCGACATCATTCTAAAGTTTTTTGATAAACTCAAATTTATATCCTCAAGTTAGTTATCTTATTCAGTATTAAAGGCAAAATTAAATAGCGGATAGTAACCAAATAGTTTCACTCGCTTTGCATTGACCTTTTAACCCACCTGGTACCTCTATTTGTTTGAGAAGAGTTAAAGTGTATTGGTCTGCATAATACTGATTAATGTCTTTAGAACTGATAGAAAAAGGAGGGCCTTCTAACTCAGTTTGATCATATTCGAAAGTAAGTAGTAGCTGGGGCGCAATATGGGTGATTTCAAGTAAGTGCGCTCGATATTGTTTACGCATTGCTTCAGGTAAAGCAACCAACGCAGCTCTATCATAAATGGCATCAACATCGCCTAATACTTCCGCAGATAAATTGAAAATATCACCAACAAATATATCGATATTGTCTGCACTAAAACAGATCAACTCTCCTAATCTAGAAACCCTTGGCTCGACACCAAGTTCACAAAATAGCTGCTCAACTGCCGGTTGATTAAGCTCTGCTCCAGCAACACGGTAACCTTTAGATAGTAGCCAAGCGATATCGAGTGTTTTACCGCATAAAGGTATAAATAGACGAGCGCCTTCAGCTAAAGAAAGGGTGTTAAAGTATTTAGCTAATAGCGGGTTAACGGCCCGTTGATGAAACCCTATGTCATTGGTTTTCCATCGTTGATGCCAAAAATTTGAATCCATATATACCCTCTAATTGCTGTAAGTTGATAATTAAAAACTATAAAGACGTTGCTTTAAAATACCAAAGATTTGCCTAGGTTTAATATAAAAATGTTATTTGATGACTTTTAATACAAGGCTTGATTTAAGTTAGGGTGATATTACCTGAGTTTTTGCTATATTAATAATCTAACAATTATGATTATTTATGGCGCAACCTTAGGCAATAGTATGTGTAATTATCATATTAAAATAAAAGGAATTTTGTCTAGCCATTCATGCGTAATTGTCAGTTTTAAATATGGATGGATTTGATGAACACTGCTGCTCGTAAAATACTTTTTATCTCTGCTTCCGTAACACTGTTCACAATGGCGATTATCTATTATTCATTTTTTATTGGCCGTGATATTGCGGAGCGGTACACGCCTTTAATTGATGCAACTATGGAAATAAAGCTGGAAGCAACCATGGCTCATCTGTGGTTTGAAGAGATTATGAGTGGTGATCAAACTGTTAATATAGAAAATATTTGGGCCAATTTAGATCAATCAGAATGGTATGCTCAAGCGATGCTTGACGGTGGCACTAACAATGAAGGTACTTTTCTCGCATTAAATAATCCTGATTTACGTAGCCAAATTGAAGATACAATAGATGGAATTCATAATTTTCGGCAAATAGCAAAAAAGCGTTGGGCATCACAGTCAGTATCTGGTGTTGGTTCTCGTATTGAACAGCAATTTGACCAAGCATTCCTAAAGTTTAATCACTCTGCAGATAGTGTTGAAAGCGCTTTACAAAAAGCAATAGCAGAAGATTTGCAAGCGTTCAAATTCATCCAGGGATTATTACTTGTTTTAGTACTTATATTGGGAGTAGTCATAGCTAGCTTATTACTTCGCTATAACGCTAAGCGATTAAAAACTATCAACGTATTAAAGTTGAGTGATGAAAATGTCAGCACATCTCAAAAACAGTTGTTGAATGTAATTAATGGAGCAAAGTTAGGTTATTGGGATTGGTGTTATAAAACTGGCGAGCATGTTGTTAATGATGAATGGTTAGCAATACTTGGTTTAGCAAGACAAAATATTACAAATCATATCAGTGACTGGGCTGAACTTATTCATCCCGATGATGAAGATTTAATGAAGAAAACTGTTCATGCTCATATTCTGTCTGGAAAAAACTACGTTGCTGAATTTAGGATGAAGCATGCTGATGGTCGATGGGTTTGGATTCAAGGATCTGGCTCTGTTATTGAGTACGAAGAAGGTACACATGAACCTCTTAGACTTTGTGGAACACATCAAGATATCACTGAGCGAAAACATGCAGAACTTCGTGAAAAATCTCGTACCCATGTATTAGAACTCCTCACAAGTGGCGACCAATTACCTGTAATTTTAGAAGCTGTGGTGCAAGGTGTTGAGCAAGAATGTCCAGAAATGCTTTGTAGTATTTTACTGTTGGATGATGAAGGTAAGCATTTATTAAGTGGGGCAGCACCAAGCCTGCCTGAATTTTTTAGTACTGCGATAAATGGCATTGAGATTGGGCCTGGAGTAGGTTGCTGTGGAACCGCCGCATACACAAATGAACGAGTTATTGTTGAGGATATCCAAAATGATTCTTCTTGGGCTTCTTTCAAAGAACTCACAAGTAAGGCCAAATTGAGGGCGTGCTGGTCTGAGCCTATACGTTCAACACAAGGAAAGGTATTAGGTACTTTTTCTATTTATCATCATGAAATAAATACCCCAACAAAAGCTAATATTACAATGATTGAACAAGCGGCTAGTTTAGCAAGTATCGCCATTGAGAAAATCCAAGCTAATGTAGACTTAAAGGCTAGTGATGAACAGATGCAACTCGTATTGGCAGGGGCAAATCTTGGTTTTTGGGATTGGAATATAGTCACAGGAAAAGTGTATAGAAATGAACGTTGGGCTACTATGCTCGGTTATAGTCATAATGAATTAGAACATACAACTAATCAGTGGGCTGATTTTGTCCACCATGAGGATAGAGAAAAGGCATGGCAGTCTATTAATGACGTCCTAGAGGGGCGCTCAAATTCTCATAGCCTTGAATACAGGATGTTAACTAAAGGAGGCGGCTTTAGATGGGTTCATGATCAAGCAAATGTAATGCAACGCCATAGTGATGGAAAGCCACTTCGAATGAGCGGTATACATAGTGATATTACCAATCGCAAGATAGCAGAAGAGAAAATTAAACTCGCAGCTAGTGTCTTTAGCCATGCGGGAGAAGGGATCATTATCACGGATGATAAAGCGACGATTATTGATGTTAATCAGGCTTTCACTAAAATAACCGGTTTTAGTCGTGAAGAAGCTATTGGTAGTAATCCACAGATTCTCCAATCTGGACGTCAATCTACAGAGTTTTATGCTGAGATGTGGCAAGCCTTAAAAAATGCAGGTTATTGGTCTGGTGAAGTTTGGAACAGACGAAAAAATGGTGAAGTGTATGCGGTAATGCAAACGATCAGCGCTGTTCGAGATGTAAATGGTATGACGACCCATTACGTATCATTGGGTAACGATATAACCCTAATGAAGGAACATCAATATCAACTGGAGCATATCGCACACTACGATATACTTACGAATTTACCTAATCGCGTATTATTGGCTGATAGATTATCGCAAGCAATGTTGCAGTGCAGCCGCTATAAACAATCACTGGCTGTTGTGTTTCTTGATTTAGATGGCTTTAAACACGTCAATGATACTTATGGACATGACGTAGGTGATGAACTGCTAATTGCTCTCTCTATTCGTATGAAAGCGGCATTACGTGAAAATGACAGCTTAGCGCGCATTGGCGGCGATGAGTTTGTCGCTGTGTTAGCCGACTTAACAACAGTTGAAGATTGTGAACCTGTATTAGAGCGGCTATTGCTAGCCACGTCAGAGCGGGTTGTGATTGATGGGGTTGTATTAAATATATCTGCCAGTATTGGTGTCACACTTTACCCACAAGATAATGGCGATGCTGATTTGCTAATGCGTCATGCTGATCAAGCAATGTATGTGGCCAAAGAATCCGGTAAAAATCGTTATCATTTTTTTGATACTGCTCAAGATGATGCAGTCAAAGTGCAACGGGAAAGCTTAGAAGCTATTCGTAATGCATTAGATAACCGTCAATTTGTTCTTCATTATCAGCCTAAGGTTAATATGAAGTTAGGGACAGTGACCGGAGTTGAAGCACTTATTCGTTGGCAACACCCAGAGCGCGGATTAATAAACCCACTTGAGTTTTTGCCGCTCATTGAAAATAACCCGATGAGTATCGAATTGGGGGAGTGGGTTATTGATACTGTACTGACACAAATCAGCGATTGGCAAAAAATGGGGCCTAATCTATCGGTAAGTATTAGCGTAAATATCGCAGCCGTTCAGTTACAGCAGGCTGACTTTATAGATAAGCTTAAGACATTATTAGACGCTCATCCCGATGTTGAACCTAGTTATTTAGAATTAGAGGTGCTTGAAACAAGTGCCTTAGAAGATGTTCATCATATATCAACAATCATGAATGCTTGCATGACATTGGGAGTTGGTTTTGCCCTCGATGATTTCGGCACAGGGTATTCATCGCTGACTTACCTTAGAAGGTTACCAGTAAGCTTAATAAAGATTGATCAGAGTTTTGTACTAGATATGTTGAGTGATGCTGATGATTTGGCCATTGTTGAAGGGGTAATTACTTTAGCTAAATTATTCAAACGTAAGGTGATTGCTGAAGGTGTTGAAACAATTGAACATGGTACCGCACTATTACAGCTTGGCTGTGAATTAGCACAAGGTCACGGTATTGCTAGGCCTATGCCTGCCCATGATATTCCGTCATGGATTATTAACTGGAAACCAGATGATAACTGGAAAAGTTGATGTAAAGGATAGAGCTGTTTAAAGTCCATTAATGCACTTAAACTTTTCTATTTAGAATAATCTGCACTGCTGCCTTGTTGTTTGGGAAAACAAAGATCTAAGCTCTAGTCTCATTTCACATGTCGTTTTTAGCTTTAGTTGGGGGGATGGCATAAGTACCAATAACATGGGCTACTGGCTCTTCTTCACCGTCAGAATATAACTCAACTTCTCCAACGACTAGCGTTCTTCCTACCTTTATCAGTGAACAGATACCGATAATATCTTTTTGGCTTGAAGGTTTACGAAGAAAATTAATTGTTAAGTTTGTTGTAACGGCAAGTGGTACTAGTCCAATTTCACCAAGAATTGCCACGTACAAAGCAACATCAGCAGTGGTCATCATGACGGGACCAGAAACTGTACCACCAGGACGTAATTCATCTTTTCCAACCTCGTGTCTAACGATGGCTCTTTGATTGCCTACTTCATCAATGGAGCATTTAGTTTGAGGAAATTCGGATCGTAGGAATTCGGTCAGTGTTTCTTTAGAAGCCATGAGCTGCCTTTTGTAGAGTTAATGAGAGATCAAAATAAATGCCTAAGTGTATAGTTAAATAGAGCCTAGATTATTAGCATAGAAACTCTAACCTCCTAACTAAATAATGATTAAAATGCTTCATCTTCACTATAAACATTTACGATTAGTTCACCTTCGAGGTTTGCAGAAATAATGAAATTAATTGGTTTGCAACATACCTGACAATCTTCAATATATTGTTGTTGTAACTCCGATGTGTCAATGAGCACCTTTATTGACTCACCGCAGTATGGACAACCGATAGTTTTTTCAGATAACTGGTTTATATTCATCGACAAACTCCTTGTTTCACTTAATGCAATCGTCAGCATTAATTACGGCACTATTTCTAATATTGTTTTTATTTATCAAGTGAATCCAGAAAGTTCTTTTCCATCATATCGAGTATTTGTACAATATTAAGGTCTTCTAATTTATGCTCAGTTGAGGAATGAATCGCTCCCGCTTTATCGCCTAAAGCAATGTCGACTAAATCAGGCTTGCTATCATGTAATACCAAAACTATTTTCTTATTTACAGCGATACAATCAATTGTTATTGCATCTGCATTTATGCCTTGCTTACGTAATGTTTTGTCCATTATGCCCATGAGAGTATCAACATCTCTATTACGGTCATAAAATAAATCATTGGCTTTGGCGACAACTTCAGAGAGTTCGTTTAAGGTTTTTTTCATTATATTCTTATCGGTAAAGTGTTTGATTGAATAGAAGTATCAGTCAGTTGATTACTTTAAACCAGCGGGTATTTAAAATCTATTACCATGTGAGGTGATTATTATACTCTTGTGGAAACTGACCATGACAGTTTGCTTTAGTTGGTCTGCGTTGATTTACATATCGATACTGGTCAGTTGTTTTGAGACCCTTTATACTCCAATCATCTTTTTCACAGCATAAGTATAATAATTATGATAAAAAAAATTGGATTATCGATTTTATCGGTAGCAGTGTTAGTCGGTTGTGTTGCAACATCTAATGACTCAACACAAGGAAACGCTTCAACTGGAAATAGCGCTCAAGCGATTAGTGCTAGCTACGATAGCATTAATACTGCGCAATTAATTGAACATGTAAAAGTATTATCTTCTGATAAATTTGGCGGTCGTGCGCCATCAAGCGAAGGTGAAAGACTTACGCTTGAATATTTAACTGAGCAGTTTACTGCTATTGGTTTTAAGCCAGGTAATGGTGACAGCTTTTTACAAGAAGTACCCTTGGTGTCAATTGAAGCGTCAAGTGATATGACATTGTCTATTGGTGGTAAAAACTATCAACATGGTACTGATATGGTAATGGGCAGTGCCCGAATTAGTGAATTAGAACAGCTTAAAAATTCTGAGCTTGTTTTTGTTGGTTACGGTGTTAATGCGCCAGAATACGACTGGAACGATTATAAAGATCTTGATGTTAAGGGTAAAACGGTTGTTATTTTAGTTAATGACCCTGGTTTTGCTACGCAAGATCCTGAGTTATTTAACGGTAATGCCATGACTTATTATGGTCGCTGGACATATAAGTATGAAGAAGCAAGTCGTCAAGGCGCTGAAGGAGCAATTATTATTCATGAAACTGCACCTGCTTCCTATGGTTGGTCGGTAGTGAAAAACTCTTGGACTGGTCCTCAGTTCAGCTTTCAACGTGACGATTTAAATAAAGACAGAGTTGCAGTAGAAGGTTGGATTAACAGTACTGTTGCTACTGAGTTGTTTTCAAAGGCAGGGTTAGATTTTGATAAAATGAAAGAGCGTGCCGCTCAAGGCAGTTTCAATATTGATATGGGTAATTTAGATGCCTCTATTACTGTTAAAAACACCATCAAAAAATCAATCTCGTACAACTTTATTGCGACTTTACCTGGTCAAAAACAAGCGGGTGAGCATATTTTATACTCAGCGCATTGGGACCACCTAGGCACTGATTTAACGAAAATAGGCGATCAAATTTACAATGGCGCGCGTGATAATGCCACGGGTACTGCAGCCTTAATTGAAGTGGCTGAAGCTTTTTCAAAACTACCGAATAGACCTGATCGCTCAATAACATTCTTAGCAGTAACGGCAGAAGAGCAGGGTTTACTTGGCTCTAAGTTCTATGCAGCAAACCCAGTAATTCCAGCAGCAAAAACAGTTGCTAACATTAATATGGATGCGCTAAATGCCAATGGTAAGAGTAAAGATGTGGCGGTATATGGTTTAGGGCAATCTGAGCTTGATAACTTTTTAACGAAAGCGGCGTTAAAACAAAACCGTATAATTTCGGGTGATCCAAGACCAGCAGCAGGTATTTACTATCGCTCTGATCACTTCGCTTTTGCTAACGTTGGTATTCCTGCGTTATATGCAAAAGGTGGCTCTATCCCGGCTGACCAAGCAACGGCAGATTTAAGAGCTAAATTAGACCCAATCCTAAGTAAGTGTTATCACGGTCTTTGTGACGAATATACGCAAGATTGGGATTTAACGGGCGCTGTTGAAGATATGCAATTGTTCTTTGAAATTGGCGTTGAGTTATCTGAGTCAGACGTTTGGCCACAATGGAGCAAAACGTCTGAATTCAAAAGGTAATAGTAGCGTTAAAAGCAAAGGTAAAATCAGCGTTTAACATTTAACATTTAACATTTAACATTTAACATTTAACATTTAACGTTAAGCGGTAGTGCTGTAAAGCATTACCGCTTTTTTTGTGGCTGTTTCAATCTCCTCAGGTTCACTGACAAAGCTCGGAAACTTTGGCTTGAGTAAGTTGTTGTAAATCCTGTGGGCTCAATTCTATTTCCAAACCTCTTTTACCGGCACTAACAAATAGAGTAGTAAATTGGATCGCAGATGAATCGATAAAAGTACTCAGGCGTTTTTTTTGTCCCAGCGGACTAACACCACCCAGCACATAACCAGTAGAGCGCTCAACATCGACTCTTAAAGCCATGGAGGCTTTTTTACCACCAAACGCTTTAGCGATTAACTTCATACTTAACATTGCCGATACGGGTATTATCGCAACGACCAGTGCTTTATTATCAATACTCACCACTAGGGTTTTAAAAACTCTTTCGCTTGAGATACCAAGCTTTAGTGCTGCCTCATCTCCATAGGACTCACTTGCTGCATCATGTGAATATTCATGGACGTGATAAATAATTTTATTCTTCTTGGCGGCATTAATTGCGGGTGTCATGTAATTGTCCTACTTCAAATATTAGTGGGGATGTTATGAATATGTTAATGCTCGGTTACTTAAGTGATTTATTTCACATTTAGTCCTTTAATTATCTTAAAAATCAATGCGCTAGATCATCTTTTTTTATGCCAGTTTTAGTAAAGTATTCCGATAAAACTCAGAATATACAATTGGCTTAACGTTTAGCATCGATAACTGATTTAGCTTCGCGAATGATGAACATAGATTTTATAGGAAGGGATATCTTGTTACATACTAAAACACCAGCGCTTAACTTAATAGTTAAAGATATTATGCAATCTAGTATCTTAACGTGTTCGCCTGAGACAAAAATCAATGTTGCCGCTAATCGTATGAGAGCGCGTAATATCAGCTCAATTATTATTAAAGGTAACCTTGCTCTTGGTATATGGACCGAAGCTGATTGCCGTAAAATCGACTTTAGCGATCAAGAGCAGTTTAATGTAAGCATTAGCGAGTTAATGAACTCACCTGTGCTAACCATTAAGCAAGATATTGCGGTTAATGAGTTAGCAACTAAGTTTCGACATCACGGGGTTAGACATTTTATTGTAGTTGATGCTGATAACATGCCTGTAGGTATAGTCAGTCAAACGGATGTGATTAAAAACCAAGGTATAGAGCATTATTTACAAGCAAAGTTAGTAGCAAGCAGCTTTAAAAAAAGCCAACAATTACTGCAACATGATTGCCGCTTAGATAATGTAGCAGAGCAGATGAAAAAAAATGAGTGCTCATCTACACTCATTTTCAATAGTGAATTAAAGCAATACGGTATTGTCACCGAACGTGATTTACTGAGCCTACTCGCTCGGGGTGAATGCACTAAAAAGACCGCTTGGCATCATGCAAATTATCCACTGAAAACCATTAATGCTGAGAATTCCCTTTATTCAGCTTATCAGCAATTAATCAGTAACAATATTCGTCATTTGGCGGTATCTGATGATAATGGTGCCATTATTGGTACCTTATCAATGGACAACATTATGTCCGATATTGAATTGGCTTACGTTGAAGAGTTACATCAAATAGTTCAACAAAGAGATATCGCGCTTAAAGAATCAAAAAAACACTTGTTGGTGGCTGAGAAAATTATAGAAGCCTCGTTAGATGGCATTATGATCACAAATGAACGGGGCAACATTCTCTCAGTTAACCCGGCATTTACTCGCGTGACAGGTTATCAAGAAGATGAAGTGTTAGGGCAGAATTCAAAGATATTAAGCTCAGGTAGGCACACGAGTGACTTTTATCAACAGCTTTGGTTATGTATTTTAGAAAAGGGTGTCTGGCAGGGAGAGATTTGGAACAAACGTAAGAATAATGAAATTTATCCACAATGGCTAACTATCATTGAAATTAGTGAGGGTGTTGACAATAATAAAGTATTTGCCGCTATTTTTAGTGATATTAGTGAAAGAAAACTTGCTGAAAAACGTATTGAAAATTTAGCTTTTTATGATGAACTTACTCAACTACCCAATCGAAGACTCTTTTTTGATCGTGTTGAAATGGCGCTAGCAACAGCACATCGAAAAAATAATAAAATGGCTCTTTTTTTCATTGATTTAGATTATTTTAAAGAAGTTAATGACAATTTTGGTCATCGAATTGGTGATTTGTTATTACGAAGTTTCGCTAAGCGTTTAACTGAAAGCTCAAAAGAAGGGGATACCATTGCCCGTATTGGCGGAGATGAATTTACTTTGTTGCTAACAGATATGCGTGAAGTAGATCATATTTGCAAAGCCTGTAATCGCATTGTTGAAAAGTTGCGTCAGCCTTATCATATTGAAGGTCATGCGCTTAATATCACAACCTCTATAGGTATCGCCGTTTACCCTGAAGATGGCACAAATGAAGAAGAGTTGATGAAAAATGCCGATATTGCTATGTATCGCGCTAAAGATATTGGCCGTAATTCATTTCAATTATTTACTCCGGCAATGAATGCTCATTCGCAAGAACGCTCGTTAATGCAAAGTCACTTGCGTTTAGCATTAGTTCACAATGAACTGGAACTTAATTACCAAGCCCAAATCAATGGTATTACCGGTAAAGTCATGGGCGTAGAGGCTTTATTACGCTGGTCTAACCCTGTTCTTGGGCAGGTATCACCAGCACAGTTTATTCCCATGGCAGAGGAACTTGGCTTCATCACTGAGATTGACCATTGGGTGCTAGAACAAGCTTGCAAGCAGCGAAAGTTATGGTTAGAACAGGGACTTGATTGTGGGCGAATAGCGGTAAATATCTCAGCTTTGCACTTTCATCAAGGTAACCTTGTTGCTTCAGTAGAGTCGGTGTTAGCGCAAAGCCAATTACCTGCAGAGTTATTAGAGATTGAAATAACAGAAGGCTGTTTCATTAAGCAAATGGATAAAGCGACTAGCATCTTAAAACAGATTAAAAATAAAGGGGTTAAAGTTGCGCTAGATGATTTTGGTACGGGCTTTTCATCGTTAAGCTATTTAACGAGTTTACCTATTGATACCCTTAAAATTGATGCGAGTTTTATTGCCAGATTACCGCATAACTTTAGAGAAAGCCAAATAACCTCGGCAATTATCACATTAGCGCAAAACCTTGAGTTAGATATCGTTGCTGAAGGCGTAGAGACTGACGCGCAGAAGATTTTCTTGATCGAGCGTGGTTGCTTGATAATGCAGGGATACTTGTACAATAAGCCCGTATGCGCGCAAGTTTTACCGACGGTAATTCAAAATACGTAAAGTGCATTAATTCATAAATCAGTTCGTCGCGGCCCTGTTATCGGTGCAAGTAGAGCGCACTGATTGCGCCAGACGATGCTCTGTTAGTGTCAAACCACTAAGCTGATCAATTATATATCTATATCAGAAAAAACTTACAGCGATGAGTTTCTAACATCCTCCCCTAACCGTGTCTTTTATAGTTTATCAATCCTTGTTATTTCTATTTATTCAGTAAAACATCACGCTGTTGGTGTTTATTCTTTACAAAGGTCATCTTGTGCGGTAGTTTAAAGCAATAAACTATTGCAGACTTTTAATGACTAAAACTAAAACAAGAAGTCATTAACGTTAGCTACACAAGAGAAAGGCAGTTTAATGAATTTTATGGGCATGGGTATTAAAGAAAATCACAGGGGTACACTTTGTACCACTTTGGTGGCGTTATTGTTTTTGACACTAGTTGGTGGATGTACAGGGCAACAAGTCACTGAACAAGCAGCCACACCAGAAAAACCGCTAAATGTGCTCTTTATCTTAACGGATGACCAAGCACCAGATACTGTTTCTGCTTTTGGCAATGCCAATATAAACACGCCAAGCCTTGATAGCTTAGCAGAGCAAGGTATGCGCTTTAGTCATGTGTTCAACCAAGGCGCATGGTCTGGTGCAGTATGTTTGCCAAGTAGGCAGATGATTAACACTGGCCGTCACTTATACCGCACCGGTTTAGATGCGCGCGGCATTAATGATGCAAGCTTTGTTGCAGAGCATGAAACCTTTGGCGAAACCTTTAAAAAATCAGGTTACGACACTTTTCAAACAGGTAAGTGGCACTTATCACTCGATGTATGGCGTCGCAGTTTTACGCACGGTAAAGCCATTCATGAAAATGGTATGTCTCGTCATGAAAAAGGTGGTCATTGGGATGCAGAATTTACCGACTTTGATGCTTCAAAACCGACGGGCGAAGCTTTTACTCGTTACAAAGGTGGCAAACATACCAGTGAAGTAGTTGCTGATGCTGCGGTTGATTTTCTTGCTCAGCGCGATAACACCAGCAAACCATTTATGATGTATGTTGGTTTTTTAGCGCCACATGATCCCCTACATGCTCCTGATGAATACCTAGCGCGTTATCCTGAAAAAGATATGCAGTTACCGGAAAACTTCAAAAAATATCATCCCTTTGACCAAGGTGATTATTATCTTCGTGATGAAGTGTTAGCGGGCTTTCCTCGTTCATCTAAAGAAATCAAAGGCAAGATCAGTAAGTATTACGCCATGATTGAGCATACCGATGCACAAATTGGTCGAATATTAAAGCAGCTTGAAATTTCAGGTCAGGCAGAAAACACTGTGATTATTTATACCTCAGACCATGGTTTGGCGATGGGGCGCCATGGCTTAATGGGTAAACAAAACCAGTATGACCATAGTGTGCGTGCTCCATTTATCGTTAAAGGTCCAAATATCCCAGCGGGTAAAACGGCTCCAGGCATGTTTTATTTAAACAGTGTTTATCCAACAGCAGCAGCGCTAGCGGGTTTGGCTATTCCTGATAGCGTTGATGCACCAAGTATTGTGCCGCTAATAAATGGTGAGAAAGACGTTGCTTATGACACAGTTTTTGGCGCTTATCGTCACTTTCAACGTATGGTGCGCAGTCAAGATTACAAACTTATTTATTACCCTATGATTAAACGTACTCAGTTATTTGATATGAAAGCTGATCCATTAGAAATGCATGATTTAAGCACTCAGCCAGAGCATGCACAACGGATTAAAAATATGATGAAAGAATTAGCTCGCTGGCAAAAAACAGTTGAAGATCCGCTAGATTTCTCAGCGCCTGAAGCGAGTTACAGTGCCTTTTTACAACTGACTTGGGACTAACTCGATATGACTTTTATCCTAAAAAGAACAAATAATATCGTTGAGCCATTAAGTAATAAAACCGTCAAGGTAGCTATTATGCAAAAGAGTAAAACCCAAGTTGTGCTAAGTAAAACGCTAACATTAGCAGCACTATTACCAATGTTATCTGCTGGCCTCTTCGTTAGCGAAGTTGTTGCTATTCAGCCAGTAGATAAAGAACTTTCATCCAGTAAAGCTATTGCCAAGCAGCCTAATATTGTTTTTATTATGTCGGATGACCATGCGGCTAATGCTATATCAAGTTATCAGGGCAGACTATCCTCTGTTTTTAAAACCCCTAACATTGATAGATTAGCAACCAATGGTGTGCGTTTTAATGGTATGTATGCCAATAACTCTATTTGTACACCTAGTCGTGCAGCAATTTTAACAGGACAATACAGTCATACTAACGGTGTTAAAACACTTGCTGATCCGCTAGATAGGAAAAAAGATAATGTTGCCAAGCAACTACAAGCGTCAGGTTATCAAACAGCCATTGTGGGTAAGTGGCATTTAAAAACTCAGCCTTCAGGTTTTGGCTATTACAATGTTCTGCCAAACCAAGGCGAATACTTTGACCCTAAGTTAAAAGAAATAGGGAAGAAATGGCAAAACGGTAAAAAAGGCGGTGAAGTTCATCCGGGTTATGTTACTGATGTTATTACTGACATTAGTCTAAACTGGTTGGATAAGCGGAATGAAAATAAGCCCTTTATGTTAATGATTCATCATAAAGCGCCGCATGGTTTATGGAAACCAGCAAAACGCCATGAAAACTTTTTGGCTGATGTGAAAATTCCTGAGCCGGATAGCTTATATAACCGTGGTAAACATGGTCCTACTGACGCGGTAATAATTGATGGTAAAGCGGGTCAGCAGTTTGGCTCATCAGTCTCTCGTCGTATGGAAGGTCGTGGGCTGGTAACACGCATGTTAAATAAAGACTGGCCAACAGGTCCACTTGAGCTCGATAGCTATGACTGGAATACCGTGGTATCTGCGGCTTATCAAAAATATCTAAAAGACTATTTACGCACCATAAAAGCAGTTGATGAAAATGTTGGCCGCGTTTTAGATTACCTTGATGCCAATGGTTTAACAGAAAATACCATTGTGATTTATACGTCTGATCAAGGCATGATGTTAGGTGAACACGATTATTATGACAAACGCTGGATATACGAAGAATCTATTCAGATGCCGTTTTTAGTGCAATTTCCTAAGGGGCAGGTTGTAGAGAATAAGTCTGCTGGTAAATCATCAGCAGGAAAGGTAAGTAACGAGCTATTTTTAAATATTGATATTGCGCCAACATTGCTTGATTTAGCAGGCGTGAACAAACCACAAGCTATGCAGGGGCAAAGCTTTAAAGCGGCGCTTGCACAGCCTGAAACGACCAACGGCAGGGATGCTATCTATTATCGTTATTGGTTACATATGGCGCACCATACTATTCCAGCGCATTATGGTATTCGTACTAAAACTCACAAGTTAGCGTTCTTCTACGGTTTGCCGCTTGATGCAAATGGCGCTATGCCAGCAGCTACGCCGCCCTATTGGGAGCTTTATGATTTAGCCAATGATCCAAAAGAGATGAACAATTTATACCCGAGTGAAAAAAGTGCATCAGTAAAGGAAAAATTGAAAGCGCAGTTAAGTCAGTTGAAAATAGACATTGGAGACACTGATGAACAATACCCAAGTCTTATGGCTGTTAAAGCTGAGCATTGGAATAAATAACATATGACTATGCCAAGTGAATTAAACAAGAGTCGCTTTGTCTTTTCTATCACGATCTCTCTTGCAGCATTGCTTAGTGTCAGCGTAGCAATGCCGGCAATGGCAGCAGAATATTTTGTTGCTACCAATGGCAGTGATAGCAATAAAGGCAGTATTGATAAGCCACTTAACAGCATTCAAACAGCAGCAGATAAAATGCAGCCAGGTGACACTACGTTTATCCGCGGTGGCAATTACTTTGAACAAGTTAACCTGTCTCGTGTAAAGGGCACTAAAGATAAGCCTTATCGCTTTAAATCTTATCAAGATGAAAAAGTAACCTTAGACGGTACTATTGCCATTAAACAAAAATGGCAAAAACACAGCGGTAATATCTATAAAACAACCTTAATACAGCCTATTTGGCAATTGTTTGTTAATGATAAAAGCATGACCTCGGCGCGCTGGCCAAATGGCAATTGGTACGATGGCTCGATTTGGGACAAAACTAAGTCGATGATGTGGCCTGAAAAGGGCAGAGGAAAATTAGGTACTCACTTTAATAAAGAATTATCGAGCTTAGATTTTGACTTAACTGATGGCATTATTGTCGTTAATTCCGGTTCGTTTAAAACGTATCAAACTAAGATTACAAAACATCAAGCAGGTGATGATCACTTTTCTTTTAATACAGACGGAGTGAAATCACACTTTAGTTTCAAAAAGTCAGGCGTTAGTCGCCATGGTTATTTTCTTGAAGGCAAGTTGGGTTTACTTGATGAAGAAAACGAATGGTTTTTTGATAGAAAAACCAAGCAATTATATTTATGGGCTGAAAATGGCGTTAACCCTGAATCGCTAACGATACGCGGTAAAGTGCAAAGTTACGCGGTTAATATTAAACACTCAGCCCATATCCATTTTCAAGGCATTAATTTTTTCGCCACTACCTTTAATGTTAATCGCAGTAGCTTTATTACCGTAGAAGATAGCGAGCTAATGTTTCCGTCTTATTCCAAGCGTATGTTAGGGAATAATGCGCCTATTGAAGTCACTAAAATGTTGGTAAAAAAAGAGCAAACCCTTGCCAACAACCAATTAAAGAACTGTAAAATTGCTTATACCGATGGCCCCGCTATTGAGATGAATGGCACAGGTAATCGCGTTGAAAACTGTTATATGCATGATATTGACTATAGCTGTACTTATAAAGGCGGTTATACCTTAAATATGGTTAATGCTAAGGAATTAGTTTTTAGACGCAATACCATTCATACCACAGGGTGCTCTGAATTATTCAAAGCAGGGGTGAGAAATCGCATTGAGTTAAATGACTTATCTGATTCTGGTCATTTGCAAAATGACGGCTCATTGATCCAAGTAAGTGTTAAGCAACAACCAAACAGTGTTGTGCGTTATAACTGGGTTCACGATAGCGTTAAGCAAGGTATTCGTTTTGATAACAAAAATACCCCTAATGCACCGTATGGCAACAATGGTAACGTTTTTAATAATGTTGCTTGGAATACTGACAGAATGTTTTTCAAAGGTGACAAGCATTTTATATTTAATAATTTAAGTTTTGATAATCACCAAAATGATTTAATTATTAGTAGTAATAAAGCCATTCAAGGGCACAATTACAAAACCATTACGCGTAACAATATCAGTAATAAATTCTCCGGTCACAGAACCAAAGCTCGCAGCAAATATCCTGTACCTGGCATTGTAGATCATAACTGGGATGGCGTGACCTTAGCTTTAGATATTCGATCACAACTACGTGATGTTGATAACTTAGATTTTCGCCCAAGAGCCGGCTCTATGTTAATTGATGCTGGTGCACAAATTAAAGGTAAAACAAACGTCTTCCTTGGCAAAACGCCCGATATTGGCCCTTATGAATTTGGCGCACTCGATTATTGGATACCCGGTTTTCAAGATGTTATTGCATCAAAACCAGTGCCATCGGCTTTAGCAACTACAGTAAAGTCAGATGCTGATTTAATGTGGTTAAACGCTTATAAAGCATCAAGCCACATGGTGTATTTTGGTGAAGATCAAAGTGCGGTTGAGCAAGCGAGTAAAGAGTCAGCGCAATATCAAGGTGAGTTTACCCATAATATTTTCACCCCTAAAAAGTTGAAAGCAGGTAAAAGCTATTACTGGCGTGTTGATGCACTCTTTGAAGGTAAATCTGAAGGCAAAGTCATTAAAGGTGATGTCTGGTCGTTTACGGTTGAGCAGTAAAAAGTAAATAAAAATAACAATAATTGTCCGCAGCATTGCACGCAATGTTGAACATTTTAAGTCGATAGAACTAATTGGAAGTATTATGATAAATAAGCTATTTTCTCCACATTCATTGCTAGTTGCCGTATGTGCTAGTGCTTTTCTGACGGGGTGTGAGCAAACGCCTGAAGAAAATGAGCCGTTAGTAAAACAATCAGCAAGCAGTCTTGAGTTTTACGTTTCACCACAAGGGCAACAAGGGGGCTTGGGCACACAAGCTGCGCCTTTTAAAACACTTGCAGGTGCTAGAGATGCAATTCGTCAGCTAGACGATGCTCAGCGCCAACAAGATATTACCGTATGGTTACGTGGTGGTACTTATACTTTAAACGAAACGCTAGTTTTGAATCGTCAAGATGGCGGGCAAGGTGAGCACTATGTAAATTACCGTGCTTACGGCGATGAAACTCCTGTTATCTCAAGTGGTAAAGCTGTTGTTGGTTGGAGCAAGTTATCAACGGATGTTGAAGGTCTACCTGAAGTTGCCAAAGATAAGGTTTGGGTTGCTGATGTTACCCGTGAAGAGTTTGGTCGTTCTACCGCAATGTTTACCGGTGATAAACGTTTAGCACGCGCTCGTAGTGCACGTTTTGATGGTGTTAAACCTACAGGTTATGACATTGCTGACTCACGCAATGTTATGCATAAAAAAGATCGTCACCTGTTGAAAGAAATTCGTTATGTAGAAGGTGCACCCATTCGTGATTGGAAAAACCTTGATGACATTGAAGTATTTTTTAATCCTGTACCTTGGGCATTAAACTTTATCCCACTTGCATCTATTGACCTTGATGAGAAGTTACTAACATTGAAGTATGAAGCCAATGCACCTGCTTTTTCTCAAAATAGTCCATGGGCCGTTATTGAAAATGCGGTTGATTTTATTGATGAAGCTGGTGAATGGGCACACAATAGCCAAACAGGTAAGCTTTACTACTGGCCTCACGATAATGCTAAACCGACAAATATCACCATTCCACAGTTAATGGAATTAGTGCGTGTTGAAGGTGAGATCAATTATGATGCAGCTACTGATGTTCCAGTTAAAAATATCAATTTTGAAGGTTTAACCTTTACTCAAGCTAAGCGTTCAGTTTGGTCTGAAGATCATAAAGGTTGGGGTATACAGCATGACTGGGATACCTTTGATTACGGCAATGCGATGTTACGTTTTCGCGGCGCCGAAAATATGAAAGTGAGCGGTAGTCACTTTACCAATTCAGCAGGCTCAGCTATTCGTTTAGACTTACATGCACAAAATATCACTATCGAGAACAACCTTATTGATTATGTTGGTCATATGGGCGTTTTACTGGCAGGTTACGGCCCAGGTACTAAAGATGTAAACCATCACAATACTATTACCAATAACATCATTCATCATGTTGGTGAAATAATCTGGCATGGTCATGCCGTTTTTGTATGGCAAAGTGGTGATAATGTCATTTCGAATAACTGGATCCACCATGTACCACGTAAGGCGGTAGGTGTTGCCGGTCCTCGTGTACAAATATTAATGAAGAAGAATGAAGATTTTGACGAAGCGGCTAAAACTATTCGTTGGAATGAAATTGATTTAGATGTTGAATATAGCGATGATACTCAGGCGCATTTTATGCCTTATTTACATGGTAAAAATAACATTATTGAAAACAACAAGGTAACTAAAACTTTGTTACAACTACATGATGGTGCATCAATCAATATTTCTGGTGCCGGTGAAGGTAATGTTATCCGTCATAACTACATCTTCGATGTCGATTACATTGGTGCTCGTACTGATGATTGGCAACGTGGCACTTTGACAACGCAAAACATTTTTGAAAATGCAGGTACCGGTATTGTTCATAAAGATTATAACCATATCACCAACAACATCTTTATTAATACCGATGGTGAAGCCATTCGTATGAGAGCTTTCCCACGCCAATACTTTAAGCCTGAATCAGTAATTGAGCACAATATCTTTACCGAAGCGAGAAGACCGCCATATGGTTCACGTAACTTGTGGAATACTACCGAGTTCTTTGCCACGAAGAGAGGCACTAAGCCAATTCCTTATGAATACTTATTAGATAACAATACTTATGCTTTTTCTGGCGCTGATAAGTTTTTGAAAAAACATCAAAAAAATGGTGTTGAGGCACACTCTGTTGCCACGACTCAGCAACAGTTTGTTGATGTTGCTAATAAAGATTATCGTTTAGTTGAAGGTGCACAGGCATTAAAAACTGGCTTTAAACCTTTTGATGTCAGCATGGACTCATTTGGTGTTACTCAAGATTACCCTAAACATTTATTAGAGTTAGACCGAGATACCATGCAGTGGGGTGGTGAAACTATCCTTCATGGTGGAATGGAAGGTGTGCAAAAGAATGTGCATTAATAATTAATTTAAAAATCAGTTCATTAAGTTAAAAGGCAAGCAGCAATGTTTGCCTTTTTTTGTGGCTTTAATTGAGGAATTACTTGAAGTATTAATTGCGGTGCTATTGCTTTATTTGCTCAATCCTTCCTTGTGATTTCATTTGCTGAAGGGACCTTAGTAAAGCGGGTATTAATGATTGATGCTTATTATGGATATACGCGTAAATATCTGTTTTTTCAAGGCGCTTTAATTCCCTGATACCGTTGAGTTGCTTGCTTGAGTTAATATGGGCAGTACCACTCTAGCTTGATAGTCATCAAGTGGCGCGCCACTGGCAAAAGTGATGGAATCCACGGCAAAGCTTGATGCGCTGGCGCATAGTGTTAACGTGGCTAGAATGTTTACGACCCGCCCTGATAGTTTCATCTTGTCGCATCATATTAGAACAGCTAATATTGATTATAGTTTATACCAATTCCAATAAGTTTCTTCCCACTCAGCGAGGTTTAAAAGGCTTAGAGGCAAGGCATTGATTGAAGAGAATGGTTATTCCCTTCTCAATATCAATAACGCAGTCAGTAAGCCTTTTAAATTCGCCCTTCGGGAGATTTCCAGCGACTCGATAACTGCACATAATTTCTTTCATATAGAATAACTATATGCAAAAAAATTCTATTTGTTCTCAAATCCCTGGCAAGCTCTGAGTGGGAACTAACTTAATGGATTTGGTATT
>MAAC01013359.1_pt1 | contig 23250 bp, 19 predicted proteins | sample 1115981 | NCBI WGS metagenome assembly MAAC01 (sample SAMN04961126, study PRJNA320927) | seawater metagenome | isolation source: sample BD02T64 sea water enriched with oil for 64 days | place: USA:Gulf of Mexico | collected 2013-07-27
TTCGGTAATCGGGAATGGGTTGTTTTTTAGTGTGCCAGATAACATAAGGATGATGTTGCTGAAGCCAATCCAGGGGTCTGCTTTTATCAGGCCCTTGACTGAATGATCAATATGACCCGCTTCAATTAGGGCGGATCGAAATACTTTGTAGTTATGCTGATTCAGGGCTTTTTGAAAAAATTGTTTGCGGTTGTCCCATACACGAAAATCTCTAAATGCTTTGGCAGCGGCCTGACCGTTTGATATGGCGGCAGATATACCTTCTAGTGCTCTAAGATCTTTTGATAGAACCCACAGGATAGCGATAGGCTCAACGCCTGAGTTTTGTAAGAATGAGAGTATGCGTAAGGCCTGTGTTTCATTGCCTTGGATGGCATAGTCGGCTAATTCGTATTGAGTATATCGAGCTTGATCTGCTACTGCTGAGCGGATGGTGTTGACGTTTACTGGGCCTGGGTCGATTAGAAGAGCTAGTTTATCAACTTCTTGTGCTGCCGCAAGCAGGTTGCCTTCAACCCTTTCGGCAAGTAGTTGGGTTGCCTCTTGGTCTGGGTGTAGCCCCTTGCTTGTCATGCGTTGTTGAATCCATTGAGGTAACTGATGGTTTTCAATTGGCCATATTTGAATTAGTGCGCTTTTGGCTTCTAGTGCTTGGAACCATTTGGTGCTTTGGGTTTTCCGGTCGAGTTTTCCGATGGTGAGAATAATTAAATTATCTTCGCTTGGGTGCTCTAAATAGGATGCTAAAGCTTTTTTTCCTGCCTCGTCTAATTTCGGTTTGCTCAGACGAATTTCAAATATCTTCCTGTCCCCAAATAAGGACATGCTGTTGGTTGATTCTAATAGTTGGTTCCAGCTGTAGCCAGCTTCAACGTTGTGCAGTTCTCTTTCGCTAAAGCCCGCTGCTCGAGCACCACTGCGGAGTTGGTCGCATGCCTCTTGCATTAATAACGTGTCTTCGCCACTCACAATGTAGAGCGGCATAAGGCTATTGCTTTGAGCTGCTTTTTTAATGTGTTGTAAAATCTGATTGGAGCGAAGTTTCATTATTTTACCGCTTGAAAGAAAGTTTTTCTAAATGGCGAATTATACGGATGGCCATTGCAGCATTCATTTCTCTCTCAAGTAATGCTTGCTCTTCGTCTTTTGCAGAGGCGTCCGTTTCGTTGTAATTATAGGGCTGTCGTGCCTGAATGGCCGTAGGCTCTAGTAATGTTTTTCCGGTTTTTTGCGTTACGTCTATGCTAAGGGATAATGTTAGTTCGTATAGCGCGGTTTTTCCTCGGCTATCGTAAGCGATGGTGCGTTTTTCGCGTTTGATATCGGAAATGGTCAGTGTTGTTTGGGCGGATTCTGAAAGCGATACGTTGGCACTACGCAACCACCTGTTTAGTTCGGAAACGATAGCTGCGTTAGGATTGTCAGACTGAACAAATAACTCAGGCAATTGGTTGCTGAGCTCACTGTTTCCGCGCAGGTGAAATCCGCACCCTGAACTCATCAATAGAAAGAGCGTAACGCCTAAGATGCTAATGATGTTCCGGGTGAGGAGTGCTCTTGTCATTGTCTAATACCTTGATTGTGAGGCATTGATTGAGCCGCTACCATTTGGTGAATGTTAGCGGCTATTTTGCAGCGCGTGTTTGGCTATTTGGCAACAATACTGACAAGTTTACCGGGAACAACGATAACCTTTTTGATGGTTTTATCCCCTACAAACTTGAGGACATTTTCATCTTTAAGAGCTCTTGCTTCGATGTTCTCTTTGCTTTCAGCTAGGCTAACGTCCATTTTGGCTCGTACCTTACCGTTTACTTGGATAACCATTTGTATGCTGTCTTTAACAAGTGCATCTTGGTCAACTGTGGGCCATTGAGCAGTTAGCACGTCGTCGGTGTGCCCTAATGCTTGCCATAATTCATGACAAACGTGGGGCACAATTGGGGCTAGCATAAGAACCGTGGCTTCAATGGCTTCATGGATAGTAGCTTGGTTTTCGGTGTTGTTATCAAGTTTGCTGATTGCATTGCAAAGCTCCATTATGGCTGCAATGGCGGTGTTAAATGTATAACGTCTACCAAAATCGTCGCCGACTTTTTGAATGGTTTCATGTAGTTTGCGGCGTAATGCTTTTTGATGTTTATTTAACCCAGCTATATCAAGCTCAGGGGGCGCTCCTTTGCTTATGTGGGTTGTGGCCAGTTTCCAGAAACGTTTTAGGAATTTGTTGGCGCCATCTACTCCGCTGTCTGACCATTCAAGAGATTGCTCTGGTGGGGCGGCAAACATCATAAACAATCGAACGGTGTCTGCTCCGTGTTGGTCAATAATGGCTTGAGGGTCGACACCATTATTTTTCGATTTGGACATTTTGATCATGCCCTTGTGATAAACAGGTTTGCCGTCTGAGCGAAGAGTCGCTTCGACTAATTGGCCTTTGCTATCCTTTTTGGCGTCAACATCTGTCGGGGAAAACCACTCTTGCCCGCCGTTGCTGGTTTCACGGTAAAAAGTATCCGCTAATACCATGCCCTGGCAAAGTAGGCGCTTAAAAGGCTCATCAGAGCTAACGAGGCCGGTATCTCGCATGAGTTTATGGAAAAAGCGAGAATATAATAAATGCAATATGGCGTGTTCGATACCGCCAATATATTGATCAACGGGCAGCCAGTAGTTGGCTTTTGATGGGTCAAGCATCTGGTCTGTACTATCTGGGCAGCAATAGCGGGCGTAGTACCAGGAGGACTCCATAAAGGTGTCGAAGGTATCGGTTTCTTTAAATGCTTCCTGGCCGTTGTAAGTGGTTTTTGCCCATTCCTTGTCAGCTTTGATTGGGGATGTTACGCCGTTCATGACAACGTCTTCAGGCAAGATAACGGGTAGTTGATCTTCCGGTGTTGCTACTTCGCTGCCGTCGGCCAAATTGATGATTGGGATCGGGGTACCCCAATAGCGTTGTCGGGAAACGCCCCAGTCGCGAAGTCGATAGTTTACGGTGATCTTGCCTTTGCCGAGAGATTCGAGGTGTTTTGCAATACTTTGAAAGGCTTCTTCGGAAGTGAGTTTGTCAAACTCGTCTGAATTTATCAATACACCTTTGCTAGTAAAGGCCTCCTTGGTTAAATCCACAACGGTATCATCGTTACTATTTGGGGTTATAACTTGGGATATTGGTAGTTGATATTTTTGAGCGAACTCCCAGTCCCGTTGATCGTGAGCTGGGACGGCCATGACTGCGCCTGAGCCATAATCCATCAAGACAAAATTCGCAATCCAGACGGGTACTTTGCTGCCGGTAATTGGGTGGATTGCATAAAGACCGGTAAATATTCCGACCTTTTCCATGGTGGCAATGTCGGCTTCAGCGGTTTTTGTGCTGGCGCAAGCCTGTACAAAATTTGCAATTTCGTTCTTTTCGGAGGCGGCTTTCTTCGCAAGTTCATGCTGGGCTGCGACGGCAACGTAGCTTACGCCCATCAGTGTGTCTGGACGGGTGGTGTAAACAGAAAGCGGTTGTTCGCCTTCAATATCGAATTCAAGCTCAACACCTTCGGATCGTCCAATCCAATTACGTTGCATGGTTTTAACTTGCTCAGGCCATTCGTCTAGCTGGTCGAGGTCGTTTAGAAGTTCTTCTGCATAATCGGTGATTTTTACAAACCATTGAGGGATTTCTTTGCGTTCAATGGTTGCGCCAGAGCGCCACCCCTTGCCATCTATCACTTGCTCGTTTGCAAGAACAGTTTGGTCAACGGGGTCCCAATTTACTGTCGCCATTTTTTTATAGACTAAGCCTTTTTCGAAAAGCTTAGTGAAGAACCATTGTTCCCAGCGATAATATTCTGGTTGGCAGGTGGCGATTTCACGGTCCCAGTCATAACCAAAGCCCAGGCGTTTAAGCTGATTGCGCATGTAATCGATATTCTCGTAGGTCCATTTTCCTGGCGCTACGTTATTTTTAAGAGCGGCATTCTCTGCCGGAAGACCAAAAGCGTCCCAACCCATAGGTTGCATGACATTTTTGCCATTCATGCGCTGATAGCGGCTGATTACGTCTCCAATCGTGTAGTTACGAACGTGCCCCATGTGCAATCGACCGCTGGGGTATGGGAACATCGAAAGGCAATAGTAAGGCTCTTTGATAGGATCTTCGGTGACCTTAAATGATTGGTTGGTTTCCCAATGAGATTGGGCTTTTGTTTCGATGCTTTGGGGATCGTACAGATTTTCCACGTGTTGGCTCTCTTGGACTTCAAATTGGACGTTAGATCAAGAGCGTAGGATACCTTAGGAGGCGTCTCAAGGTAAGGGCTTAATGACCCACCTTAGGGTTGTGTTTTGCGTTGTCGCCATGTTCTTAATGCAAAGATGACGATGATGAATGCCGAGCCTCCTAGTACGGGCCAATAGCCTGCGTGAGAATAGGGCGTCGAGCCTTTTGTTTGTAATATTTCCCCTCGTAACACGCCTTCTTCAAATTGAGGGATTGTGGCGATAGTGTCTCCCTGGTGGTTGATGATTGCGGTTATGCCTGTATTGGTTCCGCGCAGCATATATTTGCCCAGTTCAAGGGCTCGCATTCTAACCATTTCTAGGTGTTGGTCTGGCCCCCAGGAGTTTCCAAACCATGCGTCATTGGATACGGTTAGGAGAAAATCAGCGTCTTTGCCAAGTCTCCGTACAAGCTCAGGGTAAATAACCTCGTAACAAATAAAGGGCGCAAATGAGAACCCTTTTGCCTGGAGATTAGGTTGGTTGTACTGGCCTTTGCTAAAACTGGAGAGTGGTAAGTCAAAAAAAGGCATGGTGCCACGGATGATGTCTTCAAAGGGGATGAACTCACCAAAAGGTACCAGTTTTTGTTTGTGATACATGCCCTTTCCGTCACCGATTACAAAGATGGAGTTATAATATCGGTAATCTTTTTCTCCTGTTTCCCAGGACGGGATGCCGCTGATAACTGCCGTGTTTGTTGTTCGGCCTTTAAGGTCTAAGGGGGCGATAACTTCTTGTGCTTCGTTGTAGAAAATGGGGTAAGCCGCTTCCGGCCATAAAACCACATCTTGCTCCCACTCTGTTTCGGTTAGAGTGAGATAGGTGTTAATAATATTGTCACGCTCTAAGGGGTCCCACTTTTTTCCTTGGGGAATATTGCCCTGGACGAGGCTGACACTAAGTGAGTTTTTAAGGCTGACCTTTGTCCATTCAATATCGCTAAGAAAGTGTGCGCCTCCCCAAATAAGAATCAGGGGGAGGATGGCGATTATGCGTTTAGTGGGTTGTTGAATGCCAATAAGTGCTGTGTGAGATGATGCAATGGCCAGCCAGCTAAGGCCTAACACGCCAACAATTGGAGCAAAGGCTCTTAATGGGGCATCAATAAATGCGTACCCCATAAATAGCCATGGAAAGCCGCTAAGTAGCTCAATTTTTACCCATTCAAAAAGAATCCACAAACTTGCAAAGGTTAGTATGCCGAAGCGTTGCAAGCCCAGTTTTTGATACAGCCAGGCTTGCATTCCAAATAAAAGGGCCAGCCCACCAGTAAAAATAAACGTCATTATGATGGCGAGTGGTGCCGGCGTGTGACCATGGTAATGAATGCTAACAAATACCCACGATACACCGACACCGTATAGCCCTAAGCCGTAAAGCCAGCCGCGTATGGCTGCGCTGCGGGGTGTTTGATCGTTTAGCATCATGATAAATAGAGCTACGGATACTAGCGTAATGGGCCAGAAGCTTAGGGGCGCAAATCCTAGCGCAAATAAGCAGCCTGCTAGCAAAGAAATAACGTGCCCTTTGGTGCCGGAGGTGATTGCGATTCGTGTTTCGGGAGGGGTATCGTATAAGCTCATGATAGCCTGAAGGTAATTGCGATAAAGGGGTGTTTAGGGGGTGTGGGTGTGCTTGGGTAAGCTATTACCCAAGTGGTGTGACTTCCAATAAACGTATAGCTCTGTTGTCGGCATTAAGCACTTTGAAGTGAAATGAGTCAACTTCAATGGTTTCGCCTCTTTCAGGTAGGTGCCCAAAGCAACTTAGTGCTATGCCGCCGATAGTGTCGAACTCATTGTCGCTAAAATTTGACCTGAAGTGCTCATTGAACTCTTCAATAGGAGTAATGGCTTTGACAATAAATTGATTGTCTTTGCCGTGCTTGATGAGGTGCTCATCATCAATATCATGTTCGTCTTCAATTTCTCCGACAATTTGCTCTAGTACATCCTCGATAGTCACTAGGCCTGCCATAACGCCGTATTCATCAATGACAACAGCCATATGGGTGCGTGTTTCTCGAAATTCACGCAACAATACGTTAAGACGTTTGCTTTCAGGGATAAATGTTGCAGGACGAATAAGTTTTTTGAGAGAAGTTTTTTCAAGCTTTCCCTTAGCGGCCAAAGGTAATAGGTCTTTGGTAAGCAATAGGCCTTCAATTTCGTCCTTGGTTTCTCCGTATACCGGGAAGCGTGAGTGGGCCGAATCAATGACGAGGTCAAGATATTCGCTAGGTGTGGCGTTCACCGATATCATGACGCTTTGTGTGCGGGGGATCATGATCTCTTTGACCTTCATGTCAGAAACCTGCAGGGCTCCCTGAATGATGCTCAGTGCTTCGTGGTCCAGTAATCCATTCTCTTGAGCAGTGCCGAGTATTTCCAATAGCTCTTTTCTGCTTTGCGGCTCCCCCGATAGAAAATGGGATATTTTATCTAGAAATGTTTTTCCAGAGGAGCCGTTTCGACTGTGCTCGTCGCTCATTTGTTTTTGTAAACCTTTGTTGTTTATTGATCGGTATAGGGGTCGGTAAAGCCGAGTTCGGCCATTGCTTTGACTTCAATCGCTTCCATTATTTCTGCATCGCTGTCTTCAGCGTGATCGAAGCCCAATAGGTGTAAAGTACCATGAATTGCTAAATGAGCCCAATGACTACGTTCAGTTTTATGTTGATCGTTTGCTTCTTTGCTGACAACAGGGGCACAAATAATAATATCGCCTAGCAAATTGACATCGATACCTTCTATTCCCTCAGGTACTTCAAAAGGGAAAGATAATACATTGGTGGCGTAGTCTTTTTCTCTGTAGGTAAAATTGAGTTTTTTGCCTTCATTGGCATTCACTATACGTATTGTCATGTCAAAATCTGGTGGAGTTGAATCTGCTTCGTTATTGTTATTGCCTTGGCTGCGTGCAAAAAATAGTGCGGTTTTTGTCCATAGGCAAAAGTCTGTTTCTGATGCGGGAATGTTATAGTTATCTGGGTTTTGAAAATCAAGAATGATACCGTCGGGCATGTTCTTCTGAGTCCTTAATGAGCTGTTAGTGAGTGTTGCCCGTTTTTTGATCATGAGCTTCGTAAGCTTCAACAATGCGTTGAACCAAGGTGTGCCTTACAATATCCTTGGCAGCAAAGTAAGAAAACCCAATACCTTCGACGCCATCGATAACCTCCATCGCATGCTTTAATCCTGAAAGTTGACCTTTGGGTAAGTCAATCTGGGTGTGGTCTCCGGTAATAACCGCTTTTGAGCCAAAACCAATTCGAGTTAAAAACATTTTCATTTGTTCTTTTGTTGTGTTTTGGCTTTCGTCCAAAATAATAAATGCATGATTTAGCGTTCTACCTCGCATGTAGGCAAGAGGAGCAACCTCAATCACTTGGCGTTCAATAAGTTTACTGACTCGTTCAAATCCGAGCATTTCATATAATGCATCATAAAGCGGGCGCAGGTATGGGTTGATTTTCTCAGCGAGATCGCCAGGAAGGAAACCTAGTTTTTCTCCCGCTTCTACAGCAGGACGCACTAGCAGTATGCGGCGAACATCTTCGGCTTCTAGTGCGTTCACGGCGCAGGCGACTGCTAGATAGGTTTTGCCTGTGCCCGCTGGGCCTATGCCAAAATTGATGTCATGACGAAAAATGTTTCGTACATAGTCTTTTTGGTTTTCACCTCGCGGTTTGATGCTGCCTTTGCGAGTGAGGATGGATAAGTCTTGCAAAGTTTCTGAGTCCGAACGGAAGTGCGCGGTTGTTTTATCCGTGTCTGCTTCGTTTGTGTGAGTTTCGGTGTTGCTGCTTCCAGTCAGTGTCATTAGTAGTTCATTTAGCTGTATGTGTAAGGAGTTAGGTGTGATTTCTTCGTCAGACTCTGTATTGGAGTATAGGTCGTTTAATAAGTGGCTGGCTACTGACACGTTGTTGGGTTGCCCTTTTAGTTGAAAGGCATTGCCACGATTTTTTATCTCGACAGTTAAGGCGGATTCAATTTGTTTTAGGTGTTCATCGAATTGACCGCACACATTCGCTAATCGGCGAGGATCATTGGGTGTGAGAGTGAGTTGCTGAGTGGTGGCTGAAATATTCAAGATGATGTAAGGCCGCTCCTACGGGGGTGGGTTGTTATCTAATAGGATATACCTATGCGTAAAAGAGTCAAAGCACGCTGTCGAAACCCTTTACACTAATTTGCTTAGGTTTTTGACGTTAATTCTAACCCTTTGAAAAATAAAGAATATATTTTTTGGCATATTTTTTGCTTTGTGATGCGAAAGTGGTCGTATTCGGTGATAGCTGCCGGTACGTGTAGTCCTGAGTTTGATGTGGAAGTAGTAAGGGTTGTTATGAAGCGCGTGGTAATGTTATTGGGTTTGGTTGTGTTATTTGTTCCTGTTTTTGCGTATGCATTTAATGAAGAGTTTTCTGGCTCTAGAGCTTTGTCATTTTTGACGGCTGACAATATGTGGTATATGACTGAAATGTATGGTTCGATTGCGTTGTTTGTTGTTGGCTTGACGAGTTTAGTGGTTGCAAGGAAAAGGCAAAAAAACCAGTAATCATATTGGAAAAGCTAAAGATCAGACATTAAAAGGCCGCGACTCCGCGGCTTTTTAATGTCTGATCTTTAGCTTTTGATATTGTTTGTACGGTGCTTTAGTTTAGCAGTGAGCCGATTAATGAATTAGTATAGGCATTGTCGATTCGAACGTTAACAAACTTCCCTATCAGCTCATCATCATCGTGTTGAAAGTTCACTACTCGATTGTTTTCCGTTCGGCCCTGAAGTTGGCTCGGGTCTTTCTTTGATATACCGTCGACTAGAATTCGCTGAGTCGAGCCTACCATGCGGCGGCTGATTTCTTGTGTATTTTGCGTTATTCGGTGTTGCAGCAAGCTTAAGCGTTGCTTTTTCACTTCGTCAGAAAGGTCATCGGCTAGCTCGGCAGCAGGTGTGCCGGGGCGAGCGCTGTAAATAAAGCTAAAGCTGTGGTCAAAGCCAATGTCATCTATGAGCTTCATGGTATCTTGGAAGTCTTGTTCGCTCTCCCCTGGGAAACCAATGATAAAGTCGGAGGACATACTTAAGTCTGGTCGAATGGCACGCAATTTTCGGATTTTAGATTTGTATTCCAGTGCCGTGTGGCCTCGCTTCATCATCGCAAGTATGCGGTCTGAACCGCTCTGTACGGGCAAGTGTATGTGGCTAACCAGTTCGGGAACTGTGGCATAAGCATTGATCAGCGAATCGCTGAATTCAACAGGATGAGAAGTGGTGAACCTAATACGGTCAATCCCTTCAATCTTCGCAATGATGGTGATTAACTCTGCAAGATCTACGGTTTCTTCACTCTCAGTTGTTCCCTGGTAGGAGTTTACATTTTGCCCCAATAAATTGACTTCGCGAACGCCAAGGTTGGCAAGGTGATGTATTTCTTTTAGTACGCCATCAACTGGGCGGCTGACTTCCTCACCGCGAGTGTAAGGAACTACGCAAAATGTACAGTATTTGCTGCAACCTTCCATGATGGATACAAAGGCTTTAGGGCCTTCAACACTTGGTTCGGGTAATGCGTCAAATTTCTCAATTTCAGGGAAGCTAACATCAATTACTGCGGCGTCAGTAATCTTAACATCGTTGAGCATTTTGGGTAGGCGGTGCATCGTTTGAGGGCCAAAAATCACATCGACATAAGGTGCCCGATCTTTTATTGCACTTCCTTCTTGGCTGGCAACGCAGCCCCCAACGCCAATAATAATGTCTGGGTTGGCTTCTTTTAGTTTGCGCCAGCGACCGAGCTGGTGAAACACCTTTTCTTGGGCTTTTTCACGAATGGAGCAGGTGTTGAGCAATAAAACATCGGCTTCTGAAGCGTCATCTGTTTCCTCTAACCCATGTGTTGTTTCGAGTAAATCTGCCATACGAGATGAGTCATACTCATTCATTTGGCAGCCATGGGTTTGGATAAACAGTTTCTTGGTCATAATGATCTTCGTGGGTTGTACAAATAAGGGGCATCATTATACCTATGAGTGGCTTGCATTCCCAGTGTGTTCTAGTTTGTAGGAGTATAAGCCTAACGAAGTTTTGTTAATTTTGGTTGCTTCGCCTAAGGTCAATGATTTACTTTTACGGGCATCAATTATAATAACCTTAGGCAGAAGGGACTGTTTGTATGTCATTAAGTGATTTTTCGACGTTTGATTTCTTTGCAGAAAGGATTAAGCACACAGTGTATAAGCTGGGTGATGGCTCAAAACCAGGGGTTTTGATTATTCAGGAGTTACCAGGAATTGGGGAGCAGACCATCGCACTAGCCCGCCGGTTACATGCTGATGGTTTTACTGTGTATTTGCCTCACTTGTTTGGAAAATTTAATGCGCCAGTTGAGCCACTTAAAAACCTGGGCCGCTTATGTATTAATCTTGAGTTTCGTTTGTTAGCAAACCGCCGGCGAAGCCCTATATCAAATTGGTTGCGTGCCTTGAGTCGTAAAATGCAGGATGAGTGTGACGGCCCTGTTGGCGCGATCGGCATGTGTCTGACGGGTGGGTTTGTATTGACCTTGATGATGGATGACAGTATTGCGGCGCCAGTCATGAGTCAACCATCTCATGCGGGCGGCGTTGGGGGAAGAGGGAGACAAGAGACTCTGGGTGTGCCGATTGAAGACGTGAATGCGGCAGTGGCGAGAGCTAAGCGGGATAATGTGGATGTTTTAGGTCTGCGCTTCACTAACGATCCTCTCTGTACAAATGCCCGGTTTAATAAGATGGAGGAGCTATTTGGGGGGCATTTTCGACGGTTTGAAATTGACTCATCGTTGTTCAATAAATGGGGGAATAGGTTAGCTGCACATTCTGTATTAACGTTGGAGTTCAAAGATGAGCCTGACCACCCAACGGTAAAGGCTTACATGAAAAGCTTGGATCGTAAAGGTGTGTGTTGTGAATTGCTTTCTATTAATTAATAGAAAGCAATTTCTTTGGAGCAGGCTGTTGGCTGAGATTGTTTGCATATGGTAAATACGTCTTTTTTGCCTACGCGGGACCAAATGTATTTTTTGTCTTCTGCTTTGCCCTGAGTTTTTGCGACCCCATTCTTAAAAATAGTCACCGCTTCATCGGTTTCCCATTGCAGCGTTACTAGACGCCAGATAAAGAATTGATAGGACTTCACCTCAACAATGGAGATGGGGTATGTTTGGGGGGCTTCATCAGGGTATTCATTTCCTTGCATTTTTCCGGTTAGATATACGGGGCGTTGCTGTTGTTGAATGGTTTCGGTTACAGAGGTTTGTATTTGTTCCAACGAGGAGGAGTTTAAGGTGTTTTTGTCTACAATTAACGCGTAATGAAAATTGTCCGGGTTAGAAATGGGGCTATTTACTAAGTCACTTTGAATCATCAGTTTATAGCCAGAGCTGTTGTTGCTACCGATATCCTGAGTTCCCCAAATATCACCATTTTCAGGGTTGTTTAATGGGTTGCCCTGGAAAACCTGTTGATCCGTGATCACCGTTAAATTGTTGATATCAAAATGTTTCGGGATGAATATTTCTGTCGGCGCTGAGGATTCCTGACCTTGCCATGTTAAGAGTGCAAACTCTTTATCGTTAAAGAATTGTTGGTCGTTTGCTGTGATGCTAGCCCATTGCGAGGTGATACCTGCACCGTCAGTCGATAAGTCGTTATAGTAAAAATTGACGACGTTACCTTGGATTCGTCTAGGATAAACGCGCTGCACCTGGTGGTGATCAACGGTTAGATTTTCACCCTTGATAGCAGAGAAGTCCTCTTCGTTCCATCCATCCCCCTGGGTGATGATTTTGTTGGGGTTACCATTCATCACTTCTTCGTGTTGATCTTTGTAGATATCCCAATGCCATTGGGTGCCAGAAATTAAGGGGGTATAGAAATCAAGTGTGCGATCTTTTTTAGTATGATGTTCATCGCTTGCTTCCATTGCCTGGTAGGTTGCTTTGACGATGCGAGTATGGTCTTTACTGCCACCATCATTATCGGCTAACCACATGCCATACTCACCTAATAAAACAGGCATGTCCAAGAAGCGCATTTCCTCACGAACTCGCTCAAGGTTTTCAAAATATTCTGCATTTTCAACACGGTTGAGGTTGGAGACACCCATGCGGCCTGCGTCATAGAAATGAGGTGCAAACACAAAGCCTGCGCCGGGTTTATTTTCTAGATATCCGCCGCCAGTCGGGGGAGTGAAAAAACCAGCGTTAGTATCCCAGAAAACGTTAGGTTCGGCATAGACCCATTTTTGATCCCAGCCTTGATTGTCCATGATGGTTTTTACGCGTTGGTAAAAAGGCCATAACTTTTCGTTGTCGTATTCGCTAGCACTACTAACGTGTCCAATGCCGTAGATAGGTTCATTAAAAGGTTGGACGCCTAATACAAAATCAAACTCTTCCGGTGTAAGGTTTGCTTTGATATAGGAGATGCTGCGCTCTAGCTGCCATAGGAACTCATCTTGTACATGGCGTTCACCATTATCGGTATTGATGGCTTCATTATCAAAGAAATTGCGATACGCTTTTCTGACTGCGAGGTTGGTAACGTTGTTTTGGCTCCAAGCAAAACAGATAATGCCGCAACCGCTAGGTGGATATTCTGAGCCGCGAATAATCCATTCGGGAGCGCCGTTCCCGGTATGAGGCATGTTGGCGGTAAATAAATGCCGCGAATAGAGGTCAACATGATAATCAATAAATACATAAACGCCGTTTGCAATTGCTTGTTTTGCTTGTTGAACTATCGCATCTAGATAGAGGTAGTCAATAATATCAACGTTCGGGTGGGTGCCTTCCCAGCCAACGGTAAAGCGAGCGATATTGGCGCCAGTGTATTCTCGTAATAGCCGGAACCCTTTTTCGGCATCTTCGGTGGTTTTGAAGGGTTTAAAACCTTTGTCCGCTAACTTAACGGACCCAGAAACGTTCCACCCTCGAAAGTAGACTTCTCGTCCTAGTCCGTCTCTGTATGTGTGATCGGTAATGGTTTGGTTGTCGAGTGTTACAGTACGAGTAGATTGGTGGATTTGGCTGGCTGCTCTTGTGGTTGAATAATCAGCGTTAGCAACGTTTGCCTGGGTTGGAGAAAAAATGCTAGCAGAAAGAAGTAACGCACCAATCCTTGGCCACCAGTAGGGGGAGTGTTCGCCCATAACAACACCTTAATAGTTATTTTATTATTATTTGGTGGGACTAACGTACCATGCTGGCGGCCGATTGAACAGTGGGATCAGGCCTCTTGGTTTGGAAAGAGGCTTCATTGGTGGTTAAACAGGGTGTGTGACTGTGTCAAGACGGTTGCTTAAGGATTACAAGAATGACAACGGCAACAAGTATAAAAACAGGCAGTTCATTGAAAAATCGAAAGAACTTCTCTGACCTTGTATTTGCATCCAATGAGAACTCACGTTGATATTTACCACACAAATGGTGATAACCAAGAAGCAATATTATTAACATTAGCTTTATATGCATCCAGGTTGCTTGGGCGAAGTAACTGTCCCAGCGATCAATTAGCATCCAGATGCCGAGAGTTAGTGCGATGACAGCGCTAGGGGTCATGATACCTCGATATAACTTTCGCTCCATTATTTTGAAACGATCGGAGCCCCTACTATCACCTTCTCTTAGCGCCTGCACGTGATAAACATATAAGCGTGGCAAATAAAACAAACCGGCAAACCAGCATATAACCGCTATGACATGAAAAGCTTTAACGAGAAGCATACCTATTTTTATCCTTATTCGACAGAATAAACCAACGTGCGTAAATATTATCGATAAAATCGTTCAATATCTTTGCGGGTTACTATACCAAAAACTCGGTGGATAGTGGGTGCTGACATGCGATGAACATAAACTGCATCCAAGGAGCGGTTATCCATAACGTCAAGCGCTTCTTTTAAGGTTGCGCTCATTAGTACGGGGGTTACGTCGTAACGACTAGCGGGAATTTTCAGGAGGTTGATAGTATCATTTTTCTCAGTATCTGATTTCGTATTGTTCTCTGTGGTGTTCTCGCTAAGAGAAGTCTTGTACTCAGCTTGAGTGCCATGTCGATGGTTATCTGGGTGCTCTTCCAGATACCGTGCCAGGTCTGCTGTGGGAATGATGTGGCTTGGGTTGTTGTCAATACCGACTAATATCCACTCGTGTTGTTGTGCTACTAGCTCTTTTGCTTGTTGAAAGGTTAGCTCACGTTTGGCTCTACTAAAACTTCGCTCCATCGCTGCGGGGACGGCTGTTCGGTGTAAATGCTGTGATAGTGCGGAAGTTTTGAGATCTACGCCTTGTTCTGCAAGTAATGCCTGGAAGATACTTTTTTGTTTAAAGACTTCAGAGCTAATCATGCTGGCAACCACAACTACAAGCATGCCAGGGAAAATAATGTTGGGGTTAGATGTGAGTTCTAGTAAGGCCATTAATGCGGCAAGAGGGGCTTGCAAGACTGCGCTCATCATTCCTGCAAGGCCTAGCATGGCATAAAAGTTTGCGCTGGCGCTACTGTCAGGTACTGTTGCTACCCCAATGTAACCCATGGCGGCACCTGCTGTTGCGCCCATAAATATCGATGGCCCTATAAGTCCACCGGGAATTCCAGACCCTGCAAATAAACTGGTGGCGACTAATTTTGTAAGTGTAATGAGCAGTAATGTCGTTAAGCCAATTTCCCCGACTAATGCTGCGTTGACGGTGTCGTAACCAACCCCCATAACTTGCGGTGTTATAAGTGCGATTAATCCACCTGCAGCCCCTACGAGCGTGAAACGCAGACTGACGGTGATGTTATGTGTGTGACGATACGTGAGGCGGCTTAGCCAGATAAAGCTTGCTGCTAGGCATCCGAAAATAACACCGGAAAATAATATATAAGGCAACTCTAGTAGCGTGGATATTTGTAATGTAGGTACGTTGAACGCTTCGTCATGACCGTAAACTGCACGGGTCATTGCTGCTCCTACAACTGAGGCAAGGATAATGGGGGTAAAGGTTGAAATGCTGTATTCGAGCATGACCACCTCCATCGCAAAAATAACACCCGCGATGGGAGTGTTAAACGATGTGGCAATGGCAGATGCACAGCCGCAGCCAACCAGAACCCTCATGCTGTTGTTGGGTAGCCCTGCCCATTGTGCCAGCAAGCTGCTGCTGGCAGCACCTAAGTGTACGGCAGGGCCTTCACGTCCCATTGAATGCCCGCTAGCTAAGGATATAGCCGCGCCAAAAAACTGTACTAATAATCCCTTAAAGGACATGTTGCCTTGCTGATGGTTGAAGCGTTCCATGACTAACCCCACACCAGTACGATGCAACCCTTGGGGAATAAAGTGAAAAAAGACCCCTAGGCATATGCCGCCAATCAATGGCAGTAAGAAATACCAAATTGATGATAAGCTTTCAAAGTTCTCAGATGAACCTTGTAGGTAAAGCTTTTGCACTTCTTCTGTGGCAAGACGAAATAATAAAATGGTGCCACCAGATAGGCAGCCTGCAATAATACCAAGCCCAGAAAGCAGTGGTAGTGCATCGATATAAGCCAGTTTGTCTCTTAGGTTATCTAAATCTATGCGTATCATCAGGTAGGTTTTCGTATCTGATCTATCCTAGAAGTAATGGGTAGATCTTGATGGATTTGAAGGGTAATAATCGATATTGATCTTAAGGTATTCTCTACATTATATGCACTAATGGTATTTGTTGCGTTAAATCATTAAATATTCGAGTCAAATCATTGTGTTGACGTTTGACTGTTATATCATTGGTTACTCAAAAGAATGTTGTATTTCAAGAAGCTAAAGGTGTTGGTGTGATTAAAGTAGGAATTGTTGGTGGGACTGGATATACCGGTGTAGAGCTTCTTAGGTTGTTGGTGGTGCATCCTAATGTAGAGATACTTGCTGTAACCTCGCGTTCTGGGGCTGGTAGTGCTGTTGCTGATATGTATCCCAATTTACGGGGCTTTTTATCGCTGCCGTTTAGTGAGCCAACAGTTGAGAACTTGAGTCAGTGTGAGGTTGTCTTTTTTGCTACCCCTAACGGGATTGCGATGGATATGGCGCCACAGTTAATCGAACGTGGTGTAAAAGTGATTGACTTGGCTGCCGACTTTAGACTTCAAGACTCTGCTGTGTCTGAGCAATGGTATGGTAAGTCTCATTCTTGCGTAGACCTTTTGGACGAAGCTGTGTATGGCTTACCAGAGGTAAACAGAGAACGTATTAAGACGGCTCGAGTGGTGGCTAATCCTGGGTGTTACCCTACCGCAGTGCAATTAGCATTTTTGCCGTTATTGGAAGCAGGCTTGGTTGATCCTTCTATGTTAATTGCTGATGCAAAGTCAGGTGTTAGTGGTGCTGGTCGTCAAGCCAGTGTGGGGAGTTTGCTTTGTGAAGCTTCTGAAAGCTTTAAGGCTTATGGCATGTCAGGCCATCGACACCTACCAGAAATTACACAAGAGCTTAATCATCAAGCTAAAACTCCGGTAAACCTAACGTTTATCCCTCACCTAACACCGATGATTCGAGGCATTCACGCCACATGTTATGGGCAGTTAACGGGTGAGATCTCTGCCGGAACGGATGCAGAGTTGCAGGCGTTGTTTGAGCAGCGTTATGAAAATGAACCTTTTGTTGATGTAATGCCTGCGGGGTCAACACCAGAGACACGTAGCGTTAAAGGTTCCAACATTTGCCGAATTGCAGTGCACCGCCCTCAGGGTGGGCGTACCGTTGTGATTTTGTCGGTGATTGATAACTTGGTGAAAGGGGCGGCAGGTCAGGCGGTACATAATATGAACTTGATGTGTGATTTGGATGAAAAGGCCGGGTTGGGACAAGTACCAATGATGCCTTAATGAGAGTGATTCTGTGAAAACTCAACGTAAACCGATTGTTCAAGAAAGCTCCCAAACTTCTATGGTGCTGGTGCCTCATCGCAAAGGACATAAAGTAAAGCGAATCATGAGCGCTTTGCTTGCGATGTTGATTGTTGCATCAGTTTTTGCAGGAGCGGGTTATTGGACCGGGGTTCGTCACCACCTGGAAGCAATTGTAGAGAACCAGGAAATGAAAGGGCAGTTGCGGTCATTAAAAAGCAAACATGTTGAGCTGCGAGGGGTGGCGGCTGTTGACAGGCATGGCAGTGTTCTTGAGAAAAAAGCAACAGAGCGTGTTCGTCAAGATAATGTGCTGCTGCAAAATAAAGTGGCTGAATTGCAAGAAGCTGTGAGCTTTTATAAAGGCATCATGGCCCCCTTGAGAAATGATAAGGGGCTACGCATTGAAAAATTAAGTGTGCAGCGAACCGCAGACAGTGCTCGCTATCGGTATAAAGTAGTGCTAACGCAAGTTGCTAATAATAGCTCTTATGTGTCCGGTAGTTTGCACATTCGTGTGCTAGGTACCAGCAAGGGAGAGCAGAAAGCGTTATCGTTAAAGGCGCTGTCAGAATCGGCAAATAAAGATGGCGCAAAGTTCAAATTTCGCTATTTCCAAGATTTATCTGGAGAGTTGACGTTACCTGGTGGCTTTATACCTGATCAGGTGGAAGTAGTAGCACAATCACGGGGCAAAAAAGCCATGCGTTTAGAACGTTTATTTGACTGGAAAATTGAGGAGATTGCATCCGATGTGGGGCAAAGATAAAGGTAAGAAAGTAGACTTTGATCGTCATGCAGGTAAAACCACCATGGTTTCTAAAGGAACTGAAATTAGTGGTGATATTGTGTTTGAAGGTGGGTTGCTAGTAGAAGGAATTGTAAAAGGAAATATCCAGGCTACGCCTGGGAGCGAGGCGTTGTTGCGCTTAAGTGAGGCTGGTGTTATTGAGGGTGAAATACGTGTTCCAAATGTGGTCATCAATGGCAAGGTATTGGGTAATGTGTATTCACCTGGCCATGTGGAATTGGCATCAAAAGCGGTAGTAAATGGGGATGTCCATTACCACCTGATTGAAATGGTGATGGGCTCAGAAGTGAATGGCTCTCTTGTGCACGACCAATCAGAAAGTGCCAGCTCGCCACCTGTCCAGGAGATGGGGGTGACTAAGAAGAGCAAAGGCAAAGATAAGGGCGTGGAGATTGTTGGGGACGGGGATAATATTGCTGCTAAGCCAAGCTAAACTTGACTAAATTACTCGGAATTAAGATAATAGCCCAACGTAAGGTAGAAGGGTGAGGTAATAGTATGAGTGAGGAAGTAGAGAACACTCAGTCTGCAATGGTGTTTTGTGATAGTGCTGCGAAGAAGGTGAAGTCCCTAATCGATGAAGAAGGGAATCATAATCTTAAATTGCGAGTGTATATCACCGGAGGAGGCTGCTCTGGCTTCTCTTATGGCTTTAGCTTTGATGAAGAAGCTAAAGATGGTGATACGGTTATAGAAAATGCAGGAGTCACTATGTTGGTTGATCAAATGAGCATTCAGTATTTGATGGGGTCAGAAGTGGTGTATAGAGAAGGTTTGCAAGGCTCTCAATTTATAGTAAACAACCCTAACGCAACAGCTACATGTGGTTGTGGCTCTTCATTTTCGGTTTGATATTCTACGTATATTGCCGTATTAACATAGGTTTGTTGGTGCGGTGATTCGAGTTTGACGTTTACATTTATAAAGTTTTTAGACTCTTTTCTACAGGTTGAATTACAAGCCGTTTTTCCCTGGATAAATCCCCCCAAGAATGACACGCTGGGTTGCCCCAGTAACGCTGGGTAAATTACCTGTAAGATTGTGTTTGGTTTGTCTTGCGAGCCATGCAAAAGCAATGGCTTCAACCCATTCGGGGTCTACACCTATACTTTGTGTGCTTGCAGTTGGTATGCCACATGCTTGCCCTAATCTTTCCATTAAATAGGTGTTTAATACTCCTCCTCCACATATATATAGATGGCTTGCACCAACGCAGTGCGTACGGATTGCATTTTTTAGGCTGATAACCGTTAATTCAAGTAGTGTGGCTTGAATGTCTTCCGGTATGCTTGTGCAGTAGGATTTAAGGTAACCATTTAGCCATTCTTCGTTAAACTGCTCTTTGCCAGTGCTTTTTGGAGGGGGAGAATCAAAATAATCAAAAGCTAATAATTCATTTAATAGGCTTTCTATTGGTGTGCCAGATCGAGCCCACTCGCCTTGCTTGTCGAAATCATTGGCGGTGTGTTTTTTGCACCATAAGTCCAGGAGTCCGTTTCCAGGTCCGGTATCAAAGCCAGAACACCGGAGGTTTTCATCATTTGGTATCCAAGTGATGTTGGCGATACCTCCTATATTGATGATAACTCTGTTTTCGTTTTTATTGTGGAATATTGCTTGGTGAAATGCCGGTGCTAGAGGAGCGCCCTGTCCATTTGCTGCTATATCTTTACGACGAAAGTCTGCAATAGTAGTGATGCCTGTATTGTGGGCAATAGTGCTGGGATCACCAATCTGGAGAGTAAAGGGGTGGTTGAGTTCTGGGCGGTGCCTTATTGTTTGGCCGTGGCTTCCAATCGCACAAATTGCTTCAGGGTGTAGCCCAGCCTTTTGTATAAGGTTATTAACGGCAACTGCAAAAAATGCACCTAATGACCTGCATTGCTGGCCCATGGTATCTATTTCATTGTTTCCGGGGGTAAACAGCGCTAGCAAATCAGATCGTTGTTTTGCGGAATAAGGTGCAAAGAAAGTGTCAACTACTGAAAAGGCAGTTGCTGAGGAGAATTCAACTAGTGCTGCGTCAACACCATCAAGGCTGGTTCCTGACATTAAACCAATATAACGTTCTGCGGATGGTGTTTTTGTCACTGCTTAGTTGTTGCTAGCGAGTGAGGGTGAGATCGCGTTTGCATATGCTGCCAGTTGGGTTTGCATGCTCTCAGCGTGAAGCAAAAAGTTAGCTTTTTCGTTTTTGGCAATAGGTTCGGCGTGAGGTAATTTAACGGTAACGGGATTACGTACCGCCCCGTTAAGATAAAACTCATAATGTAGGTGTGGGCCTGTTGCTAGACCTGAGCTACCAACATAGCCAATGGTCTGGCCTTGTTTGACGCGCTTTCCGGATCGAGCATTCTTAGCGTAACCGTTTAAGTGTGCGTAAAGGGTGCGGTAGCGTTGACCATGCTGAACGATAACCACGCGACCATATCCACCTTTTCTGCCCGCATAGATGATTTTACCGTCACCGGTGGATTTTATGGGGGTGCCTCGGGAGGCTGCGTAATCTGTGCCTTTATGTGCACGGATGGTGTGAAGCACTGGGTGCTTGCGACGCAGGTTAAAGTGAGAGCTGATTCTGGCGAAATTAATGGGTGATCGTAAGAAGGCTTTGCGCATGCTGTGGCCTTCAGGGGTGAAGTAATTCTTACTGCCATTTTCTGATTCATGTTGAATTGCAGTAAACACTTTACCCTGATTTATGAATTGCGCGGCCAAAATATTACCGTCTTTGATTTTTTCGCCATCAAGGTACATCTCTTCGTAAATAAGTTTGAATGAATCACCTTTGCGAATATCCAGAGCAAAATCCACATCCCAGCCAAAAACATTGGCAAGCTCCATAATCAGGTTTTGAGATAGGCCTGCTTTTTGCCCCGCTTGGAATAGACTGTTACTGATAGTAGCTTCGCTGTATTTGGAATACGCGGTAAGTTGTTTTGTCGTTTTGTTAACGGCGTAGCTATTGTCTGTTTTGATGAAAAGAGTGCTTTCGAGCTTGCTCTCTATGTAATTGAGCTGGTTAAGCTTGCCTTCCTCATTAATATCAAATAGCAGCTCTTGCCCCGGCTTAAGACGGGTAAGGGCTTTTGAGTTGCCACCAAAGTGGGTAATGTTGTAAACGTCTTGGGCATTTAGACCTGCACGTTTGAATATGTGACTGAGGGTGTCACCAGATTTGACGGTTTGTTTGGACCAGTGGGTTTTTAGCGCCAAGGGTTCCAGTGTTAGTGCCGGAGTTTCTGTAGGTTGAGGTTTTGTTGTTGAGTTGCTCGTGAGCTCCGGCGTTAAGAGTAAAGTGGTTCGCTTCGCTGATGCGTCGGGTGCGGGAAGCACTGCGAGTACGACTAGTGTGATGATGGAGGCGATTGATGCCCAGGCTAGATGTTTCTTTGGGTAAGCTTTGGCAACTTTTGTAATTTGCGTGCTAATTTGGGTAGTAACTTGAGTTGAGGCCATAAAGGGTACTTTAATCAAATTTTTTCAAGTGTTGCTAAACAGATGTTCTTAAACAAGTGTTTTAACGAATACTGTTAACTATAGTAGATAACCTAACAGTAGGTTGACTTTCCATCATACTGAAGATTTCGCAAAATGGATGCGTTTTATATCACAGTTTCCGTCGATGTAAAAAGCAAGGTGTTATAAAGATGCCCTGTTATATAGCGGCTTCGGTGATACAATGCGCATTTTCGCGGTAGGGCTGCCTACCTAATTCCAGATTTTATTGGGGGTTTTTGTTGTGACGGGGTCTATAAATGAGGCATTAGCGCTGATAAAGCGTGGCGCAGAAGAAATTTTATTGGAAGATGAGCTTGTGGAGCGTTTAAAGGAAGGGCGCCCTTTACGAATTAAGGCGGGTTTTGACCCTACCGCACCAGATTTGCATCTAGGTCATACTGTATTGATCAATAAGTTAAAGCAATTTCAGGATCTTGGTCATGAAATATTGTTTCTTATTGGTGACTTTACCGGCTTAATCGGGGATCCAACGGGGAAAAATCAGACTCGAAAGCCGTTAACCCCAGAGCAAGTCAAAGAAAATGCCAAGAGTTATGAAGAACAAATATTTAAAATATTAGATCGTGAAAAAACGACGATTGTATTTAACTCTGTTTGGTTGGAAAAACTGGGTGCTGCAGGGATGATACAGCTGGCTGCTAAGCATACAGTGGCACGGATGCTGGAGCGTGATGATTTTAGTAAGCGATTTAAAGGTGAGCAGCCTATAGCCATTCATGAGTTTTTGTATCCGCTTATACAGGGGTACGATTCAGTTGCTCTGAAAGCGGATGTTGAGCTGGGGGGGACCGACCAAAAATTTAATCTGTTGATGGGGCGAGAGCTGCAAAAATCTGAAGGTCAAAGGCCGCAAACGGTATTGATGATGCCTTTGCTGGAAGGGCTTGATGGTGTGCAAAAGATGTCAAAGTCATTGGGTAATTATATTGGTGTCAATGATGCCCCTAGTGAAATGTATGGCAAGCTGATGCAGATATCTGATGAGTTAATGTGGCGTTATTTCGATTTGTTAAGTTTTAAATCTAACGATGAGATTGAGGGCTATAAGAAAGCGATTGCTGAAGGGTGTAACCCAAAAGATATCAAAGTGCGCTTGGCCGAAGAGATTGTTGCTAGATTTCATGGTGAGGATGCGCTGCAGGGCGTTAGTAAGGGGGCAGGAAATAAATTTGCCTGGGGGGACTCACCAGATGACATGCCTGAGGTTACCTTGGTTGCTGAGAATAACGAAGGTGTACCTATAATTACTGCGGCAAGAGAAGCTGGTATTGTGGCTTCGGCGAGTGCTGCAAAAGGCATGCTGAAGCAGGGTGCGATTCGTGTTAATGGAGAGTCTGTGAAAGATCCTGGTTATAAGCTATTGCCTGGCGAGGTGTATGTATGTCAGGCGGGTAAGAAGAAGTTTGCCCAAATAACGATAACTATCTAGGAGCTGCATGAGTGCCAAGCAAGATAGGGCGCGATGTGTTTTGATTTAATAAATGCCGAGCCTTGCTCGGCATTTTTGTAATGTACGTTGATAGAACTTAGTGCGCTCTAACTCGTTGTAATCAATCAGCTTTATGGATATGGGAATACATGATGAATTTTGTTGACGGCGCCTCTTTAATCTCTATAATGCGCCCTTCTTCGAGAGCAAAGCATCAGGCTTTAAGCCAGAAAGCGAGTTCTCGAAGATGCTTTATAAAGGTTTGAAATATAACCGAAATAAAGCATTGACGGA
>MAAC01015791.1_pt1 | contig 23242 bp, 18 predicted proteins | sample 1115981 | NCBI WGS metagenome assembly MAAC01 (sample SAMN04961126, study PRJNA320927) | seawater metagenome | isolation source: sample BD02T64 sea water enriched with oil for 64 days | place: USA:Gulf of Mexico | collected 2013-07-27
TCTGCGTAATCCCAGTGCTTTGATGTGGATGGCGAAAATTAAGCACGTGGATCAATACACCATGGAGCATGGTCTGAATGTCTGCATTCTGGCCATTGCTTTCGGGCGTCATTTGCGATTAGAGGAAGAAGAGTTAGTTAAGCTGGGTGTTGGTGGCATGTTGCACGATGTGGGCAAGATGCAAATCCCGGACGAAATCCTCAACAAGCCGGCTAAACTTTCAGAAGAAGAATTTGCCGAGGTAAAGAAACACCCAGAGATTGGCCGAAACCTCCTGATGAAATCAGAAGAATCGATGAGTTACGCGGTAGATGTCGCGTTGAATCATCATGAACAAATAGATGGTCAGGGCTACCCCCGTGGACTATTTGCTAAAGAGTTGTCTCAGTACTCACGTATTATTGCCGTTGTTGATGCTTTCGATGCCATGACCAGTGACCGTTGTTACGATGTAGCACGTTCAACATTGGATGCACTGAAGGAAATATATCGAAACCGCGGTAAGCACTTTGATGAAGAGCTGGCTCTGGAGTTTATCCAGTTAATGGGGCCATACCCACCGGGCACGATTGTAGAACTCAATAATGGTCATGTGGGGATTGTGCTTTCGTCACAAGAAAAGAAACGGCACCTGCCTCAAGTGAGAGTAGTGCTGGATAAAGATAAAAACACCATGCAAGAAGAGATTGTAGATTTATTGGGGGTGGAGCGTGGCATGTTGCCCAGAGACTGGTTGATCCGAAAAGTATTGAAAGATGGTGATCACGGTATCTGTCTTGAAGAGTATCCAGTGAGAACTGTTTTGGCGGCCATGGTTCCAAACGAGGAAGTTTGATACTTGGTTTGTTACATGGGTTAGCTCGTAGGGAGTATTGGCCAATGGACAATGAATTATTGGTGGGTACGGCACTGGTGATGTGACTTTTCTGTGACAGTGGTATTTTTATTTAGGTGGGTTAAATAGTTTTAAATCTTTCGGAACATAAGCACCAGAGAAGAAGGGGCTGGCTGAGTAGTGAATGCTAGCCTATGGCCGAATAGTGGATGTTTGTGATAATCCAGGCGCTATCATTTATCCAAATTTCATCATCAGCCCGTTTACCAAGAATACTTTTTGCCATGGGTGAATCTACACTGATTCTTCTTTCCTTTGGGTCGAGTTCGTCGGCACCTACTATACGGTAACATTGTTCATTACCATCACTATTTTCCAGTGTTACCCAGGCACCAAAAAAAACTTTATCGGTATCATCTGGAATGCGATCAACGATAATCACCTCATCCAATCGTTTGCCTAGGTAGCGCACCCGGCGATCAATTTCCCTCAGCCGTTTTTTCCCATAAATATAATCACCATTTTCTGAACGGTCACCATTTTTTGCAGCTTCATGGACAGTTGCAGTGACTGCCGGCCTTTCTATCTTCCATAACTGCTTTAATTCTTTCTCGAGAGCTCTGGCGCCTTCTGGCGTAATATAAGGTGCGCTTTTGGCCATTGGCGGTCGGTATCTACCCATGATGATTATTGCTCATTGTCTGTTATCCCCATTTGAGGTTCTTAAAGGTTGTTAATAGGGATTGTAGGTAGGTCGCCGTGGGGGGCAAAGCCAAATACTTTTCCATAGAAATAAAGCTCAGCCTCCAGTGATTTTTTTATGGTCTCAGCCTTACGGAATCCGTGTCCTTCACCTTCAAAGGGTAGGTAAGCAACGGGTAGCTGTTTTTCTCTCAGGGCTTTGGTCATGGCGACAGCTTGTTCTGGCGGCACGACTTTGTCATCTAACCCCTGAAAAAAGATCACGGGACAGTTGAATTGATCGATATGATGAATCGGGGACCTATCCTGATAGATAGCTTGTTGTGAGGGGTAGGGGCCAATCAATGTATCTAAATACCGTGATTCAAATTTATGAGTATCTCGGGCGAGTGTTTCCAGGTCACCAATGCCGTAGAGGCAGGCACCCGCTTTAAAGACTTGGTGGAAGCACAATGCGGCCAAAACGGTATAGCCACCTGCACTGCTACCACGAATGGCGATCTTTTCTGGGTCCACCATCTTTCGTTCTATCAGGTACCTTGCTCCCTCTACAACGTCCGTTACATCGGCAATACCCCATTGACCTTGTAATTGTTCCCGGTAATGTCTCCCATACCCGGTACTTCCGCGGTAATTAACATCGAGTACGGCAAAGCCGCGACTGGTCCAATACTGAATTTTTAAATTCAGTGCGGTGGTCGTGGAGCCTGTAGGGCCGCCATGACAAATAACAATTAGTGGAGGAAGGCTGCCTTCGCAGCCTTTAAAGTCTGGGTTAGTGGGTTGGTAAAAGAAGGCATGGGATGTCGCCTTATCAGAGGTTGGATAATTGATAGGGCTGGGTAGGGCTATATAGCCGGGGTCAAAACTGAGAGGGCCACCCTGTGTGATAGGTTTGAGAGAGCGATCTTTTATGCCTAGCTCAGCCAATTCTCCACTATTGGTAGAGGAGGCACCAACCAGCCAGGCTTTGTCCCCAGTACAATAGATATCCGAGATATTACAGTAGTTGTTTTCTACCGGCTGAAAGTCCAATGCATTAGGTTTTTTTGTGCTCAATTGCCAAGTGCCATCATGGGTATGGCAACACACCAGTGTCCCATCATCACAGAAACCATAGGTCGACATCCCCAATACCCATAGCGGGGTGGCAAATTCCGCTGCCATTGGCCGTATGGATTCAACACCTGATTTGGGCTGCCAGCGATAGAGATTCCACCAATTGTCTCGATCAGAGACAAAATATAGTTGGTTGTCAGGGGACCACTGTGGCTGAAAAATAGCTTCTTCGCCATTACCGGCAATGGATATCGGTGCATCCAATTGACCCATATTATCAATCGTTGACAGCCAAAGTGTTGTTTTGTCCCAAGGCATATCCGGGTGGTTCCAGCTGATCCAGCAAAGATTTCTCCCCGTATGGTCTAATCGTGGATAAGCATAAAAATCATCGCCTCTACGTAGAGTGATCACTTGCATGGAATCATCCAGAGGAATCGCAACAATTTGGTTTTCTGGTTCGGATGAGCTGTCGTGAATCTCTGCTACGCAGATCAGGCGGTGCTGATGTTTGTCATAGCAAAAATCAGCAAACCGGTAGCCGCCCCCTGCCGAGGTAATAGGTGTTGGTAATCCATCACCATTAGTGGGGTCCAGGCGGTACAACCTTTGGTCATCATAAAGACAGAAATAGAGTATATCGTTCACTACGATATAGGGCGTTCCACCATATTCATGCACTTTGCTACGAGTACTCAGTGGTGCTGGAAGCACATCGCGTATGACGCCTTCAGGGCTCCGCTGTACCACCACCGAACGACCATTTTCCCAGGGTCGTGATTCCAGCCAGTAGAGGTTTTCTCCATCGCTGCTGGGATAAGAAAATGAGGGTGATGATGTGGCGAGTAACTCTGGATCGATGGGTGAGGCCCAGCTGCCGTAGGGGGTGGTTATAGGCATTATTTAGCCGCCAGCCAGTTTGACGGTATGACCCTGTTTTTCTAATTCAGCGCGGAGCTTTTCCCGATGGTCTCCCTGAATTTCAATCACCCCATTTTTGACTGAGCCACCGGTGCCACAGAGTTGCTTCAGGCTTTTGGCCAGTTGTTTCAATTCATTGTCTGGTAAGTCGAGGCCATTGATCGTGGAGACCCCTTTGCCTTTCCGACCACTGGTTTCCCGGCGGATACGGATAATCCCATCACCGCTGGGCGGTTTCTGCGAGTTTTCAGATGATTTTATACGGCCAGTTTCTGTTGAATAAACCAGCCTGGTTTCTTTACTCATTGAGGGAAGAAATTCCTTGGTGTCGAGGTTAATGTCATAGGGTTAATATCATGGGGTTAACGTCACAGGGTTAATACAATTTTGCCAATATGCTTGTTGCTCTCCATCAGTTGGTGAGCACGGGCAGCGTCCTCCAATGGGAACGTCGTGCTAATCACCGGGGCAATGACCCCATTTTCCAATAGTGGCCAGACTTTATCCAGTAACGCCTCTGCGATGCTGGCTTTTTCTTCTGTGGGGCGGGCGCGGAGGGTGGAACCGGCTAATACCAGTTGCTTAAGCATCATTGGCATTAAGTCTACCTCCATTTTTGAGCCTCGGAGGAAGGCAATAGATATAATCCGGCCCTGAAAAGCCGCTACACGAATATTTTTTTGTACATAATCGCCTCCCACCATATCCAGAATAACATCGACACCACGGTCATCTGTCAGTTCTTTGATGGTGGTGACAAAGTCTTGGTGTTGATAATTGATGGCCGTATCAGCACCAAGTGCCAGGCACTGCCGGCACTTTTCATCAGTGCTTGCTGTAGTGAAAACTCGATGGCCAAATGCGTGTGCCAGTTGGATGGCAGTGGTACCTATACCACTGGTTCCCCCATGAATTAACAGTGTTTCGCCCGGTGTTATAGCGGCACGTTCGAAAACATTGTGCCAAACAGTAAAAAAGGTTTCAGGGAGGGCTGCGGCCTGAGTCAGGTTGAGAGGCTTAGGGATAGGTAGGCATAAATCCTGATGTGCGATGGCGTACTCACTATAACCACCGCCTGTGAGTAGAGCACATACTTGTTGACCAACGTTCCATCGAGTTTGCCTGTTCCCAACAGCAATAATTTCTCCGGCTACTTCTAACCCTAAAATATCTGAGGCACCAGCAGGTGGTGGATAAAGCCCTTTGCGCTGAAAAATATCGGGCCGGTTGATCCCGGCAGCCGCCACCTTGATCAACACTTCGTCGTCTCCAAGTTCGGGTAATGACCGATGCGCAATGACCAGGTTATCAGCTGATCCGTGTTTAGCAATTTCAATACAACGCATTTGTTTGGGCAGCGACATAGTTATTTCAGCATTTGTTAGTTCAATATCTGAAGGCCGAGGAAGCTGATACACAATAATGCACCAATGGCGGGTAGCAGTAGCTCTAGAAAATTCCAGTTCTTTTCACGGCAGTTCATCACGAGGAGAGCAAGATTGACCAGTGTAAAGACAACCAAGATCAGTGCACTGGTTGTCTTGGCCAAGGTTGTTATTGGTAGCCAAAGTGAAAAGACAATGACTAACAAACCGGTGAGTAACGTGGCTATTATCGGGGTTCGGGTAACGGGGTGGACTGAACCCAACAGACTGGGCGCCATATGACGCTTCGCCATACCGTAGAGCACACGTGACACCATGATGATCTGAATCAGGGCACCATTGATAATGGCGATCATACTGATGATGGCCATTGTTTCTACGGGAACATTGCTGTTGTGTTCAATGAGTAGCGCTAGCGGTGCTTCGGAATTCCGTAACTCATTCAGTGGTATTGTGACCAGAGCAGCGATTGCTACTGCCCCATAAAGCAGGCCCGTAGTGACAAGTGCAATGGCAATACCCATGGGCAGATTACGCCCAGGGTTTTTAACCTCTTCGGCCATGTTGACCATATCTTCAAAACCGATAAAAGCAAAAAAAGCCAGAAAGGCGCCACTGACAACAGGGGCCAGGTGGTTGCGGTCAAATACAGGTACAAATTCACCCCAAGGAATTTTTTGGTTAGCTATTTCATCGCCGCTCACTATCAGTACCAGTAATAACCCCCCAATTTCCAGTAGGGTGGTTAACACTGCCATGGTGACTGACTGCTTCACCCCCCAGCTGGCAAGTGCTGTCAGTATGACCACCAGAAGAACAATGATTGACCATGGGGGGAGGACGGAGAAAAAAGCAAAATAACCAGTAAACCCTCTGGCTATAGTTGCGGCAGAGACGATGCCGCTGACCGAGATAGCGTAGCCGGTCAGTGCAGACAAGCGCCTGGATTGCAGCCCCTCCATAACGTATACGGCCTCACCAGCACTGCTTGGAAAACGGCGAGCCATTTGAGAGTAGGAATAGGCACTGAAGCTGACAATAATGACTGACAGTAAAAATGCAGAAGGTGTCGCCATACCACTTTCATTGACGACCGTCCCCAACAACACATAGATACCGGCACCAACGATGGTGCCAATCCCATAGAAGCTGATTTCAGTGAGTGATAGTGATCTGAGTAGCTGGTGTTGTTCCTGCATATGCAAAGTATATAGCCTCCATTAATTTTCAGGTAATTTTGCTATTCCCTATTATTTTTAGTCTGATGAGTTGGAAGAATTAATAACGTTTAAAACCACAAGTGTTACTGGTTGGTGTAGAGGATTGCACATATGCCTATAATGAGTTTGTTCAAGCAGGATTGACGTATCAAATGATGACAAAGCAACAATTACGACAAGAGCTATACCGAATTATCTTTGGAACAGATACGCCCGCTGGTCAGCGCTTTGACATGGTTTTAATCTACGCCATTTTAATCAGTGTACTTGCCGTGATGTTCGGTACCGTCGATTCTCTGAGCAGTAAATTTTTCAGTGTTTTTTTTCTGGTTGAATGGTTATTTACCGGATTGTTCACTCTGGAATATATGGTACGGATCTTTTGTTCTCCAAATAGAAGGAAATACCTGTTCAGTTTTTATGGCATTGTAGATCTAGTTTCTATTGTGCCGTCTTATCTGGGACTATTGTTAGCCGGTGCCCAGTACCTACTTATTATTCGGTTGTTGCGTGTGCTGCGAATTTTTCGTGTCCTGAAGATGGTTCGCTATCTATCTGAAGCAGATGTGTTGATGCGTTCGATTGTGCAAGCACGGCGTAAGATATTCGTTTTTTTCACCATAGTCCTTGTATTGAGCGCTTTATTCGGTTGCCTGATGTATGTTGTTGAAGGGCCTGGTAACGGTTTTAGTAGTATTCCAAAAAGTATCTATTGGACCATTGTGACTATTACAACGGTCGGCTATGGTGATATCACGCCACATACTATTCTGGGTCAGATGATATCAACCCTGGCGATGTTAACGGGTTACTCTATTATTGCTATTCCTACGGGTATTATTACTGCAGAACTGGCCAATGAAATGCAGCGAGAGAAATCGGTCTACCCTTGTCCCAATTGCGTCAAGGCTGGACATGATATGGATGCGACTCATTGCAAATGGTGTGGTGCTGGTCTTGGTGATATGAGAGAAAAACAGTCCATCGGATCGGAGCGCTAAGTCATGGATCAGTGGCTATCACTGATTCTCGATACCTTGTCCCAAGGTGGACAACTCCTAGCCCAATTCTGGGTGCCGCTCTTCGCCCTAATGGGAATACTTGGTGTACTGCTGGCTATTGAGTCCATTTTCAAATCACGCACTTCTCAGGGAGCGATTGCATGGGCGCTCGGTTTGGTTTTTCTCTCACCGATAGTGGTACCCGTTTACTTGTTGTTTGGTCAGCGAAAGTTCTATGGCTATGTAGAAGCCCGACGGAAGGGTGATCTCGAAATTCAGCAAATAGCTGAAAAACTAATGGCTGAGATGACCACACTTTTCAGCCCGGAGGAAGGTGGTTCTCAAGGGGCTGATTTACTGGAAAAGCTCGCATTAATGCCCTTTACCAAAGGGAATAAAATTGGGTTGTTGGTGAATGGTGAGCAAACTTTTGCGAGTATCTTTGACGAGATAGACAAGGCGAAACATTATATTCTTTTACAGTTTTATATCGTGCGTGACGATCAGCTTGGCAGTGAACTCCAGAAAAAATTGATTGAAAAATCTCGTCAAGGTGTACGAGTTTATTTCCTCTATGATGCTATTGGTAGTTTCAGTCTGTCGCGCCGCTATTTGAAGAAGTGTCGGCAAGCGGGTATCCATATTGAGCCGTTTAGAACCTGGCGTTGGGGTAAGCGCCGCCGGTTTCAGATTAACTTTCGAAACCACCGAAAAATTGTCGTGGTTGATGGCTGTACCGCATTTGTTGGCGGAGCGAATATTGGTGATGAGTATCTCAATCGTGATGGACGGCTCAGCCCGTGGCGGGATACCCACGTACGGATGGAGGGTCCATCAGTGCAGGGCTGCCAGTTATCCTTTCTTGAAGACTGGTACTGGGTCACCAGTGAGGTACCAGAATTGGATTGGCACCCAGACGGTGTTAGCAGTGACCAACGAATTCTGATATTGCCAACCGGCCCGGCAGACAGGGTTGAGACCTGTCAGTTTATGTTTCTCCATGCGATTAATAGCGCCACTAAGCGGCTGTGGATCGTAGGGCCTTATTTTGTGCCGGATGAGTCCATCCTTAAGGCTCTGAAGTTGGCAGCCCTAAGGGGAGTGGATGTCAGATTGATGCTGCCAGGAAAAACGGACAACCGCATGGTGCAGTTTTCTTCTTATGCTGTGCTATTAGATCTCAGGAATACTGGTATCAGGGCGTTTCAATACCAGAAGGGGTTTTTACACCAAAAAGTGGTGTTGGTAGACAGCGACCGAGCCTATGTGGGCACTGCTAACTTTGATAATCGTTCGTTCCATTTGAATTTTGAGCTAACCGTTATGGTTAGGGGACAGCAATTTGCCTCCGAGGTGGAGTCAATGCTCAATGGTGACTTCAACCATTGCCTTCCCTTGACAGGGGAGGGGCTTGCCCAACGTAGCGTGATTTTCCGGTCGCTGATGAAATTTGCTCACTTATTTTCACCAATTCAGTAACCTTGAATCAAGGCAGAGAGTAAAACTGTTATTTTTTTTAAAAAATGTTATTGGTCATTGTTGCAGCTTAATAAAACTATCAGTATTGTTGACCAAGTTGATTTGGTGTTACATGGGGATTTCTTTTGAAGCCTACCGATATCAAAAATCCAGAGTATTTTCACCAAGTGGTGGATTGTCAGTACGCCTGTCCTGCACATACTCCGGTTCCAGAATACATTCGTCTGATTGCGCAGCAGCGTTATACCGATGCTTATATGATCAATTGGGAATCCAATGTGTTTCCCGGTGTACTTGGTCGTACCTGTGATAGGCCCTGTGAGCCGGCATGCCGCCGGGGTAGGGTTGAGGCAGAACCTGTAGCGATTTGTCGTCTCAAGCGAGTAGCCGCAGATTTTAAGGACGATATAACGTCCCGGTTACCCGATATCCCTCAGGAAAAGAATGGTCGTAAGGTTGCCCTTGTAGGTGCAGGGCCTGCATCGTTAACGGTGGCTCGGGATTTAGCGCCGTTGGGATATGAGCTGGAGATCTATGATGAGCAACCGATAGCCGGTGGCTTTATGCGTAGCCAGATACCTTCATTCCGATTACCTGAAACTGTTCTGGATGAAGAGGTTGGTTACATCCTGGATATGGGGTTAACAACGCATCTCAATCATTATGTAGATAGCCTTAAAGGTCTGTTAGATCAGGATTACGATGCCATCTTTGTGGGATCAGGTGCCCCCCGTGGGCGCGACCTTCCAGATTTACCCGGTCGTCAAGAAGGCGATGCCTCTATCCATATTGGTATCGATTGGCTGTCCAATGTGGCCTTCGAACACATCGAGAAAATTGGCAAACGCGTTATCGTGTTGGGCGGTGGTAATACCGCTATGGATTGTTGTCGTACCGCCAGGCGAGTGGGTGGTGAAGACGTTAAAGTGATAGTGCGGAGTCCTTTTGAGTCAATGAAGGCTTCTGCATGGGAAAAAGAAGATGCCATTCACGAAGGTATCCCGTTTGTCGACAACCATGTGCCCTTGGAATTTGTGGTTGAAGATGGCAAGTTAGTGGGTATGCGTTTTGAGAAAGTGAGCGCGGTTTTTGATGAAAATGGAAAGCGTTCTTTAGTGCCCACTGGAGAAGAGCCTGTTTTGTTCCCTTGTGATGAAGTATTGGTTGCCATCGGTCAGGAAAATGCCTTTCCCTGGATTGAGAAAGATATCGGTATTGAGTTCGATAACTGGGGAATGCCGGTACTGAATGCGCAAACCTTCCAGTCATCCTGTGCCAAAGTGTTCTTTGGCGGCGATTCTGCTTTTGGGCCTGAAAATATTATTACTGCGGTGGCTCATGGTCACCAGGCAGCCGTTTCCATCGACCTTTTCTGTGATGGAAAGCAAGTTAATCAGCGGCCACCACCCGGAACCAATTTACTCAGTACGAAGATGGGTATCCATGAGTGGAGTTATGACAATGATGTCACCACGGATGTGCGGAAGATAGTGCCCTTGGTGGAGCTCACCAGCGCACTCCAAAACCGTACCATGGAAGTTGAGCTGGGGTTTGATGCCCAGGCGGCCTTTGATGAGGCAGAGCGTTGCCTCAACTGTGATGTGCAGACGGTATTCACTGATGACAAGTGTATTGAGTGTGATGCCTGTGTAGATATTTGTCCTATGGACTGTATCAACTTTATTGAGAACAATGATGAACCTGAGCTGCGTCAGAGTCTCAGAGTCAAAGCTGTGAATGCCAGCCAGGATATCTATGTATCCGGTAATTTGGAGACAGGTCGGGTGATGGTGAAAGATGAAAATGTATGCCTTCACTGTGGTCTCTGTGCCGAACGCTGTCCCACTGCGGCTTGGGATATGCAGCAATTCTTTTATCAGGTGACCAAGGCAGCGCCGCTGTGTATTAAGTAAAGGTGTATTAAGTAAAAGTGCAGTAAGTAAAAAGGCAGCAAGCAAAAGGGCAGCAAATGAGTACGCAGCAAGTAAAAGGGCAGCAAATAGAATCGGTCAACGATTTCGTTATACGTTTTGCCAATGTTAATGGCACGGGCTCTGCCAGTGCCAATAACCTATTTGCCAAGGCTATTTTCCGGATGGGTCTTCCGGTTAGTCCTAAGAATGTATTCCCTTCCAATATCCAAGGGTTACCCACCTGGTACGAGGTGCGGGTAAATGACAAGGGATACGTGGGGCGCCGCGGTGGTGTCGATATTATGGTGGCTGTAAACCCACAGAGTCTTGCGCAGGATATTAAGGCGGTAGATTCGGGTGGTTATTTTGTCTATGACAGCACTAAACCGCTTGATTTAAGACTGCATCGTAATGACATCAGTATCTTTGGGATTCCTCTCACCGATATTTGTCGCCGAGAATATACTGACGCTCGCCAACGCCAGTTATTTAAAAATGTTATTTACATTGGCGCGTTAGCCGCCATGTTGGATCTAGAATTTGATGTGCTCAAAAATTTGATACATGACCAGTTCAAGGGTAAAGAAAAACTTATAGCACCGAATATCCATGCGTTGGAGTTGGGCTATCAGTATGCAGAGGAAAACTTTTCCTGCCCCCTTGGTATTCGAGTAGAGCGTCGAGATATGGTCGACGGACACATCATGATGGAGGGGAATGCTGCGCTTGGACTCGGTGCTGTTTACGGTGGTGCTTCTGTAGTGGCTTGGTATCCCATTACGCCCTCAACCTCTGTCATTGAGCAGTTTGAAAAATACGCCAAGCGGTTACGAATCGACCCGGGTTCTGGTAAGCGTAACTACGCTATTGCTCAAGCGGAAGACGAACTGTCAGCCATTGGGATGGTGGTTGGTGCCTCATGGAATGGCGCTCGATCGTTTACCGCAACGTCAGGTCCCGGTGTGTCGCTGATGAGTGAATTTCTGGGGCTGGCCTACTTTGCCGAGGTACCAACCGTGCTGTTTAATGTACAGCGCTCTGGCCCTTCAACCGGTATGCCCACTCGTTCCCAGCAGTCCGACCTGTTGCTGTCAGCTTATGCATCGCACGGCGACACCAAGCAGGTCTTGATGTTTCCCTCTACGCCCAAAGAGTGTTTCGATATGGGTGCTGACAGCTTTGATCTTGCGGATCGACTGCAAACGCCGGTGATATTGATGTCAGATCTTGATCTGGGTATGAATGAGCATTTCTCCGAACCACTGGAGTGGGATGACAGCAAGCTTTATGACCGGGGAAAAGTATTCTCTGAAACTGAGTTGGACGAAATGTCAGACCGCTATGGGCGTTATCTGGACATAGATGGCGATGGTATTTGTTATCGCACCTACCCAGGAACCCATCCGACCAAGGGGGCATTCTTTACTCGAGGATCATCGCGTGATCGATATGCCAAGTACACAGAAAGTAGTGATGAATATGTAGATAATATGCAGCGCTTGTTAGTTAAGTGGGAGACGGCCAAAAATTATGTGCCTCAGCCTGAATTTCGGCCTGCCAAGCAATCAACGCGGGATGGGATGATTTACTTTGGTACCACTACCGCATCAGCTGAAGAAGCGCTAGATATTTTGAGTGCCAAGGGGCTCCACATGGATGCCATGCGTGTGCGTGGTTTCCCCTTTAATGCGGATGTTGAAGCCTTTATTGAAGACCATGATCGTGTCTTTGTGGTTGAGCAAAATCGTGATGGGCAGCTAAGAACTATGCTGATTAATGAATGTGAAATTAATCCCAGTAAATTGAAGTCACTGTTGTGCTATGACGGGCTACCAGTGACCGCCCGCTGGATCGTTGAAGCCATTACCGGTAGTGGAACAACTGACAACGTGGTGCCCCTTTCTAAGGAGGTGAAAGTATGACTTATCATCGCCCGGAATTTCGTCACCCTGATCTCCCTACCAATGACTTGGGGTACACTAAAAAGCAATATGAGGGGGCTATATCCACACTTTGTGCTGGGTGTGGTCATGATTCAATTAGTGCGGGTATTATTCAAGCCTGTTTTGAATTGTCCATTGAGCCTCACAAAGTAGCCAAAGTATCGGGCATAGGTTGTTCGTCAAAAACCCCTACTTATTTTTTGGGGAGTTCTCATGGGTTTAACTCAGTACATGGGCGGATGCCTTCGGTGGCGACGGGTGCAAATTTAGCTAATCGTGAATTGACCTATATCGGTGTTTCTGGTGACGGTGATACGGCCTCTATTGGTATGGGGCAGTTTGCCCACGTGGTGCGGCGTAACCTGAATATGTTGTATCTGGTAGAAAATAACGGTTGTTACGGGCTTACCAAGGGGCAGGATTCAGCAACTGCTGATGTCGGCTCTATGGGTAAAAAGGGCACCCCTAATCCATTTGAGCCTATCGATCTTTGTACGTTGGCTCTTGAGCTGGGTGCTACGTTTGTAGCCCGTAGCTTTTCGGGCGATAAGGAGCAGTTAGTTCCCTTGATTAAGGCCGCTCTTAGTCATTCCGGCTTTGCCTTGATCGATGTGATTTCGCCCTGTGTGACCTTTAACAACACCACAACGTCCACCAAGAGTTATGAATTTGTCCGTGAGCATATTGAGGCCACGGGCAAGACAGACTTTATCCCTGTGCGGCAGGAAATTACTGCCGACTATGATCCTGGGTTTACTCAAGAAGTCACACTCCATGATGGCTCTGTTATCCATCTTTATAAAGAGGATGAAAATCTGGATGTCCACAACCGATTAAGTGCCATACAAGCCATTCATGAGCGTAAGGCAAAGGGCGAAATTCTCACGGGTTTACTGTACCTTGATCCGGATTGTCAGGATTTACACGAGATCATTGGCTCTGTTGAAAAGCCCTTGCGTGATTTGGACGAAACGGCACTTTGCCCGGGCAACAGGTCTTTAGAGGCTATCAACGATAGCTTGCGCTAATCTAATCGATCAATAAGGTATTACGAATGTCCGGACAGGGTTCTGGTGGCAATGTACTTGCAGCACTGTGTAGTTTTTTCATTCCTGGGCTAGGTCAGTTATTACAGGGTCGTTTGTTGATGGCCATTGTTCATTTCGTGCTTGCAGCTGGGTTGTGGGTCATAATGCTGGGCTGGATTGTTCACTTGTGGTCTATTATTGATGCGGCAAGATTTAAGTCTAAAGAATAGTTCGTTGATAGGCATCAAATGACCAAGAAATACTTTTTTGTTGAAACAGCAGAGTACAGAGACGATCAGCAAAGGGTTGTTCAATTAAATACTCTCCTAAAACCTCAGGGTAAGTGATGACATTAACCGCCAAGTTATTAGGAGACTGTTCTCCATACATATATAACCTTGTTTACGATATCGATGTTCGCCTGCTTTTTATTGAATGCTTGGAGAATCCGTCAGATTCGGAACCCACATTGCGTATTGTATTTCCTGACATTGTCGTCTATTCAGAGACAAATCAAAGTGATGCTTTAGACGACGAGCTAATGGATGACCTAGTGAGTATGGACTGGTCGGGTGACAATAAAATTGCCATTCTTACTTGCAAGAAAGAAATATTACTTGAGCTAACTGGCCAGCCTTTTTCTGAAAAAATCAGCTGAACTCAAGATCAGCAATAAAAATGATGGCATAATCTTACTGTCTTGATATTGATTTTTAGAGAGTGTTTGCCAAAGCGGCTTGTGGACTGGGCAGCCATTTCTGAAAACATTCAATTGGCAGTGTAAAAGATTAAATAGAACCCTAAATACAAGTTGATACACCTTCTGACGGTACATGATAAACTCTCGACCTGTTTGGCTGTCAGAACAGACTAGCTAACGGCGTTCCTACAATTTTATTGAGATTCCGATTTGAATAAGAAGTGGTTACTTCTTTTTGTGCTGGTACTCCATACGCTATTTAGTAGTGTTGTGGCAGCCATGCACACCTCATCGGATGATCACACGTTATATGAGCCATCCCATATTCACCTTGCCGGTGAAGTGGCTGATGAAACAAGCACAGATGTGGACGGCGAGCCGTCCAACCCTCTTGAAAATACGCATCTGCATTCTCTTTTTGATCCCTGCAATCAGCCTCTGCCACTGGAGACTGAGTACACGACAACACCAACGGCCAAACTGGGTGATGTCACCCGCACCTATTTAGGTTTGACCTATAAACCCGCTATTCCCCCTCCCACCGCCTAACTCCCGTTAAACCCAAATTTTTTGTTTAACATCGGCGAGTACTGCTTGCCGAGTAATGGAGTTTATGACCAATGAAATTTTTTAACCTTGCTGGACTGCGTCCGCGCAGGTCGGGCATTGCTGTGGCCAGTGGCTGTCTGTTGGCAACCCTGACTGGGAGCCTGCCAGCCTTATCTCAGGAGACTGTTCTCCTAGAAAAAGTCCCGCTGCAGAGCATTGACCTTAACCATGCACTGCAACAAACGCTGCAAAAAAATGCTGAACTGAAAGCCTACCCCTACTATCTTCGGGTATCAGAAGCTGAGCTTTTACAGGCCAAACAACGTCCGCTGCCAATTCTAGGCTTGATCGCCGAAAATGTATTAGGAAGTGGCGACTTCAGTGATACCGACCAGGCCGAAATCACACTGACACTCGGCCAGACAATAGAGCTGGGGGGGAAGCGCGAAAGCCGTATTGCCCTGGCAACCACCTCACGTCAACGCCAACAAACCGAGTACGAATTGGCACGCCTCGATGTGCTGGCCGAAACCAGCCGCCGTTATTACAAATTGCTCCGGCTCCAGTTTTTGCAGGACTGGATTGATAAACGAGCGGATTCTGAACGTGATGCTCTCAACGTGATTCAACGACGGGCCAAAGCTGGCGCTGCCAAGCAGGCAGATGTCACCAAAATGCAGCTCAAGCTGTCTCGCTCTAAGGCGCTGGCAACGCAGCTCAAGGGTCAAGCCAGTCTTGCCAGAGCCAACCTGGCTGTAATGTGGTCCGCCAGCCCATCATTTACTCGGGCTAGCGGTAATCTGCTCAGTTTGCCTACAGTTCCAGACAGCGCCGGAATAACCGAAGCACTGATCAAGTCACCAGCATTCATGCGTCAGCAGGTATTGCAGCGACTAGCTGATGCGCAAGTTCAGCTCGCCCGAGCTAACAGCAAGGTCAATCTCGACGTGGGTGTTGGTCTGCGCCGCTTTGAAGCAACTAACGACCAGGCACTGGTATTCAATATCTCGATGCCAATTCCTATCAGTAATCCGAACCGGGGGCGTCTTGCCGCTGCTCAAGCGGAACAAGCTTTATCCATAGAACAGAGCGAGCTGGTACGCACACAACTTCGACTATCTTTGGTGGCCATTCAGCAAACACTGATGAATCACTCCCAGTACGCCCAACTTATTACCGAGGAGCTACTCCCTTTGGCACAACAACTGCTCGCTGATACCGAAGCGGGATACAGCAAAGGGCGTTACAGCGTACTGCAATGGGCTGACGCCCAAGCAGAATTGTTTGCCCTGGAGCGTGAGCTAATAGAAACCCACACATTGGTGTACCTGCAATTACTGGAACTGGAGCGCATTACTGGTCAACCCATGCGCCCCTCGAAGCTCTCTACCTCGACATCATCAACCTCGAAACTATCAACCTCGAGATTATCCATCTCAAAATCATCAAGTAACTCTCAACCCGCGACTCAACAAAAAGGGGAAATCTCATGAGAAACCAATTTTTATCCCTCAGTGTAGTCATTGCCTTATGGGGTAGTGTCAGCCTCTACAGCTACGCTGCCAACGATCATGGTGAGAGCGATGGCCACAGTAGCGAGCAAACCGAAGAGGCCAAAGGGTCCCACGGCGGCAAGCTGCTCAGTGATGGCGATTTTTCTCTGGAGCTGAAAATTTTTGAAACTGGTGTGCCGCCGGAAATGAGGCTATACGCCTACGATAACGGCAAACCGATTGCCCCCGGTAACTGGCAGGCCAACGTCACCCTTGATCGCTTGGGTGGTGACAAGGATCAAATTAAATTTAGCTCTGAACTGGATTATCAGGTAGGAAGTCAGGTGATTCAGGAGCCCCACTCCTATGATGTGACAATTCAAGCCAGCTATGAAAATCAGCGCTACGAATGGCAATTTGAAAGCCATGAGGGTCGCACGACGATCAGTGATCGTCAGCTCGAACTTGCCGGTGTTGAAACCGATACCGCAAGCGAAGCGACCCTGACCATCAAAGACACACTTTTTGGCGTGATTGCTGCTGCAGCTGACAGCGTCTATCGCATCAATGCCCCTTACCCCGGCCTAGTGGAAACTGTGCATGTACTGGTGGGAGAACAGGTGAAAAAAGGCCAGCGCCTACTCACCCTGACCAACACTGACACATTGCAACGCTACAGTGTGAAAAGCCCTACCAGTGGTGAAGTCACCGAACGCTTCGTTAACCAGGGCGACCGCGCCGATGGCCGCGTATTACTGGAAGTTGTCGACCTATCCACTGTCTGGGTGGAAATGTCAGCATTTCCAGAAAGCATTGAGAAACTCGCTGTCGGCCAGCCAGTCACTGTACGCGACCTGCACCAGCACGAAGCCGCCACGGGCACCATTACCTATGTGGCACCGCACATGACCGGCGGTCATATCGCCCGCACCCGTGCCGTGATTGATAACCCTGATGGTCACTGGCGCCCCGGTATGCATATCAACGCTGATATTCAAATAGCCAGCCGGCAGGTGCCCCTCGCTATTAAAGCCTCCGCCCTGCAAAGCTTTCGTGAGATGCCAGTGGTCTTCGCCAAATATGGTAATGAGTTTGAAGTGCGCATGGTCGAACTGGGTGAAAATAATGGCGACACGATCGAAGTGTTAGGCGGCTTAAAGCCCGGCACCGAATACGTCACCGGCAACAGCTTTTTAATTAAAGCCGACATTCTCAAAGATGGCGCCAGCCACGACCACTAGGAGGCCGTATGATTGATGTATTAATCGCCTTCGCTTTGAGAAGGCGCTGGCTAGTACTGGGTATCACTTTACTGATCACCGGTTACGGCCTGTATAACCTAACCCGGCTCAACGTCGATGCCGTGCCAGACATCACCAATGTTCAGGTGCAGATCAACAGCGAAGCCCCGGGTTTTTCGCCGCTGGAAACCGAACAACGGATTACCTATATCGTTGAAAATGCGATGTCAGGTTTGCCGCGGCTTGATTACACCCGTTCGCTTTCGCGCTACGGTCTGTCCCAGGTCACAGTGATCTTTGAAGAAGGCACTGATATCTACTGGGCACGCCAGCAAATCAGTGAGCGACTGCAAACCATTCGCAGCGAACTACCACAGGAGGTTGAACCAACTCTCGGCCCCATTGCCAGTGGGCTCGGTGAAATCTTCACCTACGTCGTGCAATCTGAAGATGGCGCAATCAAGGGCGACGGCACACCGTATACCCCGGAAGATTTACGTACGATCCAAGACTGGATTATTCGCCCACAGCTGGTCAAAGTTCCAGGTATTACCGAGATCAACAGCATCGGTGGTTTTGAACGGGAATATCAGGTGGCTCCCAATCCGGGCAAACTGCTTGCCTTTAAAATCACAATCGACGATGTCATCACTGCACTGAAGCGTAACAACCTGAATGCCGGTGCCGGTTACATAGAGCGCAACGGCGAACAGTGGTTAGTGCGCTCCCCCGGCCAACTGGATAATCTCGAAGAAATCGGCAATGTGGTTATAGCCAAACGTGACGATGCACCGGTACGCATTAAAGACGTGGCGACCGTATTCTACGGTAAAGAACTACGGACTGGCGCTGCGACCAAAGACGGCGATGAAGTGGTTCTGGGCACAGCCTTTATGCTACTGGATGAAAACAGTCGTATTGTATCGCAAGCCGTTGCAGATCAACTGGCGATGATTAACGACAGCTTACCCGATGGTGTCATCGCAACCGCGCTCTACAACCGCACCACACTGGTCGACAAAACCGTTGCCACCGTACAAAAGAATTTGCTCGAAGGGGCCGTGCTGGTAATCGCAGTACTGTTTGCTCTGCTGGGCAATATTCGCGCTGCTTTTATCGTTGCACTGGTCATTCCCCTTAGCATGCTATTTGCCATTAGCGGTATGGTCAGCAACCGAGTGTCGGGCAACCTGATGAGCCTGGGGGCTATCGACTTTGGGTTGATTGTCGATGGTGCCGTTATCGTAGTTGAAAATGCTTTACGCCGACTTGGGATGGCCCAACAGCGTCTCGGCCGCCTACTTTCCCTTGAGGAGCGCCTAAAGGAGGTCATGGTTAGCACCAAAGAGGTATTCCGTCCGGCAGTATTCGGCGTATTTATCATTATGCTGGTGTATTTGCCGATCTTCGCGCTGAGTGGCGTAGAGGGGAAAATGTTCCACCCCATGGCGTTTACTGTGGTTGCAGCGCTTCTCGGTGCGCTAATTTTCTCCGTAACATTTGTGCCAGCAAGTATTGCCATTTTTGTTCGTGGCAAGGTACATGAAGAAGAAAACCGGGTGATGAAAAAAGCACGTGAGTTGTACACACCGCTGCTGAACTTGTCACTGAACAAGCCCGTCACTCTAGTCAGCATTGCCACCGTGTTGGTCATTGCCAGTGGCTTACAGGCCAGCCGTTTGGGTACAGAGTTTTTGCCACAACTTGATGAGCACGACATGGCCCTGCATGCCCTGCGTATTCCCGGCACCAGCCTGGAGCAATCAGTTGCGATGCAACAACAACTGGAACAGGTCATCAGCGAATTTGGTGAGGTGCAGCACGTGTTTGCCAAAATCGGGACGCCCGAAGTGGCAACAGATCCAATGCCCCCCAACGTGGCCGACACCTTTTTGATTTTGAAACCGAAAAATCAATGGCCCAACCCCGATAAAAGCAAAGCACAATTTGTCGCTGAGCTTAGAACCGCGGTCGAAGCCGTACCCGGTAACAAGTACGAATTTACCCAGCCCATTGAAATGCGCTTCAATGAGTTGATTGCGGGTGTGCGTACGGATGTTGCAATACGTATCTATGGTGATGATCTCGACACGCTGAAAGTTGCGGGTGAACAAACCAGTAAACTGCTGGCCACAGTACCCGGTGCCAGGGATGTAAGGGTTGAGCAGACAACGGGCCTGCCAATGCTTTCCGTGGAACCGCAGCGGGATCACCTCGCCCTGCTGGGGCTCACGGTTGCCGATTTGCAACAGGCCTTGCAAACTGCCATTGGTGGCACGCAAGCCGGCTTGATCTACGAAGGTGACCGTCGCTTTAAACTGGTGGTGCGCTTGGACGAAGGTCTACGCCAGAATCCAGATGTACTGGCCAGGCTACCGTTGCCCCTACCCGTTGAGGCAAGCCCAGACCTTGACTATGTACCACTGGGTGAAGTGGCCACCATCAAAGAACTGATTGGCCCCAACCAGATCAATCGCGAAAGCGGCAAGCGCAATGTCGTGGTCACCGCCAATGTTGAAGGCCGGGACCTCGGTTCTTTTATTGCAGAAACCCAGCAGCTAATGCGTGATCAGTTGGCGCTACCCAGTGGCTATTGGTTAGGTTACGGCGGCACCTTCGAACAGCTTCAGTCGGCCAGCCAGCGTCTGATGGTGGTGGTGCCACTCACACTATTGCTGATATTCGGTTTGCTCTACAGCGCCTTCAGCTCCGTGCGTTATGCGTTGATTGTATTCAGCGGCGTACCTCTGGCATTAACCGGCGGCATATTAGCCCTGACACTCAGGGGCATGCCGCTCTCCATATCCGCAGGGGTTGGCTTTATCGCCCTCTCCGGGGTTGCCGTGTTAAACGGCGTGGTACTGATGTCGTTTATCCGTGAACTGCGTGAACAAGGTATGCCGTTATTAGACGCCATTCACGAAGGGGCCAGTCAGCGGTTGCGGCCTGTACTGATGACCGCACTGGTTGCCAGTCTGGGCTTTATACCTATGGCCTTTAACCTGGGCACTGGTGCAGAGGTACAACGACCACTGGCAACGGTGGTGATCGGCGGAATAGTGTCATCAACATTGCTAACTTTAGTGGTGCTACCAGCACTTTATCAACTGACACATCGATTTGACCGACAACATCAGGAGAATTAATCGATAGGAATAAACCATATAAAAAAACCACCCAATGGGTGGTTTTTTTGCTTACGGGCCGGTATGTTTTTGATGAAATATAAAACACCCTCCCATAAAATTATGAGCCTATGGCGATAAATCTATTATTAGCTCAAAGTAACTGAGACGGGCCAAACATACCCGTCAATGCGGTAGGGAGTGACTGGTCATCCCAAGATTACAGAAGGGGTGACGGTCTCCAGTGAAGGCTACTATTCATCATCAGACTTCATCTTATTTAAGGTAAGACCTCAATACAGTAACTACATCTTCTAGGTCGTCTTTACGTTGTGCTGATGAAATATCATCGGCACCTAGGTGTGCCCGGATATGGCCCTCCATAACCTCGGTCATCAGGCCATTAACTGCTCCGCGAATTGCGGCAATTTGTTGGAGAATTGCTGAGCAGCCCTTATCTTGTTCTAAAGCTTTTTCTATCGCTTCGGCTTGTCCCTTAATGCGTCGCACACGGGTTAAGAGTTTGTTTTTGTCTTTTATTGTATGTGCCATATCTTGCCCATTGTTTTTGAAAAAACTATACTGGGGTATAGTATATTAAATGTGACCAACGGATACCAGATTATGCCATCCCCGACCTCCGCAGATAACTGGCGGCACTCACACGTCTTCGATGATGGTAACCCTCTAGCGGAAAGAAATACCCGATGGGCCGTCTTGCTTACCGCCATCACGATGGTAGTCGAGATTACGGGCGGATGGATGTATAACTCCATGGCATTGCTGGCTGACGGTTGGCATATGAGTTCACATACATTGGCGCTTGGTCTTTCTGTATTGGCGTATGGTACGGCTAGACGCCTAGCTCACAATGATCGATTTGCTTTTGGTACCTGGAAAATAGAAATATTAGGCGGTTACACCAGCGCTATATTCCTAGTAGGCGTAGCGGGCCTGATGCTCTACCAATCTGTTGAAAGGTTACTATCACCAACCCCTATTCATTATGATCAGGCAATCTCTATCGCTGTCATGGGGCTATTGGTTAATCTTGCCTGCGCATGGCTTCTCAAAGGTGGCCATGCGCATCACCACAAACAACATGACCATGGTGGTCACCATCACCATGATTTGAATCTACGCTCCGCTTACTTACATGTGGTTACCGATGCTGCAACGTCCATGTTAGCCATAGTGGCACTGTTTGGTGGCAAAGTTTGGGGAGCAAGTTGGCTTGATCCGGTTATGGGTATTGTTGGTGCCGGATTGGTATCTGCTTGGGCCTATGGCCTATTGCGGGATACGGGGCGCGTATTACTTGATGCCGAGATGGATGTTCCTGTGGTGGCTGGGATTCATGAGGTTATTAAAACCAGCTCTGTTAATGCGGAGATAACGGATCTGCATGTATGGCGTGTAGGCAAGGGTAAGTACGCTTGTATTTTGTCTCTGGTGGTTGAAGAGGAAGCCTCGCCTGACGATTTCAGGCGACAGTTAAGTGTGCATGAAGAGCTTGTGCATATAACCGTCGAGGTGAACAGGTCTTGGAAATAGACGTCAAAAAAGATGTGGTGAGTGAGCCTTCTTGCGAGTTATATATCCACTATTTGAAGGCAGCTCAAGTAGGATCAGATACAACTGTTTGTGGCGTAGCTTCCATGTAATAAACACTACAGTTTTCAATGCAGGTGTAGGGGAGTGTTAGATTAGAAACAACGTACAAGAATGTATGACCAAAATGTACTAGCCCCCATTTCTGGTTCCCCGTGCATCTGGTAATGTGTTGAAAAATAAAAAATATTTCAGCGAATTGGTGGAGGCGGCGGGAAACGTTTACACCTACATTACCAGTAATTGTAAACTCTTAACTCTTTGTTTTTAAGCGATTAATTTAAAAAACGGGTTTGGATGTTGGTCATACATTGTACGAGCAGAATGTACTAGAAATGTATGGGTTGGTTTGTTGGTAGCGTACTACTCAGTTATGGCTGAAATGGCCATGAGTTTCAAACTAAGTTTCATTGGCTTGTTGACGACTTAGGTATACAGCATGCTTATGTTAAGCTGGCGCCCCCTCGGTTGATCGAGAAAGTAGAGCGATCTCACTTATCCGACCAACGTGAGTTCTATAAATGCCTTGAGTATATTGAGGGCAGTGAATGAATAAGTTCTAAATTCGCTGGTTAGTCAGCACTCTCCTTTGTTGCCCATCTACTTTTGATTTCAGGTTTAAATTGATTGTGAAATAGCTTTTCATTTGTTGGCAAACCACTGTTCAAGATATTCTATACATTGGACAAGTTTTGACGGCACAAAATGTCGGGCAGGGTATAGGGCGTAAAGCGTGAGATTGGGCTTCCTCGAATTTGCCAAAACTTCAACAACCTCTCCCTTTTCTAGCGCATCACGGCAAACAAAGTCTGGAATAAAACCGATACCTTGACCCCGCTTAATTGCCTCCATCATAAATATCGTATTGTTAACCCGCAGTGTGCCTTGAACGGCTACACCATCCTCAATGGGCCAAATATTTTTCCCTTGGAAATAACTGTATACAAAACAATTGTGCCCTTTTAGATCTTGCGGCAAGTTAATAGCTGGGTGGTCATTCAAATATTCTGGTCCCACACACACGCGGTACTTGAAAC
>MAAC01018074.1_pt1 | contig 23237 bp, 29 predicted proteins | sample 1115981 | NCBI WGS metagenome assembly MAAC01 (sample SAMN04961126, study PRJNA320927) | seawater metagenome | isolation source: sample BD02T64 sea water enriched with oil for 64 days | place: USA:Gulf of Mexico | collected 2013-07-27
CATCACCAAGGTCAGATAAGATTTTCTCAATCGATTGATCAAGAAGTTCTCCTCCAGCTACGAGAAGCAAGGGATCTAGATTTCCCTGTACGGTCACATGAGGTTGAAGATGGTCTCTGGCCCAAGCCGTAGATAGAGTAGTATCAAGGCCAAGAGCATCAGCTCCGCTCTCTCTCGCAAAGAACTGATAATTATCACCTACTCCCCTTGGAAAGAGAATAACGGGGACGTTAGGGTAAACTGATTTGATGCCAGCTATAATTCTTTTGCAAGGTTCCAGACACCAACGACGTAGAGCAAATTCCGGCCAGACTCCTGCCCAGGAATCAAATAACTGAACTGTCTCTGCGCCACTTTCAATTTGTTTAATCAAATAGAGTGTTGTGGCTTCTACAACCAAATCAATTATGCGATCAAACTCTTGTGGTTTAGAATAGGCCCATGTTTTGGCTTTAGCATAATCTTTGGAAGATCCACCTTCGATCATGTAGCTAATAACGGTCCAGGGAGCACCCGCAAAACCAATTAATGTGGTTTCTTTTGGGAGATCTTCTCTCAGGCGTCCAATGGTTTCATAAACTGGTGCCATATGGGCGTGAAGGTTATCTAAGCTAAGATTATCGAGATCCTTAATAGATTTCAAACCTTCAAGTTTTGGTCCTACGCCTTCTTCAAACCAGACTTTCTGGCCTAGTGCATGAGGTATGACAAGGATATCACTGAATACGATGGACGCATCAAAACCAAAGCGTCTTATGGGTTGCATGGTTACTTCTACAGCGAGATCAGGCGTGTAACATAGATCGAGAAATCCCCCTGCTGACGCACGTGTTTTCCGATATTCTGGAAGAAAGCGCCCTGCTTGACGCATAAGCCAAATTGGTGGGCGTTCCGTTTTTTCGCCCTTTAGGGCACGGATCATGAGTTTGTTTTCGGTCTTCACGATCTTATTGATCCTCGTGTTAAAAGTTATCTCTATTAATATACTAAGTAATAGTAATTATTTGTTGTTGTTGTAGATCCCTGTGAATCACGAGGATTATTCAGTTATTCATAACTTGTCCGCAAGCTTCAAGCCCTCAATTTCGTTTTTTGGCATATCTGTGAGTCCTCGAGTGGATTAAAAATGGCGACTCCTCAACGAATCATGGAGTCCTAATTTGTGAGTAATTACGTGAATTATGGGGATAACTTTTTTATCTCTGGAGTCCTTTTACAGGTTTTGCACAGCTGTGGGTATTGTCGCGAATTGTCGCATAAGCTGAGGGAGGGCTTGAGGGATAAGGTGTGTAAAATTATGGTTTGTGGAAAAAAAGAAGAGTTATCCACAAAGTTTTACGCTGTACCCCCAAGTTTATTCACAGATTTTTTTATAGGGGATGAAATTTATACTTTTTTTGAAGTTTTATGGGTCTTCTTAGATTCAAGATCATTTGAATCCTCTGAATCTTCTGTGTCTTCAGATGAGAATTCTTTAATTTTATACCCATCCCGACCTTCTTTTTTAACTTGATAGAGAACTTTATCGGCCTCTTTCAAAAGCTCTTCTGGTGTTGATCCATGGAAGGGGAATACAGATATACCAATCGAAATTGAGAGATCAGAGATTGATTGATTATTGTAGATAATTTCTATAGCCCGGACCGCTGAACAGATACGTTCAGCAATGACACCCATATTGTCTAAAGTGGATTCCATAAGGATTACCGTAAATTCTTCTCCACCATATCGGCAGCAGATATCATGGTCTCTACAGCATCTTTTTATGGTGGACCCCAGTTTCGACAGAACGAGATCCCCACAATCGTGGCCATAGGTGTCGTTGAAGCGTTTGAAATGATCAAGGTCCATCATCAAGACCCCAATAACTTTACGATGCCTTTCTGATCTGGAAACTTCATTTGAGAGGACATCCATAAGATACCGCCGATTATATAGACCTGTCAGGGCATCTTTGGTTGCCTGTTCTCTCAAGCTCCGCCGTAAATTTATATTGGCGATAGCAAGACCGAGCTGTTCCCCGATTGCAAAGATTAAGTCGCTGTATTCATCCAGTAATACACCGTTTTTGATGATAATATGCAGTGCGCCAAGGGTGTCCCCATGGGCAATTAAAGGAAGACAAAAGAGCTGGCCTTCAATTCCTTCCAAGTGTTTACAAGGTATTCCAAAAGTATCATGACCGGTTTGATATTCTCTACCTGTGCGAAGAGACCAGCATTCATTGGCGGAATATACTTTCTGTCCTTGCCAAGCTTCTCCCCACTCGGCTTTTACTTCTAGAAGATCTCGAGAGGCATTAAAGAGGGCAAGAGCCCCAGACATTTTTGGGATTAATTTTGGGACCAGATTTTCGACGACTTCCAGGGATTCTTCTCGACTGTTACAGGCGCTTAGCATTGTCCCAAGTTCTTGTAATCGATTTATCTGCTTTGTTCGGGCGGTTATTTTATCTTCCAGATATTCGTATTCAAGATTAACTTGTTTATTCAAATACTTGATTATTGAAAAACCCATTATTCCGGCACCAATCAAGGTGATCACGACAATAATAATAACAAAACCAAATAGTTTCTGTTTTTCATGGATTATTACTTTGGTGGGCTTTGCGGCTCTGATAACGATGGTTTTGGCATTTAACAGCGAAGAAATTGCCACATAACTCATTTCCTGTTTCGTTACGGAACTAACACGGCTGTGAAACCCAAATCGTCCCTTTAAGGCTTCGATGATTTCTGGTCGGTTGGCATGGTTTTTTAGTTCGTGAGCCGAATTGAAAGGAATGGAAGAATCGTCAATTACTTCACCTGTCTCAGAGATAAGAGTAATTCGGCTTTCAGAAATATGAGTGAAGTGCTCAATAATAGATCTGACTTTGTTTTTGTCTATATATCTTGAGTGATGATCAAAAACTTCGCCAATTCCTTCAATAGAGAGAATCATTTTCTCCCGATGCCAACGGGTCAGGATTTCGGTGATGTTTTGGTTTAAAAAATAACCGGAAATACCCAATATGATAAAAAGCAGGACAAGAGGTAATCCAACGAGGTTTAAATAGCTGTACTGCTTTCGGTTCATGTTCAATCCCATTAAAATGCACGGCATTTAAGCGACAACAGCAGCTTTAGTTTCCCAAAGTACAGCAGCTTTAGCTCCTTAAGATATATCCTGAGTTGTTTAAGATAGTTTAAAATTCCTACCCCGGGTTATATTTGAAGAGTTGATAAACTGGCAGGTTTCGCGGCAGAGCCTTAATGTGTATGAATGGTCGTAAGGAATATCCAGGGGCAGAGAGTTCGGAATTAGATAATGTCGCAGACCCATTTACACCTCGTATCAGATTCAACTGGTGAAACAATTAATTCGGTGGCACGGGCCTGTATGGTCCAGTTTAAAGTGGATGAGCCGATAGAACATGTCTGGAGTTTAATTCGGACCAAAGTTCAGATGGAGAAAGTGCTTCTTCAAATACGGCAAAAACCTGGACCGGTACTTTTTACTGTTGTTAATCAGGAGCTTCGCGAAATTCTTATTAGAGAATGTCGACATTTAGGATTGCCTTCCATTCCTGTTCTTGATCCGGTAATTCACGCGCTTGCCAGTTATTTTAATCTTGAAATGTCGGGTAAGCCCGGACTTCAACACACGCTGGATTCCGAATATTTCAATCGTATTGAAGCGATGAATTTTGCCTTGAATCACGATGACGGGCAGCTGCCTCAAAACCTCAATGAAGCTGATATTGTTTTGCTGGGTGTTTCCAGAACGTCGAAAACCCCGACCTGTATCTATTTGGCTAATCGTGGCTTTAAGGCTGCGAATATTCCTGTGGTTCCAGGCTGCCCTCTTCCTGTTGAGCTTGATAGTTTAACCAATCCTCTTGTTGTCGGTTTGACCAAAGACCCGGCCAGTCTCATGCAAATCCGCCGTAGTCGGTTAAAGATGATTTCGAACGAAGAAGAGACCGATTATGTGCATCTTGAATCGATTAAAGAAGAAGTGAAAATTGCACGTAAACTCTGCAACGAACACAAATGGCCGATAATTGATGTAACGCGTCGTTCAATAGAAGAGACTGCGGCAACCATTATCAAACATTATCATCGTCATATGGGAATGGGTGATGAGTAACCTCATTACCGGGAATGATCTGGACCAAACAGCTGTAATATTGGCTTCGGCCAGTAAGGTGCGGCAAGAGCTTTTGATAAATGCAGGGCTTCCCCTTACTGCAGCTTTGCCTGCTGCGATTGATGAAAGTGATGTGAAAGATTCTCTGAAACAAGAGGGGGCAACTGCCCTTCAGGTTGCAGAAACTCTTGCAGAACTAAAGGCGCGTAAAATCTCTATCTCCAATCCGGACTGTTTTGTGATTGGTGCCGATCAGATGCTGAACTGCAATGGTATTTGGTTTGATAAACCTGAAGACATGGATCATGCCGCAGCGCATCTGAAAGCCCTGTCTGGGAAAACTCACACTCTGGAATGTTCTGTTTGTGTGGTGAAAAACGGTCAACGTGTCTGGCATCATAATGAAACGGCGTCGCTTTCTATGCGGCAGTTGGATGATACGTTTATCCAGAGCTATCTTGCTGCTATTGGCGAGGATGCTCTTTATTCTGTGGGCGCTTATCAACTCGAAGGACTTGGCGCTCAACTGTTTAACCGAATTCAGGGGGATTATTTCACAATCCTGGGGTTATCGCTCCTCCCCCTTCTTACTTTCTTGCGGCATAACAGGATTCTCCCCTGATGATATTAACTGGAAAAGCGCATTTGGCAGGTGTTGTCGGATGGCCGATCTCTCATTCCAAATCCCCTAGGCTACATGGCTATTGGCTTGATAAGCTGGGGATTGATGGTGCTTATTTACCCTTGGCGATTGAGCCAGATAATTTTGAAACTGCAATGCAGGGCTTAATGCAAGCTGGGTTCAAAGGGGTAAATGTAACTGTGCCTCATAAAGAAGCGGCCCTGCAGTTTTGTGACGAGGTTGACCCGCTTGCCCGGCGCATTGGTGCGGTAAACACGGTTGTATTCAAAGAAGGCCGATCTTATGGCTCTAATACAGATGCCTTCGGTTTTATCGAAAACCTGCGTCAGAATTCAGATAATTTGGATTTTTCCGCAGCTAAAACTGTCGTGCTCGGTGCTGGTGGCGCTGCGAGAGGTGTCATTGCGGCCCTTCAGGATGCGGGCGTGCCTGAAGTGGTATTGGTAAACCGTACAAAAAGCAGGTCTGAAGCTCTGGCTGCTGATCTCAACATTGATCATGAGGGGAATGTCAAAGTTGCAGACTGGGATGCCAGAGCTGAAATTCTAGCTGGGGCTAATTTACTGATAAATACCACCAGTCTGGGTATGGCGGGACAACCCTCGTTGGAGCTCGACATGGCGAGTTTGCCAGAGAAGGCTGTTGTGACGGATATTGTCTATGCGCCGCTTATTACTCCGCTCCTTGAAATGGCGCGTTCTCGTGGTAATCCAATTGTTGACGGTTTGGGGATGCTTCTCCATCAGGCAAGGCCGGGGTTCGAGGTGTGGTTTGGGCAAAAGCCGGAAGTAACGTCTGAATTGAGAGAATTCGTCCTCAATGCCTAAAGCCCTTTGCCAAAAATTGCTCGTTGTTCAAAAACGCCTCATTGGTCAAAAGATCAGAGAGAACATTTGATGTTTATCCTGGGGCTGACGGGATCAATTGGCATGGGAAAATCTACTGCGGCCAATATGTTTCGGCGCTTGTCTATCCCCGTTCATGATGCCGATGCCACAGTACATCAACTGATCGGTAAAAATGGTGCTGCGGTTGATGCGATTGCAGCCGATTTCCCAAAAGTGGTGGTAAACGGAGTAGTGGATCGTAAGAAGCTCGGAGATGAGGTCTTTGGGAATGCCCAAAAATTGACCCAGCTAGAGGCGATATTGCATCCTCTCGTTCGAAGGAAAATGCATCAGTTTATTGATCGTTATGCACGACAACGCCGAAAGTTGGTCGTACTTGATATACCTCTGCTGTTTGAGACAAGAGGTGACCGGTATTGCGATGGTGTTCTGGTTGTGAGCTGTCCGGAATTTTTGCAAAGGCAAAGAGTTCTTGCCCGTAAAGGGATGACGGAAACCAAATACCGCTCTATCTTGATGAAACAAACTCCGGACGCGGAAAAAAGAGCCCTCGCGGATTTTGTTCTTAAATCGAATCAGGGGAAAAGAAACAGTTATCTCAAGATAAAACAGCTAGTTGGGGTCTTATCTTCTGGTGATATAAATCGACGTGCTTTTTCTCCTCATCTTTCGCTTGTTTGTCAAAATCAGATTTAATGTCCGAATTTAAATTTACTCTGGAATAGAAATTAATGCGTGAAATCATTCTCGATACTGAAACGACAGGTTTTAAGCCGGAAGAAGGCCATCGTATCGTTGAAATCGGCTGTCTGGAAGTTTATCAAAACCTTCCAACCGGAAAATCATTGCAGCTTTATGTCAACCCTGAGCGCGATATGCCCGAAGGTGCCTTTAAGGTGCACGGGATCAGTGAAGAGTTCTTGGCTGATAAACCGCTTTTTCCGGATGTCGTGGATGAGTTTCTGGAATTTATCGGGGAAGACCCACTGGTAATTCACAACGCGCCCTTTGATATGAAATTTCTCAATTCAGAGCTTAAGTGGGCCGGAAAGCCTGGTCTGAAAAATCGGCCAATAGACACAGTTATTATCGCGCGGGAGTTATTTCCGGGATCACCGGTAAACCTTGATGCACTTTGTCGCCGTTTTGATATTGATAACTCATCGAGGACATATCACGGCGCGTTGCTTGATTGCGAGCTGCTTGCCGAAGTTTATCTTGAGCTCCGCGGGGGAAGACAGCATGGCTTTGATCTCGATGCCAACAAAAAAGGTGGTAAAGGGGGAGCTGTGAAGGCCTCCAACACCAGATCGACAGCACTAACAGGCAAAGCCGTTCGGGAAATTCGGCCTCACAGTGTGTCAGAAGAAGAATTGGCAGCCCACGAGGCTATGCTCGAGTTGCTGAATGATCCCCTCTGGCGAAAGTAGCACCTTAAGGTATCAATAAAACATAAAAAAGGGCGACACTAAGCCACCCTAATCTATTTGTCTGCTCAAAGCTTGGGAACCGATTAAGCTTCTGCAGTGGTATCTTCTTTAGCCATTTCAGCGTTGGCTTCGGCCGCTGCGGCTTCGCTTTTACGCTGCATGAACATCTGATGGAAATCGATCGGGTTCATGATGAGTGGTGGGAAACCGCCATCACGTGTGACATCAGCAACAATGTTACGGGCAAACGGGAAGAGATAACGTGGGGCTTCGACCATTAACAACAGCTCAACGATTTGAGCTTCAAGACCTTCGGCAAGGGTAATAACGCCACCGTAGTCGAGTTCAATCATAAAGGCTGTTTTGTCGTCAATAGTGGCAGAACCACGGATGTTAAGGACGACTTCGTATGCAGTGTCAGATAGTTGAGTTGGGCTAACATCAACATTGATATTAAGCTGAGGTGCCTTTTCTGACATCATTGGGTAGATCATCGGAGAATTCGGGTTCTCGAAAGACAAATCCTTGATGAACTGCATTTTGATAACCAGCGGCTGTTGCTGGGCGGTGTTTTCTTCAGCCATAAAAAAGCTCCCTAAATGTTTGCCTGTTTGGCTAGCATGCTTTGAAGGCCTGAACAACAAACGATTAAGCCATGTAATGGTTCTGGACATAAATTTGTCATTTTAAGGCATTTGTTGGTGCTGATTTAAATCTCAATTGTCGCCAGATCTATATTGAGGATACCACCATTGATAATTTCTTCGCCAGTGAGACCGCGAATAAAGGCCCAGTGACTAATGACGAGTGTTTTTGACCAGTCCCCAAGGGCCAGCATCTTTTGCTGGAATTCCTGGCAACGTACTTTTACCTGCTCTTCTGTTTCGTTCAAGTCCGGCCACCAGTGTTCGTGTAGCCCGTCAAAATCGAGATGTGGCCATGCTTTGGACAAGTTGGATGCAGGGGATCCTATGTCACAGGAAAAAAAGGCGTGTTCGCGAACAAGTGCCTCAATCGTAACGGGGAGTTTGAGAATATCTGTAACAATTTCAGCCGTTTGTAAGGTTCTTGTATAGGGGCTGACGAGAACATTTGTAATCTCTTTTTCTTTAAGAGAAATTGCAGCGGAACGTATTTGATTACGTCCCTCTTCTGTTAGCTCCGGGTCTGGAATATTTGGATCAATTCGGGTCTTGGCGTAATTGACGTTGAACTGAGACTGCCCGTGCCTGAGAAGATACATTGTTAATCCTGGTTATGATTTGGGAAACTATACCAACGGTTCTTACTTTATTTTATCGTGATCGTTTTCGGTGATGTCCTGAAAATCTCCGTCAATAACAGTGTCATCGTTTCGATTCCATGATCCGGCTTTGCCATAAGGAGGCTGATTGTTTTCGTTATTTTGAAACCCTTGCGCCGTAGATCCGTAGCGATGAGCCTGAGAATTACGTAACCCAGCGGCGATTTTTTTACCTAAAGTATTTCGCAACAACTCTCGAACAGGGGGAATTAAAAGACTAAATCCTATACTATCGGTCACAAAACCGGGAGTAAGTAATAAAGCGCCAGCAGCTAACAGGCAGATGCCATCAAAAATTTCTTTCGCGGGAACAGCGCCCTGATTTAGTTGTTTCTGGGCATTAGCGATTGTTGCAAGCCCTTGATATCTAAGCATCCATGTCCCGATGACGGCTGTGAGGATAATTAATCCCAAAGTACTCCACAGACCGATTTGATCACCGACTTCTATTAAAACGACAATCTCCAACAGGGGAATACCGATAAAAAGAAAAAGGAAAATAATTCCCATACTTGCTCTTTCTTAAGCACTTGCTTATTTAAAGTATATAAAGTGACTATGAATATAGGGGCTAATCTGGTCTCTAACTAGTAGCTGATCAATATTTATTGGAACTAATCACCCATGGGTAACGGTTTCCCTTTTTTTGAAATTGTACTTCTCGCTGCTGTTGCAGTTTTTCTCGTCTTAAGACTTCGCAGTACTCTTGGTAAGCGTACTGGTTTTGAAGAAAGACCAGATCATGATCCTTTTGTCCAGGATCAGGGAGAAAACGATAACGTCGTAAATCTGCCGAATCGCGATAAACGCGAGAGTGCAGATTCCGAATTCTCTGAAGATTCCGAAGCGCCGCCTAAAGAGGTTCGAACCGGGTCAATGCATAGCGGTAAAATGGCTGAAGAGGTTATTCCGGCAGATTCTGTGCTTGCGGCGGGCTTGTCTGATATTGCAAGAGCAGACGGGAGCTTTGATTCTTCCGAGTTTGTTAAAGGTGCTGGCATGGCCTTTGAAATGGTCATTAACTCCTATGCTTCCGGCGACAAAAATACCCTTCGAGATCTCCTTGCGGAAGATATCTATAGGGATTTCCAGTCTGGGATTGATGATAGAAATGCCCAGAATTATACGCATGAGACGGTAATGGTTGGTATTTCGGACGCTGACATTATTGAGGCAGAAATGTCAGGGCGGCATGCTCTTGTCACGATGAAATTTGTATCTGAACAGGTTAATGTTACCCGCGATGCAAATGAAAATATTGTTGATGGTGATGCCAATCACGTTGCCAAGGTAACTGATATCTGGACCTTCTCTCGCGACACTCACAGTAAAAACCCAAATTGGTTACTGGTAGAAACCCGCAGTCCAAACTAGACTTTGCCAATCGATAACTTCTTTTACGGTCAGGTTCCACGAGATTGACTGGGGGATTGACTGAGGGGATTGCCATTGTCTTTTGAGATTAGAGTCGTAACAACGCGCCCAAATATTTTGCGCATGATGCTTATCGCTATATCTTCTGTGTTGATTATTTCCTGCGACCAAGTGGCTAAAAAGCCTGCACCTACGACAGTTGTGGAAGATAAACTTACGCTGTTTCAGGTTAATTATTCGGATCTCCCCGGTTGGCAGGAAGATAGTGTCATAGAAGCTTTTCCGGCTTTATCCAGGAGCTGCCAACGTTATGCACGCTGGCCTGATGATAAAGGGGTTGGACCTGATTCTCTGGCGGGTACCGCAGCGGATTGGAAAGAGGTTTGCAGTTCTCTGACCGGGTTTATGGAACGGTCTGAAAATCATAAAGATTTCGGGATCTGGCTAGAGGAAAACCTGACGCCTTTTCTGGTCAGGAATAATGATAATAAAGAGGGTCTTTTCACGGGTTATTACGAAGCAGAACTCAAGGGCTCCTTTACCCCGGATGAGACCTATAAATACCCGCTCTATGATGTGCCCAAAGATCTGATATCCGTTCGGCTTAGTGATTTTGATGAAAAGCTGAAAGGGACAACGCTGGTTGGCCAGCTGAAAGACAACCGTTTGGTGCCTTACCATGAAAGAACGGAGATAGAATCAGGGGCTCTTAAAAACCAAGGCCTCGAAGTCATCTGGTCTGACGATCCGGTCGATGTTTTCTTTTTACATGTCCAGGGATCTGGACAGGTTAAGCTACCGGATGGCGAAGTTATCAGAGTTGGGTACGCAGGTAACAACGGTCATAAATTTTACGCCATAGGTCGTGCATTGATCGATGAAGAGATTATTTCAAGGGATAAAGTCTCAATGCAGGCTATTCGAACCTGGTTGAGAGAAAACCCCGAAAGAGCCAATGAGATCATGCAAAGGAATAAGAGGTTTATCTTTTTCCGGCAAATAAAAGGGGATGGCCCTATAGGTGCTATGGGCGTTGCCTTAACTCCTGAACGCTCTCTGGCGGTTGATCCGCGTCATATGCCTCTCGGGGTGCCTCTCTGGCTTGATACCACATGGCCTGGGACCGACAAGCCGTTACAGCGTCTCATGGTCGCCCAGGACACCGGGAGTGCGATCCGTGGCCCTGTGCGGGGAGATTTCTTCTGGGGACCGGGAGAACCTGCGTTGGCTCAGGCAGGTAAAATGAAGCAAAAAGGCGCGTACTATTTGCTGCTTCCCAAGTCGCTGGCCGAAACCAAGGATCTGAGTGGGTAAGACGACAAATTAAACTGCTCGGCTGACTGCTGTTTGTGATCAGCTTTGGCACAAGGGGCTTGCAATTGGGGGCGAACTTCATTACCTCCGCATCAGTTGCGTTAAGCGGATGTTCGCTTTCTTGCATGGCAAGCCTTCGGAAGACCAAGAGTTTTCCCCAATTTTTCCCCAATTTTCCCAGTGAAAGCACGTGGCAAAAAAAGACAAACCAAAATCGTCTGTGAAAAAAGATCCTGACCTCTGGCGAATGGTATCAAAGACCGTAAAGCCTTTGGAAAATCGGGATTACTATGTTTTTGGCCGCGTTCTTCCTCAACCAGACTTTGATCCGGATAAATTTGAGGCAGACGTTTCTGGTATCGATGTTGAAATTCCTTTTAAGCCCTATAGATCGGCGCCGATAAAGCCGAGACCTGTACCTGAGATCAAGAAAAATCTAGGTCCACTTTCTCATGGTCAAGTTGAGAACATGGATGGCAGACAGGCAGAACGCTTTACCAAAGGCAAAATGCCTATGGAGGCCATACTCGACCTTCACGGCCAAACCCAAACTCAGGCGATGTCTTCTTTGGCTGCTTTTATCCGTGATTGCAGAGCAAGAAACCTACGTAATGTATTGGTGATTACAGGCAAAGGGTCCGGCACCCAATCGCAAGGTGTGTTGAAAACAATGGTTCCGCGTTGGCTTAATGAAGAGACTAATCGGGGGGCTATATTGGCGTTTAGCCATGCAAAACATCATCACGGCGGGAGTGGCGCTTTATATGTGCTCTTGAAAAGAAGGCGCGAAAGTTAGAGACTGTCCATAGCATATCTCGCTACCTCTCTGTTAATACTGTATAATGTTCTCATGACACCCTTTGGACACAAGCTCCGTGAAATTCGCGGGGAACGAAATCTTACCCTTAAAGAAATGGCTAAAGGTCTGGGCGTGTCCTCGGCCTATCTGTCTTCTGTGGAACATGGCCATAGAGGACAGCCAAGCAGGCGCTTTGTTCATCGAGTGTGCCAATACCTGAATATTATCTGGGATGATGCGGAGGAGTTGGAAGAACTTGCTATTCGCTCGGACCCAAAGGTTTCGGTAAATACGGCCGGTTTATCTCCGAAAGCTACCTATCTGGCAAACTGCCTAGCCGAAAAAATCACAGAGCTGTCGGATGAGCAAATAGAGGCTATGATGAAGATTATCAGTCCTGAAGGTGACGATAGTCTGGGTCAGACCGAATAGATAGAATAATGAATATCATTCCCCTACAGAAATGATATTTTGTTTGAGGAAAGAATAAAAACAGGAGCTCGAAAACTCCTGTTTTTATTCTTATAGCTCGTTACTTATTGTATTTTGATTTACTCGGCTACCGCCCGTATCGGTAATTTCCAGTCCGGTCTTGGATAGTGGCAGGTGTACCCGGTCGGGTAGCGCACCAAATAATCCTGGTGTTCTGTTTCGGCTTCCCAAAACTCACCAACGGGCCCTACTTCGGTCACTACTTTTCCTGGCCACAACCCACTGGCATCAACGTCGGCGATTGTATCAATCGCAACCTGGTGTTGTTCGTCGTTTGTGTAATAGATGGCTGAGCGATAGGAAACCCCGCGATCATTTCCCTGCCTATTTGGCGTAGAAGGGTCATGAATTTGGAAAAAGTACTCTAGAATTTGTCGATAGGAGATCTTCTCCGGATCGAACAGAATTTCTATTCCTTCCGCGTGAGTGCCATGATCGCGGTAAGTGGCGTTCTTCACATCGCCGCCTGTGTAGCCAACCTGTGTTCTTTCTACTCCGGGAAGTTGTCGAATGAGATCTTGCATTCCCCAGAAGCAGCCGCCGGCAAGTACAGCTTGTTCCGTCATTTAAACGTCCTCCACTTGATTTAGATATTCACCATAACCTTCTGCTTCCATCTGGTCCTTTGCAATAAACCTTAACGAGGCGGAATTGATGCAGTATCGAAGTCCGCCCTTGTCCTCTGGTCCATCTGTGAAGACATGTCCCAAGTGGCTATTGCCATGTTTGGAGCGGACTTCTACGCGTTCCATTGCAAGCGATGTGTCTCGGTGCTCGGCAACATTGGCTGTAACGATGGGTTTGGTGAAACTTGGCCAGCCACAGAAGCTGTCGTATTTGTCAGATGAAGCAAACAAAGGTTCACCTGATACCACATCAACATAAATTCCAGGCGCGTCGCTCTTGTAGAACTCACCCGTATAGGGGCGCTCTGTCCCATTCTCCTGTGTGACACGAAATTGCTCAGGCGTGAGCTTTGCGATCGCTTCTTTTGTCATAGCATAAGTCTTCATTACGGCAAGATCCTCTCGTCACCACTTAGGTTACTGGCTAGATTACTGGAATATGGGGGATTAAGGACGTAAATACCAATAGCTCATGGTTAAACTTTACGTGAGCGTTTTGGCTGGAAGGCTAAAGGGGCGTCTGTAATATAAAAAAGCAGGAGCCCTGAAGCTCCTGCTTTAGATATTTTAAGCCAGTGAAGTATCAACTAGTTTTCGTTTGCATCACTGGGCCAGATAACAGCTTGGCCACAAATCACATCGGTTCCGTTGAAGGTGAGTGAAGGAGATCCATAGAGCTGAAACCCCTCTTCAAGCGCCTTGGAGATCCGAAGACAAAACTGGTCATCATCTTTCCCTGTGATAAAGCGATATCGTTGTTTCATTTTAGCTTCCGACCTAATTTTTAGAGCCCAGTTGCTAGAGAATGAACTTGGAAAGATCGGTGTCTTTTGCAAGGCTAGAAACCCGCTCCGATACATCACTTGCTGAGATGACAACGCTTTCACCACTGCGATCTGTTGCAGTGAAAGAGATCTCTTCAAGCAGCTTTTCAAGTACGGTATGAAGGCGTCGTGCTCCAATGTTTTCAACAGATGTGTTGATTTCGGCGGCGAGGTCGGCCAAGGCATCAATGGCTCCGTCCTCAAAGGAAAGCGTGAGATCCTCTGTACCCATCAAAGCGACGTACTGTTTGATAAGGCTGTTCTCTGGTTCTGTGAGAATGCGCTTCATATCATCGCGGCTCAGCGCGTTCAGCTCTACCCGTATCGGAAGGCGGCCCTGTAGTTCGGGCAACATGTCCGATGGTTTTGACAGGTGGAAAGCCCCGGAAGCGATAAAGAGAATATGATCTGTTTTAACCGCCCCATGTTTGGTGCTGACGATTGTTCCTTCAATAAGAGGCAGAAGATCGCGTTGGACCCCTTCCCTGCTGACATCACCACCACTGCGTTCTGAACGAATAGTTATTTTGTCGATCTCATCAAGGAATACGATACCGTTTTGCTCGACGTTGTGAATGGCATCGTGGACAAGGCTTTCTTCGTCGAGCAGCTTGTCGCCCTCTTCAGCCATGAGAAGTTCATAGGATTCTTCGACCTTCATACGACGTTTTTTGGTCTTTTGGCCAAACCCTTTACCGAAGATATCGCCTAAATTAAGCATACCCATGCTTGCGCCAGGCATGCCGGGAATATCCATTGTTGGCATTTGCGTGCCGCTGTTGTCGGTAACCTCTACTTCAATTTCTTTGTCGCTAAGCTGGCCTTCGCGGAGCATTTTGCGGAATTTCTGCCGCGTTTCCTCGCTTGCACCATCACCAACCAAGGCGTCGAGGACGCGGTTTTCTGCATTTTGTTCTGCTTGAGCAGTGACCGATTTCCGATGCGTTTCTCTTGAAATTAAAATGGCTGCATCGACGAGATCGCGGATAATCTGCTCAACGTCGCGACCGACGTAACCAACTTCGGTAAACTTGGTTGCTTCGACCTTTAGGAAAGGTGCTTTAGCAAGTTTAGCGAGACGGCGGGCGATTTCGGTTTTACCAACTCCGGTCGGACCGATCATGAGGATGTTTTTTGGCAGAACCTCTTCGCGCATTTCGTCAGTAAGCTGTTGGCGACGCCAGCGATTGCGTAAGGCAATAGCGACGGCACGCTTGGCATCATCCTGCCCGACAATGTAACGATCCAGCTCGGATACAATTTCCCGAGGACTGAAAGAACTGGCGTGTTGAGTGTTTTGTTCGGTCATTATTCGGCGTCCATACTTTCGACGGTCAAATTCGTGTTGGTGAATACACAGATATCAGCGGCAATCCCAAGAGATTTTCGGGCAATTGTTTCAGCATCCAGTCCGTCGATATCGATCAAAGCCTTAGCGGCGGACAGAGCAAAAGATCCCCCGGAACCAATACCCATCAAACCATCTTCTGGCTCCAGAACATCACCGTTACCGGTCAAGATCAGGGAAGTTGTCGGGTCAGCGACAACCATCATTGCTTCTAATCTGCGAAGGTAGCGATCTGTACGCCAGTCCTTGGCCAGTTCGACACAGGCACGTGTCAATTGGCCGGGGTGGCTTTCCAGTTTCGCTTCAAGGCGTTCGAAAAGGGTAAACGCATCTGCAGTTGCGCCAGCGAAACCAGCGATGACATCGCCTTTTCCGAGGCGACGTACTTTACGCGCGTTTGCTTTGATAACGGTATTGCCCAGGCTCACTTGGCCATCGCCGGCAATTACCACTTTGTTACCTTTGCGGACGGACAAGATTGTCGTGCCGCGCCATTTAATAGGATCGTTTTCAGACATGTTTTTGAAATGGTCCATTCACTGTGTCGCGTCAAGGGATGATCTTACATGAAAAGTGTATTTCTGCAGTTATTAAGGTAAAGATTTATATCTTTTATTCTGATACAGGCTTTCCAAAGTCATATTTTATCATAGATATTTCATACAAGCTCCTGTTGTGAATGACAATGACTGCATTGGGATTGTGTTCGAGATTTTGTTAAAATTCTGGCAGAGTTCGCCGTACTAAACTAAGCAGTGAACTAGGCAGTGAAATAAGATGTTTATGTGTGGCTTTATAGCGAAGTGACATAGAAGGTCTCATAAGGTGCGAATCACGCTGGTATCAACGGTGCTGACCTGCTACAAAAGCCGCGACTTTTCTTGCATGAGAAGAAGGCAGATGGTCTATACAACTTTCGCTTAAGCACCCAATATCGGGGCTGCGAATCAGTCATTGGGAAGGATACCCCGTGCGGCAGGCAAGTATCGAACGTAACACCAACGAAACACAAATTACGGCGACCATCAATTTGGACGGTACCGGCAAGTACGATGTGCAAACGGGTGTCGGATTTCTCGATCACATGATCGAGCAACTATCCCGCCATTCATTGATGGACATTACCTTGCGTGCGAAGGGTGATTTACATATCGACTTCCACCACACGACTGAGGATGCGGGGATTGCTCTTGGGCAGGCTTTTAAACAGGCGCTGGGCGACCGTAGAGGTATTCGTCGATATGGTTCCTGTCTCTTGCCGATGGATGAAGCTTTGAGCCGTGTCGCACTGGATTTGTCCAATCGGCCCTATCTTGTCTGGAATGTAAACTTCGATCGCGATAAAATCGGGGATATGGACACCGAGTTGTTTAGAGAATGGTTCCAGGCCTTCTCCTTTAACGCGGGCATGACCCTGCACGTAGATCAGTTACACGGCTTTAATAACCACCATATCATCGAGTCTTGCTTCAAAGCTTTGGCCCGTGCCATTCGTGATGCTATTGAAATCGATCCGCGTAAAGCGGACGAAGTTCCCTCGACCAAAGGTGTGCTCTGATTAAGGTTCTCCTGAAATCAGATACCTTGAAGTCATGAGAGAAAACTTGATGAGGTACAAGAAATGACGCTCGCGATCATCGACTATGGGTCGGGTAATCTGCGCTCTGCTGCAAAGGCATTCGAGCGCGCAGCAAAAGAGTCCGGTTTAAACACACCCGTCGTTGTAACAAACGATCCAGAGATTGTTCGTAAGGCTGATCATATTGTCTTACCAGGTGTTGGTGCCTTTGCTGAGTGCTGGCGCGGTCTTAATGCTGCAACGGGGATGGTTGAAGTCCTACGCGAAAAAGTGATCCAAAAGGGTAAGCCTTTTATGGGGGTCTGCGTGGGTATGCAGCTCATGGCGAGTGTTGGCCGCGAATACAAAGATTGTGAAGGTTTGGGCTGGATCCCGGGTGAAGTGGTCAAGATGGATCCTGAAGACCAAACTTTGAAAATCCCTCACATGGGCTGGAATGAGCTGCGTATTCTAAAAGCCCATCCGGTTCTTGATGGGCTTGAGAACGGCACTCATATTTACTTTGTCCACAGCTATCACTATGTACCTGAAAACCAGGAACACGTTGTCGCCCAGATTGACTATGGTCATGAAATCGCGGCTGTGGTCAGCAAAGACAACATGATTGGTACCCAGTTTCACCCTGAAAAGTCTCAGGAAGCTGGATTGAAATTATTTGCTAATTTCCTAAAGTGGAAACCATGAACGCAATACCAACAATGCCAGATCACGCCCCAACAGTGGGGGTGAGCGAACTCCTCGAGTTTCGCGGACCTGATCTTTATGACCTTTGTGATGCAACTGAAGCTGCTATTGAAGACGGTGGCGGCTTTGGCTGGCTGCGTGTACCAGAGCGGGATATTCTGGAAAATCATTGGCGCGGGGCGTTACTTATACCTGGCCGCCAAATATTTGTCGCCCGTCTGGATAACACTATTTGTGGTTCAGCCCAGCTGCATTGTCAGCCACGCAACAACGAAGCTCAGGCCCATTCAGGACAACTTTCGTCCTTTTTCCTGGCTCCCTGGGCCCGTGGTCACGGCTTGGCGTTGAAGATGGTTAAAGCCGTGGAACAGGCGGCCAAAGAACGACAACTGAATGTTCTTAATCTGGATGTTCGCGAAACTCAGAAACAGGCTATTCGGGTTTATGAGCAAATCGGATTTACCCGTTGGGGTACGCAACACAGTTACGCCAAGGTCAATGATCAGTGGGTCGCGGGCCATTTTTACAGCAAGCTATTGAATAATTCCTGAGGGTGGTAGGACATGATTGTATTTCCGGCAATTGATCTTAAGGATGGCGAGGCTGTTCGTCTTCTCAAGGGAGAGATGAATACGGCGACTGTTTTCAACTCTAATCCTGCTGCTCAGGCTAAGGAATTTGAAGACGCCGGTTTTGAGTTCTTGCATATGGTTGACTTAAACGGTGCTTTTGAAGGGCGCCCTATTAATCGAGCCAGTGTGGAAGAAATTGTCAAAACGATTTCCATTCCAACTCAACTTGGCGGCGGGATACGGGATCTCAAGACCATTGAACAGTGGCTTGATACAGGCGTATCCCGGGTTATTTTGGGAACGGTTGCGGTTAAAAATCCGGATCTCGTTATTGATGCCTGCAGACTTTTCCCTGGAAAAATCGTGGTTGGTATAGATGCCCGTGGTGGAATGGTTGCGACGGAGGGTTGGGCGGAAACCAGTGACCTGGAAGCAACTGAGCTAGCCCACAAGTTTGAAGATGCCGGGGTGTGTGCAATTGTTTATACCGACATTGACCGCGATGGCTTGCTTCAAGGCTGTAATGTTGACTCAACAGTCAATCTGGCACGGACGATCTCAATCCCGGTGATCGCATCGGGTGGTGTTGCTTCGGTTGAAGATATTAAGCAGCTTAAAGCGGTCGAAGATGTGGGCATTGAAGGGGTTATCTGCGGACGTTCAATTTATGACGGGCGGATCGATACAAAAGAAGCTTTAAGAATTGCTGCTGGGTAAGTTGATCAAGCAACTGTGTGAGTAGTGGGTTGATCGCATTAACAATGAGTATAAGGGCATAAGAGCCCAGAGAAGTCCCAGAGGGGCCCGGAGAGTAACATGCTTAAGGCACGTATAATTCCTTGTCTTGATGTAAAAGATGGACGTGTTGTGAAGGGCGTAAATTTCGTCGGCTTGCGTGATGCGGGTGACCCCGTTGAACAGGCGCGGCTTTACGACAAGGCCGGGGCTGACGAGCTTTGCTTTTTGGATATCACAGCGAGTGTTGAAAAGCGCGACATCATGCTGGATGTTGTCTCTCAAACGGCCGAAGAATGTTTCATGCCTTTGACCGTTGGTGGCGGGATTAGAACGCTGGAAGACATTCGGGCTCTTTTGCTTGCAGGGGCTGATAAGGTTTCGATCAATACCACGGCAGTGACCAACCCTGAGTTTGTAAAAGAAGCGAGTGAGAAATTCGGCAGTCAGTGTATTGTTGTTGCGATAGACGCAAAGCAAGTATCCCCTGGAAAATATGAAATATTTACCCATGGTGGCCGTAAGGAGACGGGGCTGGATGCGGTCGAATGGGCACAGAAAATGGAAAGCTATGGCGCTGGCGAATTGCTCCTGACCTCTATGGACCGGGATGGCACCAAGTCAGGGTATAATCTGCCTCTAACCAGAGCAATTGCAGATGCAGTACGGATTCCGGTTATTGCCTCTGGTGGTGTTGGAGATCTTGACCATCTTGTTGACGGGGTAAAAGAAGGCCACGCGACAGCCGTTCTTGCGGCATCCATTTTCCATTTTGGGACTTATACAATTGCGGAAGCAAAAGAACACATGGCGAAGGCGGGCGTTCCCGTGCGTCTGGTATGACCGTTAAGTAAGTATGAGTGTAACAAAGACGAGTACGGAGCATAGGCAATGAGCCCGACAAAAGTGTCTGCAAAAGTATTGGACGAACTCTATTCGATTATTCTTAGCCGAAAGGGTGGTGACCCTTCACAATCACATACAGCGAACCTTTTTTCTAAAGGCGTTGGTAAAATTGCGCAAAAGGTCGGAGAAGAGGCCGTTGAAACCGTTATCGAAGGTGTGAGTGGCTCAAAAGCAGAACTTGCAGCAGAATCGGCTGATTTACTCTACCATTTGATGGTGCTTTGGGCAGAACGAGATTTGAACCCGGAGGAAATCTGGACGCAACTTGAGGGACGTAAGGGTAAATCGGGGATAGCTGAAAAGGCTTCTCGTCCAAAGAATTAGGCGATAACGAGCTTGACCCACGCCCCTTCTCTCTAGTTAATTATTTCATCGTTTCTTCAAGGAATTTCTTACCATGGCATATGATCAAAACAATATCTTCGCTAAGATACTTCGCGGCGAAATCCCTTGTGCCAAGGTTTTTGAAAATGATCATGTCCTGGCCTTTAACGATATTGCACAACAAGCGCCTGTTCATGTCTTGATTATCCCCAAGGGTGCCTATGAATCCTTTGCCGATTTTTCTCAAAATGCCTCTGAGGAAGAAATTGTTTCCCTGAATCGTGCCGTTGGAGAGATCGCTCGTGAGAAGGGTATTGTTGAAACGGGGTATCGCGTTATCTCGAATCACGGCCAAAATGCGCGTCAGGAAGTGCCCCATTATCACGTGCATCTTCTCGGCGGGAATGATCTCGGCGTATGTTTTAACTAGGGGCTATTTTTCTTCTTCTGAAAGCTTACGGTTCACCTTTAAAAACGGCCATCTCTGCAGGGAAGTGAAGAATGGCATTTGTGCCTATTCCCGGCTTGCTGACGAGTTTTAATGTTCCGCCATTGATTAAAGTAAGTGAGCGGGAAAGAGGAAGGCCTAAGCCGGTACCTTCGTACTTTCTTTCAAGTGTATTATCTACTTGGGTAAAGGGGCGTAGGGCAATTTCGATCTCGGAGTTACTCATACCGATACCGTTGTCTTCGATTTCGATGAGAAAACCGTCATCATCAGAATAATTCGCGATGATATTGACGACACCTTTACAGCCGGTAAATTTAATCGCATTTGAAAGAAGGTTCAGCAGGATTTGTTTTATACTGCGTTCATCTATTTTCATCTGGGGGAAATCACGGGGCACGTTCGTCTGCAGGGCAATCCCTGTGCTAATAGCTTTGGTCTGAACAATTTGTATGGATTGAGCTATGGCAGATTTGAGGCAAACATTTGTCTGGGTTAGGCTAAGTTCTCCTGCTTCTATCATGGACAGATCAAGGATGTCGTTGATCACGCCGAGAAGGTGGCTCCCACTGCTATGGATGTCATTGACGTACTCTTGGTATCTGGGGTGCCCCAATTCACCAAAGAGTTTTTGTTCCATAACTTCTGAGAACCCAATGATAGCATTGAGAGGAGTTCTCAGCTCATGCGTCATGGTTGAAAGAAAGGCCGTTTTAGCCTGACTGGCACGTTCTGCATGATCTTTAGCTATTCTCAGAGCGCGTTCGACCTTTTTGATCTCTGTAAGCTCTACGTCAATACAGTACATTTCGTGCTCGCCATTACAGTTAACCAACATAACATGACTGGAATAAACGGGAATTTTAACGCCTTCTTTGTTACGAAGGATAATTTCCCCTGAGGGGATCGGCTGGTTGAACTCTAACCAGCGCTTATGCGCACTGATCATATCGTTCCGGGAGCTCTCAGGGATGATCAAATCCTCCAATAGGCACCCCATGGCTTCGTCAGGAGAATAACCGTAAAGTTCAGTACTGGCATTGTTCCAATAGATTACACGCCTTTGGTGATCATATCCCTGAACGGCAATGTTTTCGATCTGATCAAATATTGATCTGAATCTGACCTCTGGAACGAGATTGATTTGCTCGGTATGTGTAGATTTTGCGAGAGGTTTAACATAGCCTTCAAAAGCAATTATGGAGCCATACCTATCTCGAACGGCTACGCAGTGTTCACTAACCCATTGAGTTGTGCCATCTACCTTGAATATTTGATAGACGATCTGGCTTAACCGATCTTCTTTGCGAAGCTTGTTGTATATATCACGCCTAAGGTCGAGATCGGTATAAAGCTGGCAGTTTGGAGATCGAATGTATTCAAAAAAATCTTCGGGAGTATCCAGCCCGAAAAGCTTTGCATATGCAGGATTTACTGTAGAGAAATATCCATCGAAATCAGTTCTGTACATCCCATAAGGGCAGTTATTTACCAGACTTTCACACGTATCAGTTTCGGCAATATCAGACTTAGAAAGTGGTTTAACATTATTAAATGCGAGCATTGCGAGTCCTGTTAATTGAATTGGGACAAACGCACAGGTTGTTCTTTAGTATATGCATATTTAGATTGTAAATCTTAGTATTTTTTTTACATGAGCAAATTCAAATACTTGATGGGATGATAATTTGTATCTAAAGATTTTGTTAACTAAGGTGTTTAAACCATGGGTCGTATTTTAGTTAAGGATGGGGCTTGTAGCAGGGAGTGACAATTGTAGCCCAGGAGCGTGGGAAAAAGAGCGCGGGAGAAAGTATTCCCCCTAATAACCTAGTACTCCACTGGCTTTGTGATTATTGGGGCCTATTCATCATTGACTGTAAAAATAAAAAAGACAGGCAACTTTCTCTATAAATCGGTGGTTCCAAACCATGCGCGGGGCAGATACACTGTCGAGAAAATAAACGTGTTTAGGGATGTTATCTATTGCTCAAGGTTCATATTTTAAAAATTGAAGACATTTACGTACCAACGGATCGAAAGAAAGAACTGGAGCCTGAAAAGGTAGATTTCGCTGCCGAGGAAATTATGACAGAGGCTGAGGAAAAACCGATCTCTGTACGTAAAGGAAAAGACAGATATGTTCTCCTTAAAGGTGTTCATCGCCTGGAAGCACACAAAGCGTTGGGAGAAACGACAATAAAGGGCTATATCATGAACGCCAAACAGCGGTGACCTAAGCAACGTCGCATCATGCATGACGACAATTCTTCGGCTATTTCACTTTATTTCTTCTATAGCGTAAGGCTTCTGCGATGTGTCGGGTTGCAATGTCTTCGATTCCTTCAAGATCTGCTATGGTTCGCGAGACTTTTAGTACACGGTAATAAGCCCGTGCAGAAAGCCGAAACTTGTCTGCGGCTTTCTGCATCAAATTTAACTCATCCTGACCAAGACGAGTGATTTCTTCTAATACCTTCCCTTCGGCCTCGGCGTTGGTGTGTGGTCGGGACTTGGTTGGATAGCGAGAGAAACGTTCTGTTTGAATATTTCGGGCCGCTTGCACCCGGAATGCAATTTCAGCACTTCCTTCTTCTGGCGATGGAAGTGAGAGATCTTTCGCTCTGACGGGGGGGATGTCTAAATAGAGATCAATACGATCATACAAAGGTGCCGAAATACGCGCTTGATATTGCAAACTACATCGTTGCCCACGTGCGCAAATTTGAGTGACGGGGTCAACTTCGCCACAGCGACAAGGGTTCATCGCGGCAACCATCTGAACGCGAGCTGGATAGGTAATATGAGCTTCGGCTCTTGCGATTGAAATATGTCCCGTTTCCAGGGGTTGTCTGAG
>MAAC01018862.1_pt1 | contig 23226 bp, 17 predicted proteins | sample 1115981 | NCBI WGS metagenome assembly MAAC01 (sample SAMN04961126, study PRJNA320927) | seawater metagenome | isolation source: sample BD02T64 sea water enriched with oil for 64 days | place: USA:Gulf of Mexico | collected 2013-07-27
CCCTCGAAGTGCATCGTCTGCTCGCGCTGCGTGCGCGCCTGTGAGGAAACCCAGGGCACCTTTGCCCTGACCATCGACGGTCGCGGTTTTGAATCGAAGGTCAGCCCCGGTCAAAACCAGGCTTTTATGGATTCCGACTGCGTCTCCTGCGGCGCCTGTGTCAGCGCCTGCCCGACGGCGACCCTGACCGAAAACACCATTATCAAGCTCGGTCAGCCCGAGCACAGCGTCATCACCACCTGCGCCTACTGCGGCGTCGGCTGTGCCTTTAAGGCCGAGATGCGCGGCAACACCGTGGTCAACATGACCCCCTGGAAAGACGGCAAGGCCAACGAGGGCCACGCCTGCGTCAAGGGTCGCTTCGCCTTTGGCTACGCCACCCACCAGGACAGAATCACCTCACCCATGGTGCGCGACAAGATTGAAGACGAGTGGCGTGAAGTCAGCTGGGACGAAGCCTTTACCTTTGCCGCCGACCGCATGCGCGCCATCCAAAAGAAACATGGCCACAACAGCATTGGCGCCATTAGCTCCTCGCGCTGTACCAACGAAGAGGTCTGGCTGGTACAAAAACTGGTGCGCGCCGGCTTCGGCAATAACAATATCGACACCTGCGCCCGGGTTTGTCACTCGCCCACCGGCTACGGTTTAAAGACCACCCTCGGTGAGTCGGCGGGCACCCAGTCCTTCGCCTCTGTGGCACAGACCGACGTGGTGATGGTGATGGGCTCCAACCCCACCGACGCCCACCCGGTGTTTGGCTCGCGTCTGAAAAAACGCCTGCGCGAAGGCGCCAAGTTAATTATTGTCGACCCGCGCAAGATCGAATTGGTCAACGCCCCCCATATTAAGGCCGACTACCACTTGCCCGTGATGCCCGGCACCAACGTCGCCTTTATCAACGCCATGGCCCACGTGATTATCGACGAGGGACTGGAAGCCAGCGAATTCATCGCCGAGCGCTGTGAAACGCCAGCCTTTAATGAATGGCGTGCCTTCATTGGCGACGCCAGGCATTCACCGGAAGCCACCGAAGGCGTCACCGGCATCCCCGCCGCGGACATCCGCGCAGCGGCGCGACTCTTTGCCACCGGCGGCAATGGCGCCATCTACTACGGCCTGGGTGTCACCGAGCACAGCCAGGGTTCAACCACGGTGATGGGCATCGCCAACCTCGCCATGCTGACCGGCAACATCGGTCGTGAAGGTGTGGGCGTCAACCCCATGCGCGGGCAGAACAACGTGCAGGGTTCCTGCGATATGGGCTCCTTCCCCCACGAGCTACCCGGCTACCGCCACATTTCCGATGGCGACACTCGCTCACTGTTTGAAAGCGACTGGCAGGTCAATCTCGACCCCGAGCCCGGCCTGCGCATTCCCAATATGTTCGATGCCGCCATCGACGGTGAATTTAAGGGCCTGTACTGCCATGGCGAAGACATCGCCCAGTCGGATCCCAACACTCACCACGTTGAAGCGGCGCTGTCCTCCCTGGAATGTCTCGTTGTACAAGACCTCTTCCTCAACGAAACAGCAAAATTCGCCCACGTGTTTTTCCCGGGCTCGTCCTTCCTCGAAAAAGACGGCACCTTTACCAATGCCGAACGGCGTATTTCGCCGGTGCGCCAGGCCATGCCGCCCCAAGCTGGACTGGCCGACTGGGAGGCGACCCTGGGTTTCGCCAAAGCGCTGGGCGTCGATATGCACTACGACCACCCGCGTGAAATCATGGAGGAAATCTCCCGCTTAATGCCCACCTTTGCCGGCGTTAACTACGACAAGCTCGACCGCGATGGCAGCATTCAATGGCCCTGTAATGACGAGGCCCCCGACGGCACCCCGACCATGCACATCAACGAGTTTGTGCGCGGCAAGGGCTTCTTTGCGGTCACCGAGTATGTGCCCACCGATGAGCGCGCCAACCGCAAATTCCCACTATTGCTCACCACCGGTCGCATCCTCAGCCAGTACAACGTCGGCGCGCAAACCCGCCGCACCGAGAACAATCAGTGGCACAGTGAAGACATTATCGAGCTTCACCCCCACGACGCCGAGGAGCGCGGTATTAAAGACGGCGATTGGGCGGGCATCAAAAGCCGCGTTGGCGACACGGTACTGCGCGCCAAGGTTAGCGACAACATGCCGGCCGGCGTGGTCTACACCACTTTCCACTTCCCCGAGTCCGGCGCCAATGTAATCACCACCGACAATTCCGACTGGGCCACCAACTGTCCGGAGTACAAAGTCACGGCGGTTGAAGTCAGCAAGGTCACCGCACCCTCGGCCTGGCAGGAACGCCAGCAGGCCTTCAACGAACAGCAACAGAGCCTATTGAAAAAAGCGCGGCGCCGGGATGAAAGCAGTCGCACCCCCGGTTAACGACGACGCGCTAACGCCCGCCGTTAGTTCGTCCTTTACCGCACACGACTGGCGCCTGGGCGCCAGTGTGTCCGTCGACGACCAGCTGATCGAGGAGGTCGCGGTGGCGTTGGTCTACAACGGCATCTCCCACGTGGTGATGATGACCACCCCCGATCACCTGGAAGATTTCGCCCTGGGCTTTAGCCTCACCGAAGGCATTATCGAACGCCCGGCGCAGCTCTACGAACTCAACACTCGGCAGCTCGACGATGGCATAGAGGTGGCGATGCGCATTAGCAACGAGCGCTTCGCCCTGCTCAAAGCGGCGCGACGCAATATGACCGGGCGCACCGGTTGTGGGCTCTGCGGCGCGGAATCTCTCGAACAGGCAATTCGCCAACCCGCCCCGGTCACCTCGCAACAGAGCTTCAGCCACGGCGCCATCGAAAGCGCCGTCGCACAGCTGGAGAGCCAGCAACCCCTGCAGGCCATTACCGGCGCCGTACACGGAGCCGCACTGTGCGCCAGCGATGGCACTATCGAATTGTTGCGCGAGGATGTCGGCCGCCACAACGCCCTGGACAAGCTGTATGGGGCCGCCTGTTGCCAGCCAAATTCCGCCACTGCCGAACGCTTTGTCCTCATCTCCAGCCGTGCCAGCTACGAGCTGGTGTTAAAAGCTGCGGTGATGGGTGTCGGCATGCTGGTCGCCGTATCGGCCCCCACCAGCCTCGCCGTGCGCCTGGCAGAGCAGGTCAACATCACTCTTGTTGGCTTTGCTCGCAGTGGTCGCCATATGGTCTATACCCACCCCCAGCGCATCGCCTCTTAAAAGAAACTTGAAATAAAGGAAGCAAACCCGTGTCAGCAAACAGTAGTGAACACCTGGTAAAAATGGCCAATCAAATTGTGCAGAATATTCCCGCCGCCACTGCCGAGGCGAGAATAACCAGTGCCGCCAATCATATGGATAAATTCTGGTCGCCGCTGATGAAGAAACAGATTGGCGAATACCTTGCCGCTGGTGGTGAGGACTTACTGCCGGAGGCGAGCCAGGCCCTGAAAAAAATCATTGCTTAAAATCAATCCCCAAACATTCTCGAAACGGCAAACCAACCTTGCACTAGAAATAGCCCTGCCAGGAAAGCTGAGCTTGTAAAAAGGAACTGGAGAACTGCCTTTGTTGAGTGAGCTCGAATAAAACCGCACTCTCTTGATCAACACTAAAGCGCAGTCGGCCACCCACCTGGTAAGTCGTTTCACTTTGCCCCTCCACATACTGCAGTAATTGCGTGTAAAAACCGGCCTTCCACTTATCCCCCATTGTATAAGTCATTTCTGCACTGACACCCAGGCCGAAAGCCATGCCATGCGCCAGTTCAGCGCCGGTAAGTAATTGGCTATTGGCAAATATTGACGCCAGGCCTTGCTTGTTGAATGCGTAGCTCAAGCCAAGGCCGCCCTTAAAAACCCCCAACAAGGGCCGCTCATCGTCTTCAAGCTGGTAGCGTTGCAGCGCCGCAGAGGCCCGCCAGGAAAAGGGCCGAATAAAGTAAGTGCGGGCCGGTGCCGAAATAATATCGACAAAATCCAGACTCTCCAATTGCAAGTTCTGCGACGCCGGGTAATAGCGTAAAGATGGTTTTAAAAATTCCAACTGCGCGCCTTTAATAAAGCCATTATCGGGGTCATAGAGGTCATGGTAGGCCCAGCGAAAATCAAATTGTAGATAATCCTTCGAGGCCTCCGTTCCGTAGCGCCAGCCCATACGCCGACCACCGTGGCCCTGATCCGGGCGGTAAGCGGGCTCCTGGACCAGCACTGGTGTCGCTACAGCTGTCATAGCACTACGCGCTGTTAATAAGTGATGCTGCCTATCGCGTTGTCGCTGGCTACCCCTAGACACAGGAACAGGAAGGTCATCAATGGCATATTCTCGCTGATGACTACTAGCCTGTACATACGCCAGATACGCGGCAGCCAATTCGAGCACCTCAACCTGCGAACTTGGGGACAAAACCGCAAGCTTTTCATCAGTCAACGGCAGCTCACCGAGAGCCAGGGATTTTGCTATGTGTTGATCGGCAAAGCTCATGGTCTCTACACGGGCATTAATATGGCGACGTAGGGAGGGCCGATATTTCACTTTTTTTATCAGGCCCGGAACATTGGCCAGGGCTCGAACGGTATCGGCAGGTGTGGCATCCCAATAAAAATTCTGGCTTACATTTAATTGTGGCTTTGCCACCTCGAGCAACGCTAACAAGTGGTAGGAACAATTTTCATCAATAAAATAATAATCAAAATAGGCCGGTAATAACTCCCATAAATGCAGGAGCATAAAGCGCACTTCCTGCGGACTATAATTAAGTTCGTACTCCCAGATATCGCGGTTTTCTATCTCGCTATAGGCTTTTACACGCTGGTAATAGGGTGCCAGTGTAAAGCGCCCCGGGTAAGCCCCCGACAAACCCTTGTACGCAAAACCCAAGCCTCGGCCCTCTCCCGCGTGAGCGGCAAAGTTAAGTGTCCAGGCCAATAAATCGGGTTTCTGCGCGGCCTTGCGGTCCAATCTTAAAAAGGTATGGCCAAACATTGAGGCCGGGCTGTTTAAAAGTGCAGCGGGGAATATCAGGCTCAGCCCGTCGGCATTGAGCTTGCGTAACCACTTATGCAAGGCGGGGCATTGATAGGCGGGCAATCGTGTTTCGTCTATATCCAGGGTACGGCGCAACCACGCCAGCCTGGCCGGAAAGCGACAGGCAAGAGCCTGATCATTATCTTCTTCGGAGGAAAAAAATGCTTCCAGGGTGGCTTCCAATTCGGCTTGCCGCGAATGCTTACCGTTTGGTGCCAGGAAAAATTCGCTGTCGTCGACCAGACTTCTTTCGCCTCGAGTCAACAAAGCCGGCGAGTAATGCAGCAATACCCGCCATTCGGGGCGCAACCAGGTTTGCTGCTGCCTGGCCTTAAGTACATATTGCCTCGCGCCCTGCTTTTCTGCGCTCTCGGCAGCGCTGCCCCCGGCAACAGAGTGCAGGGGGAAGAGCATAATAAAGAAGTATGTGATTAGGGCGGGTCTAGCTGACAAGTACACCGGTCTTAGAATTGGCAAGGCAGGAAGTATTCAAGGAATTTGAGTTTATTAAAGAATGCCGGCGCCACACCAGGGTATGGCGCCCGCAGATCTAAATATTCGCCTGAGCCATCTCTTGTTTTAGTTGGCTAAGAAACTCTGTTGCAGTGGTTTGCGACGAGACAAAAAGATGCGAGAAATTATTTTTTGTCAGTGCATAGAACCTGTCCCTATGCCCAGGCTCGATGGCGAGAAGAGATGCCAGACTACTCAAGTATTCCCCCTGACCCACCGACATATCGGCACGCAGCCGCGAAAAATTAGCGCTCACAAATTCCTCGACCGCCTCTTCGGCCTTTTCCTCATCATCGCCAAGGGTAGTGCTGGATGTTAAATCGGATGAGGCATCCGTGGTCTGACCCGTTGTTGCCGAACTGGCATCGGTGGGTGCCGTGGTCACCGAACACGAGGCGATAAAACAAGCCGTCATCAAAACTGCAACTAGCGCACAAAATTTCCTATCAAGCATATCAACTCCTTCGATTAAAAAACCAACCAGCTGTAGATAACTGCCTCTGTGGCGTTAGTCCGCTAGCGGTGAGGACGCAGGCTACCATGTACGGATAGAAAAACCAGCAGGCTCATTACCCAGGGAGTAAGCAAGCGACCTCCCGCTCTGGCAAATTATCACCTTAGATAATGGCTGGACGGTCTTAGCGTAGGCGTTCATCCCCGGTATCCAAAAGATCGCGAATGGCTTTATACAACACTCTGGAATTATAGGGTTTGTGTAACATACGCTCACGTAAGTCCTCGTCGATAGCCTCCATATTGCGCTCATCGGCAAAACCGCTGGCCAGTAAGATTTTTGTTAAGGGGTATTTCTCTGCCACCTCAGCGGCCAATTGATAACCATTCATACCCGGCATAATCAGGTCGGAGAGTACGATATCGAAGCTTGCAGACTGCATGATTTCCAGGGCCTGGCGAGCATCGGCTGCGCTCGTCACCCGGTAGCCCTTTTGACTCAGGAGTTCAGTAACCAGGTCCCGCAGGGCTTCTTCGTCATCGACGACGAGCACCCGTTCACAACCTCCTGGTACCTCGCTGTCCGTACTCGATTCTGACTCTACCTCCTCAGACGCTACAATATAACGGGGAAAATAGAGTACGAATTCACTGCCTAAACCCAACTCGGAATAGACCTTAACGCCACCGCCGGCGCGCGAGACAAATCCGAAAACTTGCGACAGACCCAGGCCCGTACCCCTTTCACCCTTGGTGGAGAAGAAGGGATCAAAAATCTGTTCCCGGGTCGCCTCATCCATACCCGTACCCGTGTCGGCAAGACGCAACTCGACATAGTCACCCGCCTCGGGCAAACCCAGTGTCACCACATCCAGTGTCGAGAGGCTGAGATTGGCGGCGCTAATCGTCAGACGCGCACCGGCTGTTTTACCCTCCATGGCGTGCATGGCATTGATACTCATATTCAGCACGGCGTCTTCCAGGTCCGAGCCATCTAGCCAGATGGGCCAAAGCCCCGCATCGTACTCCAGCACCAGCTGAATACTAACCGTGAGTGTTTTTTGCAGCATGTCCCGCTGCCCCTGCAACAAGGCGGCAATATCCACCACGGTGGCCGCCGCCACCCCCTGGCGAGAAAAGGACAGTAATTTCTGCGTCAGTTTAGCGCCCCGTTGCCCGGCGTGATTAATTTCATGGGCATAATTGGCCAGTTTTGAATCTTCACCGAGCATGCTCTCCAATAAATCGGCATAGCCGGTCACCACCCCCAGGATATTATTAAAATCGTGGGCCACACCACCGGTGAGCTTGCCCAGGGCATCCATTTTATAGCTGCGCCGCAGTTGCTCTTCCTGTTGCTTAACCTTGGTTAAATCGTGACAGGTCCCGATAAAACGTCGCAGGCCAGCGCTATCTCGGGGCAATTCAGCAACCTGTAGGCGAAGGGGAAAGATCTGCTTATTTTTATGCCTACCATCAACCTCCCGGCCCTGGCCAATCACATGGGTCTCACCGGTACGGATATAGCGCTGTATATAGCTGTCGTGCTCTGCGGCATCCACAGGAGACATCAATAGCGCGACATTATTACCGAGCAGTTCATCGGCACGATAGCCAAACAGGGTCTCGGCCATTTTATTAACGCTCAAGACCAGGCCGCCCTCATCGATGGTGATTACCGCATCGACCATGCAATTGAGAATATCACTTTGCTCACGCTCTTTGAGCGACAGCGCCTGTTGTGTTTTGTGCTGGGCGGTTATATCGAGCACCACAGATGCCGCACCCATGGCCTCACCCTCTTTATTTTTTAACAAGGTGTTGTGCCATTCACAAATAATGTCCCTACCATCCTTGGTTCGGGTATGGGTTCTACCGGTTCGTGCCCCCCCTCGTAGAGACAAGCTTTTAAGGATCTTATGCGCCTCTACCGCTTCATCTTCGCTAATCAGTAAGCCGTTAATATCCCGACCTTTAATTTCATCGAGGGCATAGCCAAACATGTGCTCGGCTGCGGCATTCCAGTCGACCACATGGAGTTCGTTATCCCATTCAATGGCCGCCAGGGGAGTTTGCTCACGATACAGCTTGAGGTGCTGGGCCGAAGCCAGCGCCTCAACTTCCATGGTTTTTCTAGCACTGATATCGCGCCCCTCATGGAGTATTTTTACCACCTCACCCTGCTCATTGAACATCGGGTGCATGCTGTACTCCACCCACAGCAAACCACCCTGCATATTGGCTTGTATATCATCCTGAATGCTTGCTCCGGCCTGCACATCGGTACAATTTCTGCGCATTTGCTGCTGCAGAGCCGGGTCACCCTCAAACCAGACACAGTCCCAGAACTTTTTCCCCTTCACATCGGCCAGTGTTACGCCAGCTCCCACCAGTGAGCTTTTATTGGCAAATATTGCAGTGCCATCCGGCTGGGTAATACACACCATGGTGTGCATATCGGCCAACAGTGCCTGCAACTCCTCCTGGGCAAGGGCTGTCTCCTGTCGCAATAAGTAGGCTTCGCTGACATCATTGAACACCAACACCATGCCAAGGGTTTTATGATTTTCATCGCGGATGGGGGCAGCAGAATCGGCAATATGATATTCCCGGCCATCCCTGGCTTTTAAGGTGGTGTGATTACTCAATGACACCGTTTTACCACTGCTTAAAACTTTTTCAATCGGGTTGGCAATGGGCTCACCCGTACTTGCATTGATAATATTGAACACCACTCCTACGGGTTCACCTTCGGCCTCTGCCATTGACCACGCGGTCAGTTCTTCAGCGACCTTGTTCATGCGCGTCACCAGACCTTCTTCGTCACAGGTAATCACCCCGTCACCAATACTGTTCAAGGTCACGAGCAAGTCCTGCTGGCTCTCTTGCAAGGCTTGTTCGACCGCCTGGCGCACAGTGGCCATGTGCAGAATACTCGCCGTCATACCATCTATTTCGGGGATGCCAACTGGCTGTAATATCAGCTCATAATCACCTTCGGAAATTTGCTCAATCGCCTCTCTGGCAGCAGTAAAGGGTCGCAAAAAGCGCTTCATTGAACGCTGAATAAAACCGACAATTATGATTATCAGGGCCGAGGCAAACAGCAACAAAGTCACCAGGGATGGCCAGATTTGCTGTAACACCTTCTCCCTAGGCAACTCGGATAATAGCGTCCAGGCCAGGGCTGGTATTGCCTTACGATAGGCATAAACGGCATCGCCGGCCGCGTTGTGATAGCTTTTTTGCAGTGGCCACTGGCTATCGCCGAGTGCCACATCGCCAGCGCGTAAATGACTGGCAACATCACCCACACGATAAGTGTTACCGGACAATGGGGCCACCACCCTGGCCTCGGCATCAAGTAAATAATATTGCCCGCTAAGTCCGCCAACGGAGCCGGATAAATAATGCTCGTCGAGCCAGGCACTACTCGCATCAAGGGCTATCAGCAACTGTGCTTTAAGCGCAGAGCCCCCTGGCGTAAACATGGCAAAAGAAAAACTTGCACCCGGCTTACTGGCCGCGATAATTGAAACCGGTGAACTTGGTACGGAGGTCTGGCTGGCCTCAGGGGCAAGGCCTCCAGCCCCCCCCGCGAGGTTCAGTAATGCCCTGACCTCGGAAGTGGAGAGAGCCGCCGTCCCAGACTGCTGGCGCTTAACTCCGGCGAGCACATCACCCTCGGAAGTTACCAGCAAAACCTGAAAAAAGGCCGGCTCGCTATCGAGTAAGGACAGTAAAAACCACTGTAATTGTTGCCTGGAGTCCTGCCCGGGCTGCGCCAATAGGTCTGTGGCACGAGCTTGGCTATCGAGTAGACGGCGACTAAAACGACCAAGATCCGCCTCTATGCGCAACTTCAAGCCTTCGGTGGACTGTTGCTGTTGGCTCAAGGCTTCGTCTAGTTGTCGGCTGTACAGCACGCCTCCATAGCCGATGGTCATCAATATCACGGGAATAACCGCCGATAAGAGTGCCATCAGGGTGACGGATTGTTGGCGGGATCCCCTGCCCATCATGACCTTTGCGGTACAGCCAGGTCAGTATTAAAACCCGTGCAGAGCCTTTGACAGAGGTTAAGAAAAACAAGCACGAACTCAGCCCTGCCCGGCCCACGGGATTTCAGGTAGGTATTGTTATGCGCTTTTACTTTCAACATTGAACAGTCAAATCCCTTCGGGCTGCAGTTCAAACTAGCTTATGTGGCGCATAAGCCCTGACTCGTTTAGCGCCCCAAGCGTCGAATTGCCGCCTGAGTCAGATATTTATCATAGAGATTGTCTTCATTGACACTGGTTTTATAGCCGCCAGAAATCTCTTTTACCTGAGCCAGTCTGGCCATGCGATTGACTTGAATATTGTGGGCGTGCACCCGGGTCCATGAGGCATAGGGGTGTTTGCCGTCATAAACCGTGTTAACACCATCGGTGTAAAGGGAGGCCGCGCCATCAAAGGAGCGAAACATTTCACCACGTCTATCGAAGGACACCATGGCCAGTGGCAGCAAGGTGCGGGCATCAAACCAGACACGCTTTTTGCTGATAGGTGCACGGGGGAATTTAGTCGGCTCGGCCTCCACGACAATGGCCTCGGGTACCAGCTCGACATCCATATCCCAGAAAGTGTTGCCCTTGGGGCCACCGTGAGTGCTGCCCTCCCAGTTTTCATGAGATGAATTCCAACTGCGCGAAATAGCGGCGAGCGTCGGGCCGCGACCAACAATCTTGTAATTGCCCCAGGTCAGGAAGGGATCCCCCGCCGTCCAGGCATCGGAAAGATAAAGCGTTGAGCCGGGAATCATCGGCTCAAAACGCTGATTGGTGGGAAAGCGGCGCACCCGCTTAAAGGCTGGCAGGTAGCCACTCAGGTCGGGAAAGCGACGTTGGTCGTAGTGCCAAACATTCAAAAATGAGGTGCCGGCAATATCATTGGGGCTAACAAAAAACACCGACTGATAGCGCAACTTATCTTCATGACCGGGCCAATAGGGTTTGGGGTCGAGTACCGTTCGCGCCACGGGCGACATTTCAGCCCAACCCAGCTCATAGTTGTATTCAACATCGCCGCTGGGGCCAAGATCTTCTTCTTTAATGGCGTAAAACGATGCATCGTGGCGGCCCCAACTGAGGGTGATACCGGCAAATACCTCGAGAGCCGTGGTCGGATTGGGAAAGGGGTTGCCACCAATCCAGGGTAGACCCTCTTTGGTCACCACATTGCCGTCGGCATCGAACATCGCCTTGCCGTAATTGCGCAGGGTGGCCTCGTTATACTCCCAGGCACTGAGTTTCATGATGTCGGTGGTGGTATCAATCATGCGCATTTGCCGTCCCATTTGCGCAACCTGGGTGTAGCGGATGGGGTCCAGGAGATCTTTCACATACTCGACATTGTCGGCGTTAATCATATCGCCGGTGCTAATTTTACCGCGCGTATAGCTCTCGATAGACATTAACTCATCGGGGTAGACACCGCTAATATCGCCGGTATCGGCGATGGCCTGCCACAGCGGTGACAATACGCCCGTCGCCAGTACGCCCTTGCTGAGCTGACCTAAAAAATGGCGCCGCCCATAGTTAAAGTCATACTTACGAATTCTCATTGTCCTTCCTTTTCCGGTCACACCTGGCTTGCTACGCCCTTTACTAACAGGGCATATTTATTGTTATTGGCAATCCCATGCCTTTACACCCTCATCCAGTGCCCTCTGTTCGACATCATTGAGCAAGTGACGATAGGCAGCGGTCCTGGCCAGCACCTTGCACAGTGCGGCGATGTCCTTACTCGCTCCCTGATCTTCCTCCTTGAACTGCCCAATAAGGGCGAGACTGCGCCGCTGCATGGCTTCACGCCAACGGGCCGAACCGGTAACCTGGCCGCTGGTGATTCTTGCCCAGGCGCGCTCCGCCTCAAACCAACGCCCCAACTGCTCGGCGCTTATCGCAAAGGCCATCCAGGCGTTACCGGAGTCGGGAAAGTCGGCAATCAATTGCTGGGCGATGGCATAGGCGCGCTGATTCTCACCGAGAGCATTGGCCGCGCGTATCTGTAGTAAGCGCAACTGCCGCTGATCCTGGGGCTGACCCACTAGAGCCGGATAAAACACATCGCCGAGCGCTATTAACTGAGCGTAGTTGTGGCGCTGTTCTTTCGCCAGTAAAAACTGGTAGACCTCCTTCTGCGCCATGGCATTGCTTGCCTGACTCGCCAGCTCGGCAATGAACGCCGCTAAACCACTGCCCTGCTGGTGTTGGTCGAGGGCACGTAGCTGTGTCCAGAACAAGACCCGCCGCACACGCTGATCAAGGGCGTATTTCTTGTCGCCGGGCTTGGCCTGCGCCGCGGCGTACATCTTATCGATGGCGGTCAGCACATCAGCGAAATTTTCACCGCCCTCTGCACCCAGCACCGCACGCATTTGTAGTGACACAGCCTTGTACCAGGTCTGCTTGCGTTTTCCCCTTGGCAGCTCGCCCATTGCCGTCAGCACTTTTTTCGCCGCATCGCGCTGGGCCCCGATTTCAGCCTGGACCACGGTACGATTAAAGGCGCTGATAGCGCGCTGGGTTTGCGTCAAGGCTACGCTGCCCTTTAACTTCTTATCCTGTTTGGCCGCCCGCAAATGCCGCTTGACCGTTTTCGGATCATCACTCAATTGCGCAATCATCAAATGGGCGCTGCCGACATCGACATCCTCCGGGCTGATGCGCAGAAAATATTTGGCCTCGGCCAGAACCCGCCGTCGGTTGACCCTGTTGTCGCGGCGCTGGTAGAGCGCCTGGGCAATCAGGAACTTCAACTTGGGCAGGGCCTGAGCCACTGGCTGGGGCAGGTCGACTTGATGCTGTAGCTGCTCCACCTCTTGGAGTGCATCGCGGGCCAACTGTATTTTCAGTAGAGCAACGGCGTAGTGGTATTGCAGTACCCGCACATTCACCCCCAGCTCAAGCCCGCCCCCCTGGCGAAATTCCTGATATTTGAGTACGGCGGTGTCGTATTGCTGCCAGGCATAGGCGTATTCGCTGTCGATATAGAGACTCAATAGGCCGATATCGTGGCCGGCAATTTCATCCCGATAGGCCAGAATTCTACTCAGTAAGACATCGTTCAAATGGCCCTGCTCAATGACTCTCTTCAAGCGTACCGCCGCTTCAATGGCGCCACTGTGCCGATCGCGCTCACGTTGCAACAGCATAAAGGCCTGATCCTGGTAGACCCGAGCCGAGGTTGGTGTCAGGGGCTGTTCGGACATCTGTGGCAAGCTCGGCAATTCGCCCTTGCGGATAGCCAATAGGGTCAACTCCGTTTCAGCCTGTAGCCGCGCGGGGTTTTCCCCATCATTTGCCAGCGCCAGTACGAGGCGGCGAAAACGTTGCTCGGCGAGATCCTCATCGCCCCTGGCAGCCGCGGTATAAGCCATGCCCAGCCAACTGCCATAGACAATGCCCGGATAGAGAATACGCACCGAAGAACTCTGAAAGCCGTGCTCGGCCTGACTCAACCAGCTGAGCTGCTCGCTCTGACCCTGGTAACTGTGAGCCAGGCCCAACTTGCCCCAGGCGTGCCAGTAATTGAAGGCTGACAAGGCATAGTTAATATCGTGCCAAAGATCGGAGCGATAGAGCTTTTCCAGGGCCGCCTCCCGATCGCCCGTGGCCTGCTCAAGATCTCTCACCTTGGCGCGACAGCGTTGGAAAAAACCCTCGCCCCGGGCCAGTAAGTATTCAAAATCGGCCCTGCTGCCACCACGCTCCCGCGCCCCCGCCACCAACTTGCCGTAGGCGTCGGCGACACCGACAAAGTCACGGGGCGTCAGGCTTGCCAGCTCTTGTGCCAGGGCCTGATAAATTTGATCGAGCAGAATTTTGCTCTGCGCCGGGGTGCTAACCGCGGAGGATTGTGTCAGCAGGGCAGCTAGCTGGCCGCCCTGCTGTTGTCCCTGGGCGAGAGAGGGTAATAAGCAGGCTAGCAAGGTAAAACAATACAGTAGGCGCTGCGCCAAACGCTGGCTAGATCGGAGTGAAATCACTAAAAGCTCTCCAGCAGCAGGGCCATTTCACGGGCAAATTGGCCGCCCATAATCAGCGACACCAATTGCCGAGTAATATGCACATCACCATCGAGGGTGGCAGCCACGCCACCACCGGCTTCCGCCATCAATTGATAGTCGAGCATTGCCGTCTCGTTGTAGAAAACCCGGTTCACCGCACGCCCCAATATCGCTTCTAGCACCGCCGGATTGGCCAAATGGCTGACATCGAGGGTCGATATCTGGCCGTGGCCACTGGCGAATTCACGGTTCAGGGCCAGCAAGCGATTGAAGCTATCCTGATGGGGCGGCGCATCACCAATTAAGACGATGACTTTTTTAGCCCCCAGGCGCCAACCACTTTTTTCCGTGGCGACTAACATCCCCTCGTACACCGCCTCCTGCATATCACCGCCGCCCTCAGCTTCCAGTTGACCCAGGAAGCGGCTCAACTTGTTAAGGCTAAAGGTCAGCACCTGATGTTGGGTGACATAGGAGGGCGTGCCAACGTCGCGATAGGCCACCACACCAAAGCGAGACACCGGCACCAACGTGCGTATCACGTCGACAATATCGACGATGCGTGCCTGTACCTCCTCGATCACCCAGCCCATAGAACCGGTGGCGTCGACCACAAATACCACGTCGAGGCCGGTTTCACGCAGCCCCTGTACATAGGCGGCAAACTGATTGGCCGACAGCCCCAGGCCACTGCCGACACCGCTGCCAAATCCAGCCAGCCCATCACCGGCGGTTGCCACCGTATTGGGCAATAGAGGTGTGGCAAAACCGGCAACACTCTGACCACCGGCGGCGGCCTCCATGGCCAGATTAACCTCCAGTGGCGGTGGTGCCAGGGCCGAAGTGGCAACCAGTACCGGCGGCGGTTCAAATTCAATGGCCTCTTCAAACACTAGCTCTTCTTTTTCCTCTTCCGGCTCGGCGATATCGAGGAGAATTTCAATTTCCTCAACACTACTGTCGACGGCTAACTCGGGGCTGACAATGTGCAGAGAGGCCTGCCAGGTCAGCACTAGATGAATCGACAGGGAAACCAACAATAATACTAGCCACAGGCCCAGAGCTTTGGTGCGCTGCAATAGCGACAGCACTAATATTGCCCCGGACTATTTACGGTGACCAATGCCACCCGCGTGACTTTGAGCAGACGCAGCTCATCAATCAGGGGAATAATGATGGCCGCGGGGGTTTGAGCATCGGCACGCAGACTGACATGAGAGGGTACGGGCTGGCCCTCGGCCTGAAGCTGGTTGGCCCAGTTCGCCGGGGTGGTTGCCTCGTCCTGCCACCACAACTGACCATCGGCGCTGAGTGACAGGGCCCCGGCCTGTTGAATCAAGATGTCACTGCTCGAATCGGGAGGCGCGATATCCTGCATATAGCTTTCGCTAAAATTGCCGACGACAATAAAAAACAACAGCAACAAAAAGGTCATATTAATCACCGGCAACATATTGTCATCGGACTGTTTTTTCTTATCGTACTCACTGCCGAGATTAAACATGGCTAATCCCCCAGTGCCTGCATCTGCACCCGAGGCAAGGACTGGGCGCGCAATAGGTCCATCGCCTCGACCAGGGTTTGCAGGGGCACGCTGTCTGCGGTCTTGAGTAGAACCACCGTGTCTTCGGAAAATTGCCGGCTTTGCAACCAGCTGCTGAGCTCTGCCAGTGCCAGTGCCTCGCCCTCTATCCACAGTTTGCCACCAGGGAAAACCTGAATGCTCAGGCTCTCGCCCTCTCCATGACTGGCCTTACTGGGCTCATCGGGCACCCGCAAGGCCACTTCTCGATACTCGGTGAAGCTGGTTTCCAGTATAAAAAACACCAGCAAAATAAACACCAGATCGGCTAGCGGAGTCAGGCTTATGCGGCGCAGCGCTTTGCGGTGGTGAGACTGTAGGTGCATATCAAGGCGACTCGCTGCGACTGTGCTTAAGGCGTGTCGTAGAGTTTGACGGTAAAGAGCCGAGTGAGCTGATCTTCCATGCTACGGCGAATCGTGGTGGCGTGACTGTCCAGCATGTAATAGAGCAGCGCAAAGGGAATGGCAACGGTCAGGCCCACGGCTGTCGTCATTAGTGCCTCCCAAATGCCCCCGGCGAGAGCACCCGAGTCGGCGCCGCCACTCTGATTGGCCAGGCCACGAAACACATCAATCATGCCCAACACGGTGCCCAGTAAACCGAGCATGGGCGATAGGTAGGCAATTTGCTCGATAAAGCCATTCATGCCGTTGATGCGAGAAATAATCTGCTGACCCTGGCGATTTAACTCTTCGCGAATCGCACTTTGTTCCTTGTCGCCCTTATCCATCCAGCGAATGCCCTGCCCCAGCATGGTGGCATAGGGGCCGGGATCTTTGCCCAAGCCCTCCAGGGCGAGTTGCTTATCACCCGCAACCCAGCTATCGACCGCACCTTCAATATGGCGAATTTTAGCCAGGGAATAGTGGCGGTAGTGGAAGAGCTTAAAAAAAACCAGGGTTAAACCAACGACTGAGAGGCCGATGAGTACAATAACAACAGGTCCGCCCTGTTCAATTAAATCCAAATCCATACTGCATCCCGTTATGCGTTAGTGTTTATTATTTTCTTATATAGCCATATATAGGGTCCGGCTATTCACGCTTTATACTAACAGTAAGTGCGGTAAATTCACCAAATATAAAAAGACGCATTGCGCTTTTATTCTAGCCGTCGGTGTCCGCGCGGCGCCGGCGATTTTTCGGTGCCGGTAAACCGGCACACTCCGCCGGCAGGTCGCGGGGGTATTTTGCCAAAGCGGGATCCATCGCCACCCAGGGCTGGGCAAAGTCCACCCAGGCATCGAGGCTTGGGATAAATTGTTCGGGTTGATCAAGCGTCGCGGCATAGACCGGCCGCATCGATACAATACGCGTGGTATGGGCAAACACAGTGGTGCCACAGCGCGGGCAAAAGCCCCGGCTGACCTGGTGACCACTATCTCCGAGCGCGGTGTGCTCTGTGTAATCACCCCTAATATCGAGAGCCTCCGTGGGCACCAGAACAACACCCGCAAAGGCACCGCCGGTGGCATGCTGACAGGCTCGACAGTGGCAATTCGCCTGCCCATAGGGCTGGGCATTAATCGAATAGCGCAGAGCCCCACAAAAACAGCCGCCGCTAAGGGGAATTTGCATCGAACTAACCCCGTTAATTATTATTTTTAGGTTTTTAGTAAACTTAGCGAGACTCTATCATTCATTTAAAGATAAGTGGAACAGCGGCCTTCAATTAAATCTCGCTTTTTTTCCAGAGTTTCAATTAGAAAATCACGGCACACTCGCACCCGGGCAGTGGAGCGCAAATCGGCATGAATCAACACCCACAAGCCCCAATCCATGGAGGCCACATCGAGCCGGAGGCGAAACAAGCCGGGGTGGATATCGGCCCTCCAGCAAGGCAAGCGAGCGATACCCATCCCCCCCAGGACAGCGGCACGCATGGTGCTCACATCGTCGACACGTAAAACCACGCGCGCATCGGGAAAGTGTTCCACCACCCATGTGGGCAATACCATCTCATCGCGCCAGAGTATGACCTCGGGGCGTCGCAGTTGACGTTTTTGATAATTATCAGAGGTATAAATGGCGCCCTCAATATCCGCCACTTTCTTGCCCACCAGGTGATCCGGGGGCTGGGGGGTGCCGCGAATGGCGATATCGGCCTCGCGCGCCGACAAATTCCTTAAATCTCCCGTGACAGAAAGCTCCAGATCTATCTCGGGATAGCGCTCACAAAATCGACTCAGCTCAGACATAACAAGGTCATTCACCGTGCTGTGATAGGCGGTGATACAGAGCCGGCCCTGCAGACGGGTATCACGGCCAAACAACTCGCGCTCGACAATATGGGTGCGCTCTTCGACTTCCAGGGCATAGCGATAAATATTCTCCGCCGCCTGGGTCATTTCATAACCCTGGGCCAGACGCTCGAATAAACGCACATCATGCTTCTTTTCGTATGCATTTATGCGGCGCGAGACGGTGGAGTGATTTACCCCAAGCTCGACAGCAGCTCCAGAAATAGTGCCTTTTCTCGCCACAGCGAGAAAGTAACGCAAATCATCCCAATCATTCATCCGTGCATTATTGCACAGCTAGTTTGCACTTTGTGTGAATTTACACAATGGGGCCTCAGGCGTAATCTTCCCCCCAAGCCAAACAAGACACATTCAAAGGGCTAAGCAATCAACACAAATACAGGAAGAAAATATTATGTCCAGTAAATGCGAAACCCAAGCATGCAAGAATCGACTCACTGCCGGTATTACCGCCGGCCTCGTAATATTGACCATCGCCATGACGGAACTGATATTGGTGGCACAGGTACACACACCCTTTTTATCCGCACCAGCACCTTTTTAAAGCATGCTGTTTAAGACCGTCTCCATCTGGCGGAATAACAGAAATAAAGCGCACGTTCCTACCCCTCCCCTCGATACCGCCAGGAACAACTCGGTATCGAGGCTTTTCAGAAGCAAACTATAGGCAGCGACAGTAGAGAATTAGCGCCTAATTCGCCTATTAATACCGGCACTCTAAATTCGACTGGTTAATTATTTCGACTGCGCCATACAAGGGCCCGCTAGCCACCTTCCCGCGCCTTTAATACCAGCGCTACTCAACCACGACTCCTCATACCGCGCCCCTTCTTTGGCAGGCAAATGCACAGACTGTGAGCCGGACTGCCCATAACAATCAAATAGAGACCCTTGATGAAAGCTTGTATCAAAGCACTATCCATTTATGTCGTCAGCGCACTTTGCCTGGCCCTTAGCTATCAGTATTCACACTGTCTCACGACAACTTCTGTCCTCGCTCAGCCCAGCCTCTTCTAGAGTGGCCGGCTGGACACCTGGAATCACCAACGATCGCTATAACGCTACCGTATGAGGAAAAAGGGTCATCGGACATAGGGTGTTTTTGGGAAGGTCGACTAGGATTTATCTAAGAAGTTCAGGTTAATAAACGAAGCTCAAAAGGTGATACTCATGCCAAATCAAGACGACATGCACGTTGCTCACGAGCACCCGGTTCACATCTACCAGGACTGGGGCTTGTTTACTACACTCATTATTTCCACCGCCATGGTAGTCGTAGTAGACGTGCTGCATTTGCCAATGCCCTTTTTAACGCTGCCCTCTATTTTCTAAAGGAGCGTCCAACAAGCGAAGCATTACCAGCCATAGGTAAGCGCCTCGCGCCCGACGAAACGACACTCACCTTATTGTGATAGAGCAACACGCGCGCCAAGGTTTTTTAATCTTCAGGCCTTAAAGCACCGGGAATACTATCTAACCCGGCAGTTTTAACACCGCCTTGGCGAGAATATTGCGCTGCACCTGACTACTGCCGCCATAGATGGTAGAGGGACGCGACAGATAATAAGTATTGACGGGCTTGTAGGAGGTACCGTCGGAGAGCGGCAGCACCGACTCCGTGCCAGCAAATTCACCGGCGGCATCGAGAATCAGGTCGGTCACTTGTTGAAACATTTCCGTCACCGCCAGCTTCAAGATCGATATTTCGGGCCCTAACTGCTCACCGCGGCGCATCACTTCCAACATGCGAATATAAACGGCCACCGAATCTTCAACGTCCATATGTAACTTGGTGAAACGCTCTTTAAAGACAGGATCATCGAACAAACCGAAGTCATTGGCCATGGCCTGCAGTCGCTGCAGGGGAAACTTCGCCAGCTTGGGGCTACCGAGCAAGATCCGCTCTGCACCCAGTAGTGCTTTCGCCATGGTCCAGCCCTGATTCACAGCGCCCACCATATTCGTACGAGGCACCCTCACCTCGTCGAAAAACACCTCGGCAAACTCGGAATAGCCTCCGATATTGTCGATTTCACGTACGGTAATACCCGGCGTATCCATGGGCACCAATAAAAAGCTAATGCCCTTTTGCTTCTTGGCCTCTTTATCCGTACGCACCAACAGGAAAATCATATTGGCCTGCTGGGCCATGGTGGTCCAAGTCTTTTGGCCATTGACGATATAGTCGTCACCATCGACCTCGGCCGACATGCGCAGGCTGGCCAAATCGGAACCGGCACCCGGCTCGGAATAGCCCTGGCACCAAATATGTTCACCGCAGAGAATCTTCGGCAGGTATTCCGCCCGCTGCTCATCGGTGCCGTAGCCCAAGAGTAGCGGCCCCAACATGGTTACGCCGAAGCTGGGAATCACGAAGGCGCCAACCCGGTCGAGCTCTTCAGAGAAGATGATTTGCTGATAGGGGCTAAGACCCATGCCGCCGTGCTCTGCTGGCCAACCCGGTGCCACCCAACCCTGTTCATTGAGCTTTTTATGCCAACCCATGGCCTGGTCAAAATTCAAACGCCGGGGAGGGAAGCGCATTTCTTCGGGAAAGTTTGCCTCGAGCCACTCGCGAACGTGAAAGCGAAATGCCTGGTCATCCATTCTTAGCTACCCACTTATTATTTAGATTGAGCTATTAAATTTGCGCCATTGAAAAAGTGGCGGGGCAAAACTGCTCCTTCAATACGGCTTTCGCCAAAATATTACGCTGAATCTGGTTACTACCACCGTAAATGGTAGTGGGCCGAGCACCAATAAATTCACCCGGTGCGCTCACCGCCGTATCACCAGCGGGGATAGCATCGGAGACACCGCAATTTTCGCCCGCCACATCGAGCATCAAATCGGTGATGCGCTGCTGGGTTTCGGTATTCCAGATTTTCAACATCGACACTTCGGCACCAATCTTACCGCCGCGTTTCAGTACCTCGACAAAGCGCATATACGCCGCCGAGAGATCTTCAATCTCCAGCTTGAGCACGGTATAGCGCTCGACAAAGAGGGGGTCTTCAAACATACCGGCGCTTTCCGCCAGTGCTTTCAGGCGGTTCATTGCCAGCGAGGCCATCTTTGGGCTACCGATGAAGATGCGCTCGTGGCCGAGTAGAGCCTTGGCAATCGTCCAACCGTCGTCCTCTTCACCCACCACGTTGGCAACGGGTACACGCACGTCATCGAAAAACACTTCGGCAAATTCATCGTGCATGCCGAGGTTGTCGATGCCGCGCACGGTAATGCCGGGAGTATCGAGGGGAATCAACAGGAAGGTGATGCCCTGCTGCTTCTTGCCTTCTTTATTAGTGCGCACCAGGGTGAAGATCATGTTGGCATCCATCGCCAACGTGGTCCAAATCTTGTGGCCATTGACGACGTAATCGTCGCCATCACGCACGGCGGCGGTGCGTAGACTGGCCAGGTCAGAACCGGCACCCGGCTCGGAGTAACCCTGGCACCAGATATTTTCACCGTTGAGAATTTTCGGCAGGTAGTGCTGGCGTTGCTCTTCGGTGCCGTACTGAATTAACAGCGGGCCAATCATGGTCATGCCCTGATCCGGCGTACGGCCGACGCCGTAGCCTTCAAACTCTTCCATTAATATCAGCAGCTTATTGGCGTCGAGCCCCATGCCGCCGTGTTCGGCCGGCCAACCCGGTGCCAACCAGCCCTTTTTGGCCAAGGTCATATACCAGTCGCCGCACTGGTCCCAGTGCATGCGTTCGGCGGGGAAGCGCAGCTCCTCGGGATAGTTCTCCAGCAGCCAGTCGTTGAGCATTTTGCGGAAGTCACCATCCGCCATGGCGTTGTAATCGGTCATTGTTCTCTCCTAAAACTTAATTGGCATCATTCACTCAAGCAAAAACAGGGCGAGGTAAAGCCCTATTTACGCACCCCGCTACAGGGTCGCTTACAAGGCCTATTCACAAGACCAGAGCGGCATAGCGACCGCGGTGGGCGGTGGGGTTGCCCCACAGCGAGGAGAGATACATGGCTTTTTTCAGGTAGAGGCCAATATTGCACTCGTCGGTATAACCGATGCCGCCGTGTAACTGAATGGCATCTTTGGTGATTTGCAGGGCCGCATCGCCACAGCGCGACTTCAACTGGCTGGCGGCAACGGCACGTTCCTTATCGGAGGCATCGCCGTCGAACAGGGCGGTGGTCTGCAGCAGTACGGAGCGAGAGATTTCCGACAGTACAAACAAATCGACCGCTTTGTGCTGCAGCGACTGGAAGCTACCAATGGGCTTGTCAAACTGCACCCGCTGGGTCAGATAGTCGACAGTGATTTCCAGCGCTCGTGTCATCACCCCCAGCAATTCGGCACTGGCGGCAACGCGCGCTTCGTCCAGGGCCAAGGCCAGAGCCTGTTCCGCAACGGCGGCACTGGCAACTTCTTCGCCCGCCACAACATTGTCAAAAGTCAGCGTCGCATAAAAACCACCATCGACACGCTGGGCGTATTCAATGCTCAGGCCGCTGGCATCCTTCTCAACCATATACAGGATCGTACCTGCAGCACTTGCCGCGGAGACGATGAAGGCATCGGCACCACCGGCATCGGGCACAAACAACTTTTGGCCATTTAACTTGCCATCGGCACAGGTGACTTTTTCGGCTTTAACATCAAGCGTAGAGCGAGCTTCCTGCCAGGCGATCGCCGGCTTCCACTCACCGCTAATTAAGGCCGGCAGGCGAGCTTTTTTGAAAGTTTCATTATCGCCTTTAACAATGGTGCGCGCCGCCAATACCGCGGTGGCCGAAAAGGGTGCGGGCACCAAGCCCTTACCCAGCTGGATCAACACCAGACTGAGATCGGAGAACGCCAGGCCGATACCGTCATACTCTTCCGGCACCAAAAAGCCCAACCACCCGGCTTCAGCCATTTCGGCCCAGGTCTGGGCGTCGTAACCGGGTTGGCTGAAACGGTTTTCACGCACCTTTTTGAGCTCTTCGTCCTGAGCGATAAACGCAACCGCGCTATCCTGAATCATCACCTGCTCTTCGCTGAGCACGTCGATGCGCGACTGTAAACTGATGTCTTCCACTTTCCTCTCCTCGTTCGCGGGGCGTTCAATCACGCCCCTATCACTATTTCCAACCAGCGGGATTAAAACTGCCGGCAATGAAAAACAACTACCTTGCTATTCTATTGGTTTGACGTAGAGCACCAGGCTGTGACCGACCAGCTCATAGCCATGCTCGGCGGCGATACGACGCTGCAGAACCTCAATTTCTTCACTGTGAAACTCGGATACCTCACCACTACCGACGCAAATCATATGATCGTGATGATCACCACGATTGAGCTCATAGAGTGCTGGACCCGTGTCAAAGCTATGGCGCTGTATCAGCCCCGC
>MAAC01019061.1_pt1 | contig 23212 bp, 21 predicted proteins | sample 1115981 | NCBI WGS metagenome assembly MAAC01 (sample SAMN04961126, study PRJNA320927) | seawater metagenome | isolation source: sample BD02T64 sea water enriched with oil for 64 days | place: USA:Gulf of Mexico | collected 2013-07-27
TCGTAACTTGAGTAGATGCAATGGCCCAAGAAATACAAAGATTATTACGATTACTATAAAAACCGTGAGCCCTTTCCGGCGTCTACAGGAATCTTCTTTGTCGCTATTTGTGCAGTTGCATATCTTATATATTCTTGGTTGTTTTAAATGGAATGCAAAGCTACAAAGAGGCAAAGTCTGATAGTTGTAAAGATTCAGAGAGGCAATTAGCCAAAGGAGAACAAAAAAAAAGCACAACCATTTGGTTGTGCTTTTTATATTATATAAAGTGTAAAGTATTACCTAGCCCACTCAGCTAATGATTTTTCGTTCATTTTAATATAATCAGCATTTCCTCTTTTCTTAGAAGCAGCCAATGATTTTTTTGCCAATCTAATCGCTCCTTTTTTATCACCAGCAGCATAATAGATTAATGATTGTTGTCTTAATTGCCAAAAACCAGGAGTTTCTAAAGTACTTAATGCTTTGTCAATCCATAGTTTCGCTTTTGCGATGTCTTTTCCTTGACTGAAATAATAAGTTGCTGCAGTATAATAATCTCTAGAATTAGGACCATTTAATCCTTTTTCAATTGAAGCCATTACAGCTTTGTCTGTATCTACTGTAAAAGGAATCGCAACGTAGGTGTTTTCCCATAAGATACCAATAGAAGCACCTTTATTGGTAACGTCATCAATAGTTATTGTAAAAGATTGAATGTCCATTGGCATTTTTTGAACATTACTGTTTAATCTTGCAACTACTTTTGATTCATCTAATTTAGATGGAGCACCACCTGCATTATATTCAGTATAAAATATCACTTCCCATTCATTCGCATTAGGAACGGTAAAGAAAGTATATGTTCCAGCTTTTAATTTAGATCCTCCAATAGTTACAGGAGTATCAAATGTAATTTTGTTTCTCATATTCGCTCCAGTTCTCCAAAGTTTTCCAAAAGGAACTAATTCACCAAAAATAGCACGTCCGCGCATTGCTGGTCGTGAATACTCAATGTTAACAGTAGTCAATCCAACAACTTGTTCAAGCTTTGCAGCTGGACTTGGAGCGGGAGTTTGAATTTGTGCATTTACAGTATAACTTAATGTAAATGCAATGGCAATTAATAGTAGTTTTTTCATGATTGATTGTTTAATACTCGTTTATTTTTAAGTGACGTAAAATTAAAGCTTTCAATTTCTACAGATGTTAAAAAAGCCTTAAAGAAAACGCATTATTTTCTTAAAATTGTTAAATAACAATCAAATTAAACCTATTGTAACCTTGCTAATACTGCTGCTTTGTATTGTGATCCTATAGGAATTTGTTGTGAACCAATGCTGATGAATTCTGAATGAAAAGAGGCTATTGCATTGATATTCACTATATATGATTTTTGTACTTGAATAAAATTATCTGATAGCGTTTCTAACGCTTCACCAATACTTTGTCTGGCCATAATCTTAACATCTGCAACATAATAATAGAGGTAGTTGCCATCTTTTTTCAAATGCGTAATGGCTGCTAGTTGTAATTGATGTGTTTCCAAACCGCTTTTTACAAAAATGCTTGTAGGGCTATTATTTGAAATAGGAGTGATAGGGGCAGGAGTACGTTCTAAGAGTTTGGTAATAGATTTTGAAAAACGTTCTAAGCTAATTGGCTTTAGCAAATAATCTACCGTATGCACATCATAACTATCAACGGCGTGTTCAGAATATGCTGTGGTAAACACAATGGCAGTTTCCTTTGGTAGCATTTTAGACAAAGAGAGTCCACTTAAATGTGGCATGTTAATATCTAAAAACACCACATCTACGGTATTTGTATTTAAAAATTCCAAGGCTTTGAGACCGTTTCTAAAAGTCCCCACCAATTCGAAACTCGAAAAGTGTTTCAAATAAGAAGTAAGCAAGCCCAATGCTTTGGGTTCATCATCCACTAAGATTACTTTCATGTGTGTAGGTGTAAAGTTATTGTATAGCGCTCTTTGGTACTTTTAATATCTAATTGATGCACAGATGGATAGGCGAGTTGTAAACGCTCTTTAGTGGCTTGCAAACCATATCCTCCAATTTGTTGATTATCTAAACTAGGATGTACAGAATTGGCTATTGTAAACAATAAAAGATTGGGTTTAGAGACATCTACTACAATGTGGATAAATGAAGCTACTTCTGGTTGTACACCATGTTTAAAGGCGTTTTCAACAAAACATAACAAAATACTCATTTCTATCAACTGCTCATCATTTTGTCCAATGATATCGAAGTTAAAATCAATTTCATCATCTTCAAAGCGCAATAAATGCAACGCAGCAAAGTCTTGAATGAACTGAATTTCTTTGGCTATGGGTACTTTGGCTTGTTGGTTTTCATAGACTACATAACGTAATAAGCTAGATAGAGTATCAATACTTTTTGCTAGTTTTGGATTGTGTTGTTGGTCTACCATTGCCAAAAGATTATTCATTGTATTGAATAAGAAATGCGGGTGCAATTGAGCACGAAGCAAATTTAATTCGGCTTGTTTGTTAACTATTTCTAACTGGTTTTTGTCTTTTTCAGTTTGTGTCCAGGCATGAATAAAACCATAGGAAATGGCGATAATGATATAAAAGATAAAGATGCCATACCATAAGGAAGGAAACCAAAGAATATGTATGTGTTCAGGAAAGAAAAAATAAACGACACTCATATAAATAGCATAAAACAAACCTGTTAACAACAGAGATTCCCACGCTAATACCATTAGCTTTTTTTGTTTTGCGCGTTTTTTAGTTAGGAAAATTTGCAGGTAAAAATACAAAGCGAAAAAAGGCTGACCAACACTAAAAAACCAAATCAATTCATCACTTCTAGTGATGCTGGCACTTACAATCCCTGCATCTATATTCACCATATGCCCAGTAATAGAAAAAGAGGCAATAATCAACCAAGAAGAAAAGGCCCAAAATAGAAGATGCAGTGAATAAAAGACCCATTTGTTTTTCATAAAGCGAAGATAGGTTATAAATCAGCGTCTCTAAAAAGATTGGTATAAAACCCCAAATTTATGTGATGAAATAGATGTGTGCTCAAATAATTGTGTTTGCAACTTTTTAAACTGCTTTGGTAACTTCTTTTAAAATTATAGCAAGGGCTGTGCTTTCTTTGTTTTCGAATTTATATAGAAGAACTTATGAAAACTACCATTGTAAAAGCAGTCCTATGCATCTTATGTATCAATATACTAAGCGCTTGCACACAGAACACAGAAGATCCTACAATTACTAAAATTAAAAATTACTTAGAACAAAGTGAACAAAAAGGCCTGTCTGGTGCTTTATTGATTGCAAAAGAAGGAAAGGTATTGTTAAATGAAGGTTTTGGTTATGCTGACAAATTGAACAAAAATAAAAACACACCAACCACCGTTTTTGATGTGGGGTCTGTATCAAAACAATTTACGGCAGCTGCTATTTTAAAGTTAGAAGAACAAGGCAAGCTGAAGGTTGAAGATTTGATAAACTCCTATTTTAAAAACGTACCCAAAGACAAACAGAATATTAGCATTCATCAACTGTTAATCCATACCGCCGGATTTGTACATGATGTTGGTGAATCTGATTTTGATCAAATTCCGACAGAGGAATATTTTAAAAGAGTTTTGCACTCAACCTTACTCTTTACACCAGGAAAGAAATTTGAATACACCAATGTTGGCTATAGCATTTTAGCACGAATTATAGAGTTGGTATCAGGACAAACCTATGAAACCTATCTGCAGGAAAACCTATTCAAACCTTCTGGGATGAAGTATACAGGGTATTTAATTCCGAATTGGAGTGATGTAAATATTGCTAAAGGGTATACATATAATGTAATTGCCAAAGGAACGTCTATAGATAAGCACAAAAAAAATGGTGGAGTTTCTTGGTGTTTAAAAGGAAATGGAGGTATTCAATCTACCCAAGAAGATATGTACAAATGGTACCAATCTTTGAGTTCTAATAGCATACTGTCAAAAGCATCTGTGGCTAAATTAACTACTCCCTATATTTTAGAATATGAAGGTGAAACAAGCTACTATGCCTACGGATGGGCTATTTATAGAACCTCTAGAAAAACAAAGATGATCGCACATGATGGTAGTGATGGAACTTTTTTTTACGATTTTAGATGGTTTCCAGAAGAAAAAGTAACGGTTTTATATGCCACGAATGCATTGACAAATAATATTCAAGAAGTTGCTTGGGAAGTGGATAAGATGCTGTTTGATTCATCCTATACACCAAGAAAAGTAGAAATAGACATCCTAACAAAATTATTGAAATATACAGAAAGCTATACTGGAAGATTGGATACATTAGGAGTGATCATAAAAGATAAATTTAAAAAAGGATTGTTCCACCCGTATTATTTAAATAGAATGTGTGGCATGCATATGCGAAGCAATCAACTAGAAAAAGCACTAGTTTTTGGGCGTTTAAATGTAGAATTATTCCCGAAAAACGCCAATAATTGGGATACTTTGGGAGAAGTATATTATAAAAAAGGAAATAGAACCAAAGCGTTGGAATACTATGAAAAAGCATTGAGTTTAGATCCAAACATGGAAACTGCTAAGGCAATGATTACTAAAATTAATCAATTATAAATAGTACAATTTAATACATATGAAATCAGTTATAATTAGAGCGGTTTTCTTATTCCTATTTGGGAGTATCACTGCACAAACAATTACTACTAGTGCAATAGATAGAATTAATAATTACCTATCAAAAAGCGAAAAAAATGGATTAACAGGAGCAGTTTTAATTGCTAAAGATGGTAACGTTTTACTGAACAAAGGATTTGGTTTTGCCGATAAAAAAAAACAAATTAAAAACACACCTAAAACGATATTTGATATAGGCTCAGTTTCGAAGCAGTTTACAGCAGCAGCAATTCTAAAGCTAGAGGAACAAGGTAAATTAAAAGTAGAAGATGTAATAAGTAAGTACTTTAAAAACTTACCGGATGATAAAAAAAATATAACCATTCATCAACTACTAATTCATTCTTCTGGTTTGTCACGTGGTATTGGTAGAAAAGATTTTGATCAAATTGATAGAGATGAATTCTTTAGGCAATTCTTTAAAACCACATTATTGCAACAGCCGGGTTTAAAACACAGGTACTCGAACGCAGGATACAGTATTTTATCAAGAATTATTGAATTGGTTTCTGGTCAATCATATGAAGCATATCTACGCAAAGAGATTTTCTTACCAGCCGGAATGAAATACACGGGATATTTATTGCCAAAATGGAGCGATTTAACAAGTGCAAAAGGATATAGTTATAATGTGTTGGATATTGGTTCTATGATAGAACGTTACCAAAGAGACAGAGCTGTTTCTTGGGTAATTATGGGGAATGGAGGATTAAATTCAACCCAAGAAGACATGTTTAAATGGTATAAAGCTTTAAAAAACGGAACGGTTATATCTAAAGCTACAGTTCAGAAAATGATTACTCCATATATTATTGAAAGAAAAGAAGGCAATAGCTATTATGCTTATGGCTGGGTTATTTTTAAAACCTCTAGAGGTACTAACATGGTTGCTCATGATGGTAGTAATGCAACATTTTTCTATGACTTTCGATGGATGCCAAAAGAAGATCTACTTTTGTTGTATGCAACAAGCTCTATGACAAGAGAAGTGGGGCCGTTGGCTTGGAGAATTGATAAAATGTTGTTTGATGATACTTACACACCTAAAGAAGTAAAAACTGATTTGGTAACGACTATGTTACAGTATTCAGAAAACTATAAAGGCAATCTAAAAAGATTGACAAAACAACTTAAAAAGAAATTTAAAGTTCAGTTAAACAAACCATTTTATTTAAATAGATTAAGCGGTGTTTACTCAAGAAATGGAATGCTGTTAAAAGCAATAGCAGTTGCAGAATTAAATGTGAAAATATTTCCAAAAGATAGTAATATTTGGGATAGTTTAGGACAGGCTTATTATGATAATAAGCAAATGAATAAATCTTTAAAAGCTTTTAAAACTGCATATAAATTAGATTTAAAAAATATATTTGCAAAGGATATGATTGAAAAAATTAAAACAGAAAATTTGGATGTTGAACATCAATAATAAACAGTTTATTACTACAGGGAACCAAAGTGGTTTATCTACAGAAGAGACCATCTTTCACTATTTTGAAAAAGATGCAATCATTTCTGGTTCATATAAAGGAGGCGCAATTACAGAAGGTCAAATACTGGGGAAGAGAGTGCAAGAAAATCAGTTGGAATTACTTTTTCATAGTGTCACCGAGGATGGCGAATTAAAATCTGGGCAGTCGAAAGGGGTGATTTCGAGAAATGAAGAAGGCAAAATAACGCTAAGTTTCGAGTGGAATTGGTTAAATGGTGATCTGACTGGTGGTCAATCTTTTTATATAGAAAAGTGATAATTTTTTATTTCAAACCGTTCAAAGTTCTATTCAGGCTACGAAGCGTAATTCCTAAATAATTGGCGATGTCTTTTTTAGAGAATATTGTGTCGTAGTCTGGATAGGATTTTTTTAATTTCAGAATATTTTCTTCAATAGAATATGATTGTTGAAAAGAATGCCTTGGAGCTTTGTATCCAATTTTTATAGCCATAGATTTTAGTATGAGTCTATTAAAAATAGGGTCGTTTTCTAATAAGTGATTATATTGTTTATGGGAGATTTTAAATACCTCTACCTTAGAAATAGCTTGAATTGAACAGAAACTTAAATTCCCGCTAAAAACTTCCAATTCGCCAAACTCCATTCCTTTACCTAAAAATTCTTGAATAAAGTCTTTTCCATTCTCATCCGATAGGAAACACTTTGTAATTCCACTTTTGATAATATACAAAAATTGATACCGCTTGGCTTGCTCTAAAATAATCTCTTTAGATTGATAGCACTCAAGTAAAAAATAATCTGGGTGTTTTTTACTTAAGGTATCAATATAGGTTAAGAAATCTACGTCTGTTCTAATCATTTTTTTATGAGTTGGGACAATTGTCCTTTTTTAAGAAAGGAGATACCCTGTCCTTTGCAGTGTAAAATTATACAATAAATTATAATTGAAAATACAATGAACAGATTATTACAACAAATAGCATTTATCAAAGAGATTGATAAACTCAAATACATACAACGTAAAACACGATTGTTTAATAGCGATAGACATGAGAATGATGCCGAACATAGTTGGCATTTGGCAATGATGACAATCGTATTGGCAGAGCACTCAAATGAACCAATAGATGTATTTAAAGTGTTAAAAATGGTGTTGATTCATGATCTTGTAGAAATTGACTCTGGTGATATTTTTATTTTTGATACCACAAAAAACCATGATAATACGGCTGAAGAGTTGAAAGCAGCAAAAAGAATCTTCGGAATGCTACCAGAAGAGCAAGCTGTAGAGTTGATTGCATTATGGGTAGAGTTTGAAAAAGGTGATACCAATGAAGCAAAATTTGCAAAAGCCATGGATCGTTTTGAACCTATTTTACAGAATGCATCTAATAATGGAGGAACATGGAGAGAATACAAGGTGTTAAAAGAGAAAGTATTAGATAAAACAATGCCTGTTTCATCTGGTTCTAAAGCAATTTGGGATTATTCACTAAATGAAATTAACACCCTATTTAAAACGCTTTAGATTTATGGAAACAAGTCAGAAAGTATACTCGAAACAGTTTGTTTTTATTTGTTTGAGTTCTCTGTTTTTTTCTGCGAGTTATAATATGTTAATTCCTGAGTTACCAAGTTATTTAAGCAATTTGGGAGGTGCTGAGTACAAAGGGCTGATCATTGCATTGTTTACATTAACAGCAGGTTTGTCGAGACCTTTTAGCGGAAAGTTAACAGACACAATTGGTCGTAAGCCTGTTTTGATTATTGGTGCGATTGTTTGTGTTATTTCTGGATTGTTTTATCCAATATTGACAAGTGTTTCTGGGTTTTTATTTTTACGATTGGTCCACGGATTTTCTACAGGATTTAGTCCAACAGCAATTGCTGCTTATGTTTCAGACATCATTCCCAAAAACAAATTGGGAGAAGCCATGGGAATACAAGGACTGTGTTTTAGTACTGGTTTGGCTTTAGGTCCCGCCATGGGAAGCTATATTAAGTTATATACAGATTATAACGTATTGTTTTACAGCTCTTCTGTAATGGCTTTAATATCGATCCTTTTGATAATTAGAGTAAAAGAGACGTTGCTTGATACGCAAAAGTTTAGAATTCAGTCACTTAATATATCAAGATCAGATATTTTAGCAAAAGAAGCCTTACCAGCCGCAATCATCATTTTAATTACCTATTTGAGTTTTGGTGTTATCTTAACCTTGATTCCAGATTGGAGTGATCATTTGGGGATTATAAACAAAGGAACCTTCTTTATTGCATTTACAATAGCCTCTGTTTTTGTACGAATCCTTGCAGGAAAAATATCTGATAGGTATGGTAGAGAAATTGTATTGCTAGTAGGACTATTAGTATTGATAATTGCGCTCTTCTTATTAGGATTCCTTGAATCAAAAAATGGTTTACTAATTGGAGCAATCGTGTATGGTTTGGCTATGGGCATTTTATCACCAACAATCAATGCCTGGACTATTGACCTGAGTAATCCTTTAACCAAAGGAAAATCCATTGCAACCATGTACATTGCTTTAGAAGCTGGAATAGGTCTTGGAGCATTGTTTTCTGGCTGGTATTACCGCAATAATTTAGAAAACATACCAAGTACATTTTATGTCTGTTCACTTATTGGTGTGTTTGGAGTGATTTATTTATTGAATTATAAAAATAAGTTCCGAGTTGTAGGTTAGTTATTTATTGCTTTTTAATCTTTTTTTATGAAATAATTAACAGCTAATTATTTCTGAAACATGAAATAATTAGCTCATTATATTTTAGGTTTGCAAAAAAAAATATAGCAACAATTTTTAAAAGATTAAAAAGAACATGAAAAATTACAAACAACTTATCAATTTATGTATTTGTTTATCAATAGTATTTACTTTTTTAAGCTGTGACACTAGTGATGATGATTACATGGGGAAAACAAGAATTCCATTATTTGATCAGTCAAACCTAGAAATTATTCATGGAGGAAGTCAAAAGTCCTGGAAAATTACTGAATATATAAATATTTACCATAATCCACAGTACTCATTAGAAGTAGAGACTCCATGTTTAATAGATGATGTGTATACATTTTCAAAAGATGAAGAAGAAGTTCAAATTGTTTTGGGAGATTCTAAATGTTTTGGACAAAATTCTGATGGAATATTTACCGCCGATATAGAATTGTTTTCTTCGAAAATAAGCTATTTCGAAATCGCTGATTCTGATGGAGATAAAACGATATTCTTTCAGTCAAATAGAGGGTATGTCAATACAGATAATACAGCAATGGGATCTTCTTCTAGATGGTATAAATTAGCAGAGTTAACTGAAGATAGAATGGTTTTTCATAGAGAAGGTGGTAATTTTATTGGAGAATATAGAGAGGCACTTGTCTTTGAAAAGCAATAATTTTCAACAAAAAAGTATAAAAAATCCATTTGCCAACTGTCAAATGGATTTTTTATTTACAAACGTTTATCCTCATTTCATAGCGTTCCTGTACTTTTTCTTTTAGCATTGAAAAGTATTTTGTTGCTTTGTTGCAGATATGAACGCACCAACTAACACACAAAATAAAAAAAATACTCTTTCATTATATTGGAAATGCCAATTTGCAGGATGGGGATTGGTATCTATTTATTGGGCGTATACAGTTTATACAAGAGATAATTATGGTGTATTCTACACTTTCTTAAATTATGTTTTAGATGCTTCTATCGGAGTTTTTCTGACACATAAGTATAGAAGGTTTGCTATCAAAGCAGGCTGGAGTAATTTACCAATAAAAAAGTTGTTGTTGAGGGTAATTCCAATGGTGTTACTATTAGCATTCTTGTATATGGCATTGAATAATCTGAAATGGCACGGATTTATGCTGTTCTTTTTTGACAAGGAATATGTATTATTGACTTCTTTATTATATTGGGATCCTATTTTAATTACTGGTTTACGTTTGATGTCTATTTGGATTTTAGCCTATCATTTGTTTCATTATTATCAAAGAGAAGTAAAAACTGCAAAAGAAAATGCACAACTTTCATTAATTGCCAAGCAAGCACAATTGGATAACTTATCAGCACAATTAAACCCGCATTTTTTATTCAATTCATTGAATTCGATCAAGTCTTTAGTCATAGAAAATCCAAGTACAGCAAGAAGAGCCATTGATTTATTGTCTGATTTATTACGATCATCACTCTATGAGAAAGACAAAGATTTAATTACTGTAAAAGAAGAACTATCTTTAGTACAGGATTATGTCGAATTAGAAAAAATGCGTTTCGAAGAACGTCTACAGCTAGATATATCGGTTGATAAAACGTTGAACAGTTTCAAAATTCCAACCTTGAGTATTCAGTTATTGGTAGAAAACGCCATTAAACACGGAATAGATTCAATTGTTGAAGGTGGGATTGTACATCTTTGCATAGAAAAGAATAAAAATTCAGTTCAGATAATACTTCAAAATCCAGGTACGTTAAATACTATTAAAAAAAACTCTGGCTTAGGATTGAAAAATTTACAAGAAAGATTGGCGATTCAATACAAAGGTAACGCAACTTTTAAGCTAGCAGCATTAGATAAAGAATCTGTAGTTGCTATAATAACACTTCCAATTAAAAACGATGAAGACATTTAAGACTATAATTATTGATGATGAACGTTTGGCTAGAGAAGAGGTAAAGCGAGCATTGAAAAGTTATCTTGAATTTGAAATTATTGGAGAAGCAGGTCATGTTGATGAAGCGAAAATCCTCATTGAAAACTTAAAACCAGATATTATATTCTTAGATATTCACATGCCAGGGAAAAGTGGTTTTGACTTATTAGAAGAGTTGACTACCGTACCAGAGATAGTGTTTACAACTGCTTATGACCAGTATGCTGTAAAAGCTTTTGAACTGAATGCCTTAGATTATTTAGTAAAACCTTTACGAGACGAACGTTTTTCTAAGACCATAGAAAAAGTAAAATCTGAGTTAATAAAAAAGGAAGAAATACTAGTTGATGTATTACCAATGCATCGAAAGATATTTATCAAAGACGGAGAAAAATGTCATTTCATTCTGGTGTCTGAAATCCATTTTATAGAGTCGTTAGAAAATTATGCTCGTTTGTATTTTGGCAATCAAAAAGCAATGATAAAACGTTCGTTAAACCTTTTGGAAGAAAAATTAGACTCAACCGTGTTTTTTAGAGTCAATAGAAGTCAAATTATCAACACACATTATATAAAAGAAATTCATCCATATTTTAATAATAAGCTACAAATTATACTAATTACTGGTGAAACTATAGAGGTTTCAAGTCGACAATCAGTAAAGTTTAAAAATTGGAATAGCTTGTAAATACACAAACAATGATTACAAAATACAATATAACAAAAGTGCTTATTGCATTTTTGATGTTCTTGCAGTACGCTGCAAACTCGCAAAATGGAACGCCCTATTCAATCGGAAAAACCCATAAAATATACTCTGAAATTTTAAAAGAGGAGAGAAACTATATCATAGAACTTCCTGGTTCTTATGAAGCCAGTAAAAATAGCTATCCACTATTGGTTTTATTAGATGGAGAAGTTAGCTATCATTCACATTCTGGAATTTTAAATCACATGACACAAGGAGGTCAAATTCCAGAAATGATTATTGTGGCAATTAAAAATGTAGATAGAAATCGAGATTATACACCTACAAAATATTTAACCAATTTAAACGGATCTAATGCTGTAGAAAACCATAAAACTACTGGAGGAAGTGCACAATTTCTGAAATTTATTGAGCAAGAGTTATTGCCTAAAGTTGAAAAAGAATATAGAACCAATGGGTTTAAAACCTTAGTCGGAATTTCTCATGGAGGTTTGCTGGTTGGGTCTGCATTTTTATCAAAAGAGACAACATTTAATGGCTTTGTTTCTATGGATCCAAGTTTTTGGTGGGACAATCAATATGTTGTGAAGCAATTGGAAGGAACAGATTTAAATCAAATAAAAGACAAGAGGATCTATGTGTCTACTGCAGACAAGTTCGAGAATTTTGATAGAATTCCACATGTATTTACAGCAAACATCAATAGTCATGAGAAATTCAATACAACCTTAAAAAATAAAGGGGTTTCACCTTCAAAAGTAACCTTAGAATATTTTAAAGAAGAAAACCATTGGACGGTTGCTTTGATGAGTATGTATCACGGAATGCAGTTTATTTACAAAGGTTTGAAAATGAAAAACATGAATAATAGTTCTGTTGAAGAAATTGTAAACTATTACAGAACAAATTATAATGGCGGCTTTTTACCTACAGAGAGAGATGTAAATAGCGTTGGATATAACTACATTAAAAATGATGTAAAAAAGGCATTGAAATACTTTAAATTAAATGTAAAAAACTATCCAACATCTTCGAATGCTTTTGATAGTTTAGGAGAAGCTTATATGCTTTCAGGTGATAAAAAGAATGCTTTAAAGAGTTATAAAAAGTCTTTTGAATTAGATTCTAATAATGACAATGCATTGAAAATGATGCAGCAATTAAAATCAGAATAAAGTCAGCATAATTTTTATAAAACATTTTTCTTGAGTTGTGCTTTTTTAACACGATAAAGGAAACATACACTTAAAACGTAACCATAAAAAAATGAAAAAATCAATCATTAACAGCATTCTCTTATTAATAATAGGAATAGTTGTAGTTTCTTGTAGTACTAATGAAACTCAGCAAAAGCCTAGATTAGTTATAGAAAATAACAACAGCTATTTAGTACAAGACAGTGTATTAATACTAACCAAAGACGGTGCAAAAATACATGCCATTGTTGTGCGAAATTCAAAAATCACCAAACCGCATGCAGCAATTCTATTCCATTCTGTTTATGCCAGAAAATCAGATATAAATAGAGCTAAAAAAATTGCAGATAGAGGTTATGTAAGCGTACTATCTTATACAAGAGGAAAAGGGATCAGTCCTGATAAGATTGTTCCTTATGAGCATGAAGTTACTGATGTTTATGAAGTAATAAATTGGATAAGTAAACAAGAATGGAGTAATCAAGAAGTAGGTATGTATGGCGGAAGTTATGTTGGTTTTACACAATGGGCATCTATGAAACACAAAGTACATCCAGCATTAAAAACCATTGTACCTTCAGTAGCTGCTGCTCCAGGAATAGCAGAACCAATGGAAAATGGAGTCTACCAGAATTTTCATTATCCTTGGACACATTATGTAAGCAATAATAAGTATTTGGATACCACCTTGTATAATAATGGAAAACGATGGGGAGGTTTAAATATGAAGTGGTATGAAACTGGAGTTGCTTATAAAGCGATGGATAGTTTGGATGGATTGCCAAATAAGAAATTCAATAACGAATTGCTACATCCAACTTATGATGACTATTGGAAAAGCATGATGCCCTATAAAGAGGACTTTTCCCATATCAATATTCCAATTTTAAGTACTACTGGTTATTATGATGGAGGACAAATTGGCTCATTGTATTATTTAAGAGAACATTATAAATACAATAAAAATGCTGAGCATTATTTAGTTATTGGCCCTTATACACATTTTGGTGCTCAACGAGTTCCAGGTAAAAAGATTTATGGATATGAGATAGATCCTGTGGCGCAAATAAACATTACCAACCTAATTTTTGATTGGTTTGATTATATTTTTAAAGGAGCAAAAAAACCTGCGTTGTTAAAAAATAAAATCAATTATCAAGTAATGGGAGAAAATACATGGGGACATGCACCAGCATTGGATAAGGTTGCCAATGACACCCTTACGTATTATTTTAGTAGCATTCGTTCTAATGTGAAATTTAATTCGACCTACAACACTGGGAATTTAGGGGTGAATAAGCATTTTTTATTATCTCGCGAGGCCAATTCTAGTAGTTATTTGGAGCAGGAAATTGATTTTTCTGACAGAGGTAAATATACATGGAACGCAAGTGGAGGAGGAAACATTGTATCAGAAACATTAACTGTTGGAGAAGGGTTTTCTTTTGCTACTGAAGTATTTAAAGAAGACATTGAATTAAATGGTTCCTTTCATGGAGCACTACAGGTAACAATCAACAAAAAAGACTTTGACTGTAATATTTTATGGTATGAACAAACTGCAGATGGCAAATTTCATAGTTTGTCATTGGCCTTTGTTGGTAGAGCAAGTCTTTCAAAAAACAATGAAAAAAGACAGTTATTAGTTCCAAATGAGAAAACGAATTTTCCTTTTACCAATGTACGAATGACAAGTAAAAAAATTAAAAAAGGCAGTAGAATTGTCGTTGTTATTAACGGAGTAAAGCATCCATACGCGCAAATCAATTATGGAACGGGAAAAGATGTGAGTACTGAAACGATTAAAGATGCTAAAGAACCTTTGGTAATAAAATGGTTTTCAAATAGTTTTATTAAAATCCCTATCAAAAGATAAAACTACTAAAAAATCTTTTCATAGCAGTATCAATCAAAAGGTTGGTACTGCTTTTTTGTATTTAATACTATTGTTTTTTAAGTTTAGTATATTTATAGAGAATTTGATTTCAACGCTTAAAATTATGAACAACATTATAAGAGTATTTATTTTATCAATTAGTCTATCAGTAATTGCAATATCTTGTAAAACAGAAAAAACGAGAACAATTTCTGTTAACAAAAAACGAAACGTATTGATTAGGCATACAGTTGTGTCTGATGGGCATCCTATGGCCGTTTGGAACAAAGCAGTAGAGAATCCAAAAGGAATTATCCTTTTTGTACATGGAAGAACTTGGAGTGCAGTTCCAGATTTTGACTTACAAGTAGAAGGTGAAGAGTTATCTCTAATGGATGGAATGTTTGCAGAAGGATATGCTACTTATGCAGTTGATTTAAGAGGATATGGAGAAACTCCAAGAGACAGCACAGAATGGTCAACACCATATGTTGCAGCAAAAGACATACAGAATGTGTTGCGTTGGATATCTAAGCTGCATAACAATAAAAAAGTTCACTTATTTGGTTGGTCCATGGGGTCAACATTATCATTATTAGCAACACAACAAAATGCTGATGATATTGCTAGTTTAACATTATTTGGGTTTTGGAAAGATATGGATTACCAATTCCCAGTAAGTAAAAAGAATCTTGTATTAAGAAAAACGGTGAATACAGCAAAAAGTGCTGCAAGTGACTTTATTGTTCCTGGTAGTATCAGCAAAAAAGCGATAGATACGTATGTGAGTATGGCTTTAGGAAGCGATCCTATAAAAGTAGATTGGAAAAATGTTCATGAATATAATAGCTTAGATCCTAAACTAATTGCAACCCCAACGCTTATAATTCAAGGAGAATTAGACCCAATAGCTCCAACTGAAGTGCAGGCAAAATTGTTTACACGATTAAAAACTGCGGATAAAAGTTGGGTAGTAATCTCTGGTGGAGATCATGCAGCATTTTTGGAAACTCCTAGAAAACATTTTATTAGTGTTTTTGTAGGTTTCATTAACAGGTTTAATAAATAGGAAAAGTATAAAGTAATTGGTATTCGACCATTTTGAAAATTTTAACAAATCCACTTGTTGTATATGCAACATTTAATTGTATGTTTGCAATATGAAATTTGATTATCAAGATTGCATAGGAGCACGGATACGTCAATTGTCAAGAAAAGTTGATAGTTATTTTCGTGTACACCTAAAAGAAATTGGTATCACAGAAAATCAAATGACTATTTTATTTGCATTAAAAAAAATGGGATTGATTGAGCAAGGTAATATTGGAGTTCAATTATCTTTAGAAAGATCTACGGTGAGTAGAAACATTAAACTATTGGAAAAGAAAAACCTCATTCAAAAATCATCTAATTATAGACCTGAAATTGAGTTGACTAGTGAAGGTGGTGAGTTGGTGGCGCAATTGACTCCAATTTGGGAGTCTATAATGGGGGAACTGTATTCTAAATTAGATACTTCTGGACTAGATAGTTTGATGAATTTAGAATCAAAAATTAAATAATATTTTTTTAATCACAATGTTGTATATACAACATAAAACAAGTTAGAATGAAACAAAAAGAGAGAGCAAGAAAGTTTTTTAACAAGATAACCTCGCATTATAAACCACTATTAATTATAAGTACAGCAGTGTTTATAATAGCAGTGGCATTTATTCCTACATTAACAAAAGACACAAGGTATGATGCATTTTTACCTGCTGATGATCCAGTTTTAGTATATAGAAATCAGTTAAAAGAAACATTTGGATTAAAAAATCCAATGGTAATAGCAGTTGTCCATAAAAAAAATGTTTTCAATAAAGGAACACTTGCATTGGTACATCAATTGAGTGAAGAACTAAAAACTATAAAAGGGATTGATCCGGATCAGATTACAAGTTTGTCTACAGAGAATAATATCAAAGGAACTGATGCAGGAATATTGGTAGCACCTTTTTACGAAATTGAAACACTTACAGAGCAAGTTGCCAATGAAGTTTCTCTGGCAATTGATGATTTTGAATTGTATCAGGGTAGTCTTGTTTCTCACGATAAAACAACAACTTTAATTGTAGCTGAAATGCTAGAAAGCTACGATAGAAAGCAGCACGAAGTTTATAATAGTATTACAGAAGTATTGATCAAATATAAAAAGAAAAATCACGAATTTCATTTAGCAGGTGAAGGAGCAGTAAGTGGGTATTTGATTAAATATATTGATGAAGATGCCATGAAAACAAACCCTTTTGCGGGATTGATTATTGCATTGATTTTAATCATTGCATACAGAACTAAAAGAGGCGTTTTATTACCTAATTTAATGGTGTTAGCTTCTGTGGGAATTGCTTTAGGTGCAATGGCCGCATTTGGTGTTGATTTTTATGTAATTACCAATGGTTTACCTGTTGTGCTGATTGCAATTGCAGTAGCAGACGGGATTCATATTCTTGGTGAATATTATGAGTTATCTGCTATACATCCAAAATTTTCACAGAAAGAATTAGTTGTGGAAACCATGATTAAAATGTGGCGACCAATTACGATAACGTCTATTACCACGGTTGCTGGTTTTCTATCAATTGCAGCTTCATCTTACATGCCTCCAATGGCTTATTTCGGACTGTTTGGAGCTTTGGGTGTAACAGTTGCTTTAGTATATGCGTTGTTTATGATTCCTTCTGCATTAATGCTTTTGAAGCCAGAAGTAAGTAAAGCATTCAAGTCTTCAAATGAAATTGACAGATTTGGAAAAGTCATGATTCGTTTAGGAAGTTTTGTAATAAAACATCCAAAAGCGATTGTGATTACAGCCTTAGTTATCATTGGTTTTGGTGTTAACGGAGCGTTGAAGTTAGTAGTAAATGAAGATCGAATAAAGAATTTTCAAGCTACAGAATCAATTGTTCTTGCTGATAAATTGATCAACGAAAAAACAGAAGGAACTACTTATTTAGATGTGATGGTAAGCGCTCCTAATGAAGAGGATTTGTTCAAGCCAGAGCATTTACAAAAAATTGAAGCCTTGCAAAAGTACATCGAGACGTTGCCACATGTAAAAGGAAGTACCTCTATTGTCGACTTCTTAAAGAAGATGAACCAATCATTGCATGAAAATGATACTACTTATTATAGAATTCCAGAAAACAAAGACTTGGTTGCTCAATACTTTTTACTGTATTCAGCAAGTGGAGATCCAACAGATTTTGACAACTATATAGATTATGATTATCGGTTGGCAAATGTGAGATTTCGAATGGATACTGGAGAATTTATTCATGAAAAATTAGTCATTGAGAAAACAAATAAATACATACAACAACATTTTAACACTACAGATTTAACGGCTATTACGAGTGGTACCGCTGCTGTAGACGCACATTGGATTGGTAGTTTAGGGTACAATCACTTTTTAGGAGCAGGAATCGCATTGCTTGTTGTGTTACTTTTTGCAGCCATGAGTTTTAGATCTGTAATGGCAGGTTTCTTAACTATCGTTCCTGTTTTGATTTCGGTACTTTTCTTATACACCGTAATGGGGGTTCTAGATATTTGGTTGGCTGTTGGTACGTCTATGTTTGCAGCTATTGCAATTGGTGTAGGAGTAGATTTTGCAGTTCACACAGTAGATAGATTGATCTATTTAATCAATGATGAGGGGTTGAGCTTACAAAAAGCATATCAAGAATTCTATAAATCTGCCGGACGTGCATTGCTGTTTAACTTTTTAGCTTTAGCACTAGGATTTAGTGTATTAATGACGAGTTCTGTTCCTCCTTTAAATCAATTCGGGTTCTTAGTTGCCGTAGCGGTAATGGTGAGCTTTATTGGTAGTTTAACCTTATTACCAGCAATTATATTATTAATAAAGCCAAGATTTTTAAAATAAAAAAAACATAAAAAATTAAAAAGATGAAAACAAAAAAACACACTATAGTATTCGTATTAATGCTGTTGATGTCATTTCCAATAACAAGTATTGGACAGGATTTATTAGATGGGAAAACCATTGCAGAAAATACATATAATAGAGACGAAGGAATTTCTATGAGCAGAAAACTCATCATGAAGTTAAAAGACAAAAGAGGGAAAATTAGAGTTAGAGAAACCGTTTCTCTACGTAAGTATTTCGGAAAAGAAAAAAAAATAGCCATATTTTATGAAACACCAACAAGTGTTAAAGGAACGGCCTTTCTAACCTTCGATTATCCAGAAGCAAATAGAGATGACGATCAGTGGTTGTATTTACCAGCATTGAGAAAAACAAGACGAATTTCTGCCGCTAACAGAGGAGATTATTTTTTAGGTACAGACTTAACTTATGAAGATATCAAGCTAGAAACAAGAATTAGTAAAGAAGATTATACTTATATAACTTTAGGAAAAGAAAATATCGATGGAAGAGCTATGTATGTTGTAGAAGGCACTCCAAAAAACAAATCTATTTCCAAAGAATTAGGACATAGTAAAGTGAAATTTTGGGTAGATGCAGACCGATGGATTATGAGAAAAGCTGAATCTTGGGATGTTGCTGGGAATTTTTTAAAAACAGTAGAAATTAAAGATTTTAAGAAAATACAAAATATTTGGACCTATCATACCATTCATGTCATCAACCATAAAACGAAACATGAAACAGAATTTGTTTTTAAAGACATTGTATATAATGGAGATTTGAGTGATGACTATTTTACTGAAGAAGCTTTAGTAAACGGACTGTAATCTTTAAAACAATGAATATGAAAACTGTTTATTACACACTTTTGTTTTTATTGATAGGAATGCAAGTTCTATCACAAAGTTTTTATAAGGGTGAAAAAAAGAAATTTAAACCTAGTTTAGTTGTCACCACTGATTTCTCTTATGAGTTTCACTCGAAGTCAATGCAAAAGACTGAATTGATTCTAAAACCAGAATTCACTTATAGTTTTAATAGGAAAATTAAATTGGTTTTTAAAGGACAAATTTACACTGAATTTCAAGACAAATTAGAAAGCGGAAGACCAAAAGAAAATACAGTGTCTACAGCCAATAAACGTTGGTTTATTGGGGAAAGAACAGCTGTAGAATTGCGAGAACTTTATATATACACCTCAGTATTTAAAAAATTGAGGTTGACCATTGGAAAACAACAAATTGTTTGGGGTCAAACAGATGGTTTAAAGTTGTTGGATGTTGTGAATCCTCAAAATTTTAGAGAGTTTATGTTAGATGATTTTGAAGATAGTAGAATTCCGCTATGGTCTCTAAAAGCAGAATTTGTTATTTCAGATTTGGGAGTTCAATTTATTTGGATACCAGACAACACCTATCATATTACGCAAGGTTTTGAAGCACCTTTTTTTACGAAAAACCTATTTGAAAAATTACCATATGGTATGCAGATGCAATTAGAAAATCCAATAAAACCAAATCGGTTTTTAGCCGATTCAGACATTGGTTTAAAGCTATCTACATTTAAAAAAGGATGGGATTTATCTTTTAATTATCTATATTATTATGATGATTTACCTGTTTTTTATTCAGAAACCATAACAGTTACAACTAGGCCAATCACTAAAATATCCCCCATATTTAAGCGTCAACACTTAATTGGAGGCACTTTTAATAAGGTGTTTGGTTCTACTACTTTTAGAGGAGAATTGGCTTATGTTTTCAATCAGAATTTTACATCTAATGCAAGCAATTCTGTACGTGGAATTGAACAAAGTAATGTATACAAATCTGCGATTGGCATTGATTATATTAAAGGAGAACACGTGGTGAGTTTTCAATTATTTACTGATTGGGTAGTTTCAAGTATTGCTCCATACAATAGAGATCGATTGGAAACAAACACCTCCTTGCAAATTTCAAAAGAATTGTTGAATGATGATTTAAAAGCGGAAATTCTTTGGGTACATAATGCAAATCATGGAGATGGTTATGTAGTGTCAAAAGTTAGTTATTGGTTAAATTCTAATACCAAACTGTTACTTTCTAGTTCCATTTTTTATGGAAATGAAACTCAGTTGTTTGGTCAGTTTACAGATAGATCTCGAATGTCGTTTGGTTTTGTATGGGGAATCTAATCCTTTATTAAGTTTTGTATGTGTTTGTAATTAGTATATTTACTGAAAATCAAAAATATGAAACAAGTTACCAACAAGTCAATACTTACATTTTTAGCAGTTTCAATTCTTATGTTTTCTTGTAAAACGGACCAGAAATCTACGAATACACCTAAAAAAGCAAAAGACACTATTACTACTGCAAGTGGATTGAAATATTTCTACATCACTAAAGGTAAAGGAAAGAAAGTAGTTCCGGGCGCTAAAGTCACCGCAATGCTAAGTTTAAAAGTAAATGACAGTGTCATTTGGACAAGTTATAAAGCTAAAGATTCTTCTTTTTCCTATATCGCAGACAGAGGAGGAGTTATAAAAGGATATAATGAAATGGCAATGCTAATGTGTGAAGGGGATGATGTTGCTGCGTTTATACCAGGTTCGATTGCCTATGGAGAAAAAGGTTCGGGAAAAGTGATTCCACCAAATGCAACCTTAGAGTACAATCAATTTAAAATTGTTAGTGTAGGTGAACCAAAGTTAGTGTTGTCTGATTCATTATTTAACGCCTTAAAAAATGAAGGTATTACGAAGATGAAATCAATGTACAAAGAGATTACAACCACAAAGGATTCTGTATTGTACCACAGAGGAACTGGGCAGTTAAATAGTTTATGGAGAAAGTTAACTAGAGCGTCTATGTTTAAAGAAGGATTCGAAGCATTTACTTTTTTTAGTCGAAGTTCAGACAATACGACATTTAAATTTTATGTAATTAGATCCCTAGAAAACCAAGGTAAAATTGATGCAGCAATTGCTAAAGTAAATTCAGTGTTGAAAGGGAAGTTATCAATAGCTCAAAAAGAATACTATATCAAGTATAAATTGGATTTGACTAAAAAATTAGAGAAGAAATAGAGCGCTAAAATGGACTCATAAAAAAAGGATGCTCAAATGAGCATCCTTTTTTTTGTTTTTATTTGAAGGTGTAGCAAACACTATTTCTTAAACTCAATTGCTGGTAACACTTTACCTGTACAGTCTCCAAAACCAATACGAACTTCATCATTCTCACAATGTGCACGCATAATTACCGTATCATTATCGTTGATAAATTTACGTTCAGTACCATCGTTCATCGGTATCGGGTTTTGACCTCTCCAAGACAATTCTAACATAGATCCGTAACTGTCTTTTGTTGGTCCAGAAATGGTTCCAGATCCCATCATATCACCAGAACGCACATTACAACCATTCACCGTATGATGTGCTAGTTGTTGTACCATTGTCCAGTACATATATTTAAAGTTAGAATTAGCTACAACAGTTTCTTCTTTACCTTCTGGCTGAATTCCAACTTGCAACTTAATATCATAACTCTTTTGTCCATCTACTTTTAAATAAGGTAATGGTTCATTTACTTGCTCAGGGTTGTCAGTTCTATAAGGCTCTAATGCATCTAGAGTTACAATCCAAGGAGAAATGGTTGACGCAAAGTTCTTTCCTAAGAAAGGCCCTAATGGTTGATATTCCCATCCTTGAATATCTCTTGCAGACCAGTCATTAAATAATACCATTCCGAAAATATATTCTTCAGCTTCTTCAATAGGAATGCGCTCTCCTAAATGATTTGAATCTGTGGTAATAAATGCCATTTCTAATTCGAAATCTAACAAACGAGAAGGCCCAAAAGTAGGAGTTTTTGTTCCTTCAGCTGGTCTAGATTGTCCGTAAGGCCTTCTAATTGGTGTTCCAGACGGAATGATAGAAGAACTTCTACCATGATATCCGATAGGGATATGTAACCAGTTAGGCATTAAGGCATTTTCTGGATCACGGAATAATGTTCCAACATTTGTAGCATGCTCTTTACTCGCATAAAAATCAGTGTAATCACCAACTGTCACTGGTAATTGCATCTCAACATCTTCCATTCTAAAGATTACTTTGTCTTTATGATCTGCATGGTCGCGTAATCCCTTTGCAGTTACATCAAAAAGATCTGCAATTTTATTACGAACTAAACGCCATGTTTTACGCCCGTCAGCAATAAAATCATTCAATGAGTCTTGTAAGAAAATATCATCCGTTAACGGAATGTCTTTAAAGTACCCTAATTGATGTAAAGCACCTAAATCTATAGCGAAATCGCCAATTCTTGTTCCAATTGTAATGATGTCATCCTTTGTAATAAAAACACCAAAAGGGATATTCTGAATTGGAAAATCAGAATTCTTTGATACATCTAACCAAGATTTTCTGTTTGGGTTATTTGCTGTTATTTTCATTTATATCTATCTATTATCGGTTATTAACCAATGTTATTAATTTTTTACCAAATATACTAGAAAGTTGTTAGTTGCAAAATGATTTTTAGTACTTTTGGGGAACTTTTATTAAAGCTTTATAAACATACAACAATGCAACTAGATAATCAAATTTTCGATCTTATTGAAGAGGAAAAAGAAAGACAACAAAACGGTTTAGAGTTAATCGCATCAGAAAACTTTGTAAGTGATCAAGTAATGAGAGCACAAGGTTCTATTTT
>MAAC01019630.1_pt1 | contig 23169 bp, 22 predicted proteins | sample 1115981 | NCBI WGS metagenome assembly MAAC01 (sample SAMN04961126, study PRJNA320927) | seawater metagenome | isolation source: sample BD02T64 sea water enriched with oil for 64 days | place: USA:Gulf of Mexico | collected 2013-07-27
GGTTGTTTGCTCTTTTGTGTTTGGCATGGGGGATGGTAGAACGGGCAGAGGGGCCGTGACAAAGTTGTTGCAGTAGTATGGGGAGATTGTTGGTATACTAAGAGCATGATCATCACACTTGCAGCGATTGTCCTTTCTTTATCCATGAACCCAGATCCGGATCTGGACAATGACTGGAAGGCTGCGGAAGAGTGGGCGAAATCTCATGCAGTTGAACACCTACGAGTTGAGCTTGAGACAGACGGCGGCTCTTTGCCTTATATTCTTGAGATTAATACTTCGTGGCAGCGACTAAATCGGACAACTTATTACCGCTTGAAAGTGATCAATGGAAGCGAACATACTCAGAACTGGTTGATGGCATACGCCGGAGGTTATGCCGGGGTAGCCAAGTCGAGTATTCGCTTTGATCAATATGATTCGATCATCGAGGCTACGGGCACGGGGAGTTGTACGACACCTTCGGTCTTGCCTCGGCATCATTTGCGTTGGGGCACCTGGACAAAGAAACGCGGAGATTCAGATGCTGTTGTTCCGTTCATAGCAGTACCAGTTGATTCACCGGATGATCGCTTTGATGTCATCGAAGGCGTGGGTGAGCCAGCCGCCTTCGCTGGGCGATGGTCGGTCGATTTTGATTCATCCGATGATCTGGCCATTGGTACTTTCACAGTGGATGAAAACCAAATCGCATCAGGCACCTTCCTCACCACCACCGGCGACTACCGGTATCTGGCCGGCAGAGTTGACGGGAACCTCATGCGGCTATCCACCTTTGACGGGGCGCATGCGTTCTTGTTTCATGCTCGGATGCAAGATGATGGTTCGATCGAAGGGGATTTCTACTCGGGCAACTGGTGGCACGAGACATGGTCGGCTGTGCGTGATGATGACGCGAAACTCCCCGATGCGTTTGAGCAGACGGTGATTGCGGATGAAGCGGCATTGGCCGAGGCGGTATTTAAGGACTTGGAAGGCGAGCCGACGCGGGTGTTGGATGTGCTGGATGAATCGAACGCCAAGGCTCGGATTATTGAGATCTTTGGGACATGGTGCCCGAACTGCAGCGATGCTGGGCGTGAGCTGGTGTCGCTCAAGGAGCAGTACGGCGATGATCTGGCGATTGTGGGGTTGGCCTTTGAGATTACGGAAGACTTTGCGCGATCGGCCGAGCAGGTGCGTCGTCATCATGAGCATATCGGAACGAGCTGGCCGATCTTGATCGCGGGGTTGAGCGATAAGGACAAAGCGACAGCATCGCTCGGGTTCTTGGATCAGGTGCGATCGTACCCGACGCTGGTGTTTCTCAACGAGGCCAACGAGGTGCAGGCGGTATACTCCGGCTTTAGCGGCCCGGCGACTGGTGATGCCTATAAAGAACAACGCCTCCGGTTCGAGGCGTTGATCGATGAGATGATTGAAGATTGAATCGGTGCGTTTAGTCCTGCCATTTGTCTTTGACGACATCGTACTCGAAGAGCACATGGGCGGATTCATCGACTTCTTTGCTGCTCGATGTGTTGAAGATGAAGATCAGGTGACCTGAGCCTTTTTCTTTGCGGGTCCACTGCCACGACCAGGTCTCGGTGCCGTCGGAGTTGGTCATTTTTTTGGTTGGCTCGCCGAGGATTTGGAGGACATCTTCTTTGGTCGATGCGTGCTTGCGGACGCGTGAGAGATCGGATGGCTGGACATACGCCCCGTCGATCGAGCTTGAGGTATGATGGCTTGCCAGGCACCCGGTCATGGTGAGCGGGATGAGGGCGCAGCCGGTGATGGCGGCGGCGAGGACGAGTGAACGAGTGCGGGATTGGCTTGGGGCGGGGTGCATTGGGGGTCTCCTTTGTATGGACTAGTATATACGGATTCCGACCGCACGGATTACGGTTGGCTGACACAATCTCTGTCATTCATATACAAGAATGATTCGAGGAGCACACGATGAGCGCAAATGCCCGGACATATGAAGAATATCAATCGTTCCGAGAGAGCCTCAACGAGAAGATTCTTGCGCGTGGCACGACCATCACCAAGCGATTCTTCACGCTCGATACCAAGGCGTATAGCGACGGGCATCTTGATGCCAAGACCAAAGAGCTCCTCGGGTTGTCCGCGTCGATGGTGCTGCGGTGCGATGATTGCATCGCGTATCACATCGATCAATGTATTGAGCACGGCGCAACAGATGAAGAGCTCTTCGAGACCTTTGATATCGCGTTGATTGTTGGCGGGTCGATCGTGATTCCGCATCTGCGCAGAGCGGTTGCGTGGGTGGATGAGTGCCGGGAGCATGGTCCTAAAGATGGTGGATGCGATGAATCCTGAAACAGTGAAGCTCAAAGACGGGCGTGAGGTGTTGATTCGAAACGCCCAGCCGGGCGATGGTCGGCTGGTGCATGAGTATCTTCGTGTGCTTGGGGCATCGACGCCTTACATCCTTACATTCCCCGGCGACATCGGTACTCCAGAGCATTACGAAAGCCGAGTGTCCAAGGTTGATGAGGACATGTTTTATTCGATGAGCGCGATCGATCTTGATACTGGTCGGATCGTTGGGAATACATCATTTAGCTTTGCTCAACGAGTGAAGCTCTCGCACGCTGCGGGGCTTGGGACGGGTGTGTTGCCCGATTGGCAAGGCATCGGGCTCGGGTCATGGATGCTCAAGCGAGCAATTGGAGACATGCGAACCAACCCAAAGATCCATCGGCTCGAACTCACCGTGATGGATGGCAATGATCACGCCCAAGGCATGTACGAACGGGCAGGGTTTGTGGTCGAGGGGCGAAAACTCAAATCGATCCGCCAGCCTGACGGTTCATTCCGCGATGAGATACTCATGGGCATGTGGATCGGAGATTGAGCATGGCGATCGGGTTGCACATCTTCGGCGCCTCAGGCTCAGGCACAAGCACGCTCGGTAAAGCGATAGCAGAAGAACTCGGCATTGCTCATTTTGATACGGATGATTTCTATTGGGCGCCAAGCAAAGTGCCGTTCACGGTCAAACGAAGTATTGATGATCGGCTGGCCATGTTGAATACCGCATTTGAAGAGCATTCGGATTGGGTGCTCTCGGGTTCATTGTGTGGTTGGGGCGATCCACTGATTCCGTTGTTCACGCATGTTGTGTTTCTGTATGTGCCTTGGGATGTGCGAAGCGTGCGATTGACTCAGCGAGAGCGATCTCGCTATGGCGATGAAGCGATTGCTCCGGGCGGAGTGATGCATGATGTGTGCCGAGAGTTTATCGAGTGGGCGAGCCGATATGACTCGGCTGGCATCGAGCAGCGGAGCTACGCATCCCACGATCAATGGCTTGGTGAACTGCCAGAGTGTTGCCCTGTGCTTCGTGTCGAAGATCCTCAGCGATCAACAGCCTCAGTGAACGAGATTATGGATGCAGTGATCAACCAGCTCGGTCTTCGGTGAGCATATAAAAAAGCCCCGACCGAGGTGGTTGGGGCTTTGAGATTGAAACGATTGTGCCCTACGCAGGATCGGCGGCCATGTTGCGGACGGATGCGAGATCATGATCGGCATGTGGGTCGGTTCGAATTAGAGGGGTGTGAGTAGAATTTGAGATATTTGTGTTGTTCTGTGTGCTCACAGGCTTTCCGGTGCATATTTGGTTGCATATACCGTGGGCATCCGTTAGAGTTTGTTCGGGTTCAAATTTCAATGATCTAGGGGAGACTAGTGCCGACTACGAGTTATCGTCCAGAAATCGATGGGTTGCGAGCGGTTGCGGTGATGGGTGTGGTTTTATACCACGCCGGGCTTGGTTTTCCGGGTGGATATGTCGGGGTTGATGTTTTCTTTGTGATTTCTGGTTTCTTGATTACAAACATCATTCTGAAAAACCTTCAAAAGGGCACATTTTCTCTGATGGATTTTTGGGCACGGCGCATCCGCCGAATCATTCCAGCGGTGAGCGTGCTGGTCTTATTTGTCCTTGCTGCCGGTTTGTTTTTGCTTGATCCTAAGTCGATGGAGGATTTGGCAAGGTCGTCTATGGCTCAAGCATTGATGGTAGCGAATATTCATTATTGGCAAGACACGGGATATTTTACCGATTCTGCGGAGTACATGCCGTTGCTGCATACATGGACTCTTGCTGTTGAAGAACAGTTTTATCTGTTTTTCCCGGTCGCGGTAGTGCTGGTTCATAGGCTATTCAAAGACAGACTCTTTATTATTTTTTCTGCCGCGGCGATCGCATCGTTGGCGTTGAGTATGTATTTCACAACCGTTCATCCATCGGCAAGCTTTTTCTTGTTGCCAACGAGGGCGTGGGAACTGCTCGCGGGCTCTCTGCTTGCGATGATGGGAAACAAGGGTAAACTCAATCGCAGTGTTGCCGAGGTCATGTCGCTCACGGGGCTTTTGATGATTTCGGCGTCGATGTTTTTGTATGATTTAGCGACTCCATTCCCTGGATACCAAGCGATGCTCCCTGTAGGTGGTGCTGCAGTGTTTATCTGGGGCTGTCAGAACCACTCCACCTTTGCAGGCAGACTCTTGTCTCTCAAACCCTTTGTATTCCTTGGTCTTATTTCGTATTCGCTTTATCTTTGGCATTGGCCGATATTTTCATTTGCTCGTTTTCTGCTCGCGGAGGTCGATGGTTTCACAGCAGTACTGCTGATTGTGATCTCTATTATGATCTCATACATCTCGTGGAGATTCGTAGAAAATCCGTTCAGGAAGGGGGATCTCTTAACGACAAAGTTTTCTGCATACCGATTTGGTTTTGTCGCTTTGGCTACTCTTTTCGTGTCCTCATTGATCATCTGGAAACTCGACGGCATTCCCAATCGTTTTCGCCCGAAAACGATGGTTATTGTTGAGGATATCTCATGGAATGGCAATGAATATTCAGCAAGCAGTAACAAGCCTGCATCTCTTGGTGATCAAAACCAGTTTGGTGAAAACAAGATCCCTGATTTTGTTCTTTGGGGAGATAGTCATGCAAAGGTATTTAGTAGAACGATTGATCGTCTCGCGGGTGAATATGGCTTAGTTGGCGAAGCGCAGTTGGCGAATGGGAAGATTCCAGTTACAGGGCTGTGGAGAGCCAGCTGGAGCCGGGTGGAAAAAGACAACTACTTGGAAGAGTCAGAAAAATTTGTGAAATCGATCATCCATCGAGAAGTCCCGAATCTGATTTTGGTATGTCGATGGGCTGTCAACTGTGACGGGCGAAATCAACTTGAGGTTGACCAAGGCAAACTCTTGGAAGACTCATTGGTGATAGATACCGATGGAGTAGGGATGAGTTCAATCTCCCAAGAACTGGCTGCAAAGAGTTTGCGGATTCAGTTGGAAAGAATGCTTGATCGGTTAACCCAAGCGGGAGTGCGCGTATGGATAATAAAACAAGTCCCGGAAACAAACCGTTCGGATACAGCAAGGCAGTTCTACTTTGCGAGTCGATTCCCTCGGCTCGCAAACTTTGATCAGTTTTCTATCAGCTTGGAAGAACATGAACAACGCCAGATGTATGCCGATCGGGCACTCGACGGTTTAGAGTCAACGAAAGTCGCCATCATCGACCCGTCGCCGGCTTTCTTCGATAACGAAAAAGCTGTGCTCAAAATCTATTCAGACCGGTCGTACTACAGAGATGACGATCATCTGACAAGCTACGGGGTTGAGCAGATACTCGGGCCGGTGATTGATCAAATCATGAGTGAGATCAAGCTAGATCGAGAGTAGCTAAGCGAATCGACTGCACTACACTCCAGCAAAATCGTTACTGAATGTACATTTACTACGCTGGATCGGCGGCCATGTTGCGGACGGAGGCTTCGCGGTGGATGCGGTTGGATGCAGCGGCTGCTTGCTCTTTGGCGACGGTCTCGGCTTCGAGGAAGTCTTCGCCGAAGCGGAAGAGCCTAAACGAGTTGCCGATGACGAACACGTCGGGCAGGAAGTGGAAGAAGGCGGCGAACCCGACGCCGATGCTTGCGCCGCCGACAGCCTGGAAGCTGCCGGTAGCTGCGAGGACCAAGCCGCCAATCGCCATGAGGATGGAGACCACGATGTTTTGGGTGACGATCATACGTGATCGGCGTGCGAGTTCCATGAGGAACGGCAAGCGGTTGAGCTCGTCGGTCATCAGCGCCACGCCGGCGGAGTTGGCTGCGATGTCCGAGCCAGAGAGCCCCATCGCGACACCGACATCGGCGGCTGCGAGTGCTGGGCCGTCGTTGATGCCGTCGCCGACCATCATCACGCGGTATCCGTCGCCGGTGAGTTGTTTGATGAGCTGATGCTTTTCTTCGGGGAGGCATTCTGCTTCGACCGCGTCTACGCCCGTGACAGCGCCGACGCGTTTGCCGACGGCGAGCCGATCGCCGGTATAGATGGCGATCATGCGGACATTGAGTTCACGGAGCCGATCGACGACGCCCTTGGAGTTTGGGCGGATTTTGTCTTCGAGCCCGACAGCTCCGAGGTACTTGCCGTCGGCGATGACATGCACGCCCGACATGCCTTCGATCCGGTCTTCGACCGCGTCGATGGAGCTTGCTGCTGCGGGCAACAGCCCACGGATCCATGTGCCTCGACCAGCCGAGATCGCACCGATCGATGTTTTGGCATTGATGCCGGCGCCGTGGATTTCTTCGAACTTGCCTTCGGTATCGACGACGATTCTTGCTTGTTGTGCGGTGCGGAGGATCGATTGACCCAGCGGATGGTTCGAGCTTGCTTCTGCGAACGCTGCCGCTTTGAGCAGTGCTGCCCCGTCGACACCTTCTGTGGGTGCCAAGCGGGAGACTTCGAATCGCCCGGTGGTGAGTGTACCGGTCTTGTCCATCACAACAGCATCGACATTGGCCGACGCTTCGAGGAACTCGGTCCGTTTGATCATCACTCCGAGCCGGGCAGCAGCAGCAAACGCGGCGACCATCGCTGATGGCGACGAGAGCAAGAGTGCGGTCGGGCAGGTGACGACGAGCACGGTGACAGCCCGCAAGGCGGCAGTATCGCGGATCGCGTCGATCTCGCTCTGTGAAACCAGGAAGAACACGACGACCGCGACGGAGAGTGCAACGGGGACATAGAACTTGGCGACCTGCTCGATGAGCAGCTGGCGTTCGGTCTTGGTTGATTCTGCTTCTCGGATCAGGCTCGACACCTTGCCGATGGTTGTTTCTTCGCCGACCTGTGTCACTTCTATATCGATAGCGCCGGTGAGGTTGGTGGTGCCGGCGTAGACATCTGATCCCATTTGCACTTCGACGGGCATGGCTTCGCCGGTGAGTGATGCTTGGTTGATGGTTGATTCGCCGGTGATGATTCGCCCGTCAACGGGGAGGTTCTCACCGGGTCGGATACGGACGGTCTGCCCGACTTCGACTTGTCCTACGCCGATAATTTTTTCGACGCCTTCGAGCACGATGCGTGCGATGTCGGGTGTGAGCGAGACAAGCTGCTCGATGGCTCGCTTTGCGCCGTCAGCGGTGCGGAGGACGACCTGGTCTGCGACGAGGAGGATGAAGGCGAGGAATGCTGCGGTGCCATATTTGCCGACCGCCATCGAAGCGAGGATCGCGAGTGCTGCCAGCGATGATGAAGATACATGTCGATTGAGCACTTCTTTCCCAGCCGCCTTAAAGAGCGGGCCGCCGAGCATCAATGCCGAGAGCACCGCGGGGAGGGTTGCGATGAGATCATTGGTCGCGCCGGTGAGGTGAGCAATCCACGAGACGATGGCGAGCACGCCACCGATCAGGTAGAGGACGATCCAGTTGTTGTTTTCATCGATGATCTGATGGTGCGAGCAGCAGTCGATGGCGCCGTGGGCATGATCGTGATCGTGAGAATGTGTGTGTGTATCGCTCATAGTGTATTCAATGTGGGAAAAGGTGAGAATTGCGTGGCGTTTGCTTGGGTGATGGGTCGGCTTCTACAATAGGGAAGCCTCGGATGGATGTCCCTCTGTATAGTGTAGGAATCCGTGTCCAAGGTGTACGCACGGGCTGGGCACCCGGTTCGTGTGTTTCATGGTTCAAAGTGAGGTTCAAAGATGGCGTATACCGAGACAAACACCGATCAGAGCAAGGGTATTCCCAAGGTTTGCATCCTTGGGATCGGGCAGATGGGGCTTGTGTGTGCTGGTGCGCTGACGAATCCTGACCCGCAGGGGGCTGGCGATGGTGCCCGTGGGCATGTGGTGATGTGGGGATACAACGACGAAGAGAACGGAATTCTTGCCCAAACGCGCAAGTCTGACCGTTTGCCGGGATTCGAGCTTCCTGGTTGCGTGCGGATCGCGCTCAGTGATGCCGAGGCTCTTGAGGGCGCTGACATTATTGTTAATGCGATCCCGGTGCAGTTCATTCGCGGGGCGTGGAATCGCATCGCCAAGCATGTGCCCAAGGGGGCCGGGGTGATCTCGGTCGCCAAGGGCATCGAGAACGAGACCCTGCTTCGCCCAACCCAGATTATCGCCGATGTGCTCGGGGACGATCCAGACGCCAAGCCCCGCCCGATGGGGTGCATGTCGGGCCCAGCGATCGCGACGGAGCTGGCGATCTGTCTGCCCGCGACGATGGCTGCCGCTTCGGATCATCCGGGATTCGCCCAAACGATTCAAGAGCTGTTTTCGACGAGCTGGCTTCGGATTTATACCAATCCTGATCTGCTCGGGGTCGAGCTTGCCGGGGCGACGAAGAATGTTATCGCGATCGCGGCGGGGATCATCGACGGCTTGGGCGCAGGGTACAACGCCAAGAGCGCGTTGCTCGCGCGTGGATTGGCCGAGATCGGGCGATTAGGCACCGCGATGGGTGCGCAGACCAACACATTCTTTGGAATCGCGGGCGTGGGCGATCTGGCGACGACTTGTTTCTCGCCTGAAGGCCGCAACCGTTCCTGCGGGGAGGCACTCGGCAAGGGTGTCAAGCTCGATGCGTATCTCCGCGATTCGATGTGCGTGGTCGAAGGCGTCGCGACGACCGAGTCGGTGGTGGACCTTGCGAAAAAGTATAATGTGGACATGCCGATCACCGATGCGGTGTATGCGGTGTTGTTCGAGCATCTTGATCCGGTCGATGCGATCACGATGTTGATGAGCCGAGACTTGCGAGAGGAACAGATCGGGTGACTCAGCCATCGGCTCATTTTGAATCCAAAGAATACAACGCCGCGATCAAGGTGATCGAGGTGCTGCGGGATCACGCGCACATCGCGTATCTCGCGGGCGGGTGCGTGCGAGATTTGTTGTTGGGCGAAGAGCCCAAGGACTTTGATGTCGCGACGGACGCGAATCCGGCTGAAATTCAAGGGTATTTTAGGAAAACCGCTTCGGTCGGGGCAGCCTTTGGTGTGATGCTGGTGCGTGATTTTGGTCCAACCATCGAGCTGGCGACCTTCCGATCCGACGGCGTATATTCTGACGCACGCCGACCAGACTCGATCGAGTTCTCATCACCAAACGAAGATGCCAAACGACGAGATTTTACGATTAACGCGTTGTTTTACGACCCATTCGCACCAGGGCACGATCGCGTGATTGATTTCGTTGGTGGGCTCGACGACATACACAATCGCATCCTTCGTGCGGTTGGCGTGCCAGAGGATCGATTGGCCGAGGATCATCTTCGGGCGTTGCGGGCCGTGCGATTCGCGGCTAAGTACAAACTCACAATCGGTGATCGCACAAAGACTGCGATCCGCGAACACGCCCGCGAACTCTCCGGCGTATCCATCGAACGCATCGGCGAAGAAGTCCGAAAAATGCTCATGCATCCATCACGCGTGCAGGCGTGCGAAATGATCGACGAACTTGATTTAGATGATGCGATCTTTGGTGATCGCAAGGGCTTTGACCCATCAGTGATGCAGGGGCTCGGAGAGCAAGCGAGCTACGCAGAGGGGCTCGCAGCCTTGGCGATCGGGCGGGGCTTTGAGATTGATGATGACATCTCGGCGATTTGTTCGCTCTATCGAAAAACACTTGATCTGTCTAATGGCGATCGCGATGAGCTGCGCTGGATCTTGCAGTCGCTCTGGAATTTCTTCAAGTGCTGGGATCGGATGGGCGAAGCTCAGCAAAAACGCCTGGCGAGTGGTCCGGTGACGGCTCAGGCGTTGCAGGTGCTCCGGGCGATGGATCATGCTCGGGCGGATGTGATCGTTGATGAGATCGAGGTGCTTTCGGGTCGGTTTGGCGGGCTATGCCCCAATCCTTTCATTTCCGGGGCGGATCTCATCGAAATCGGATTGGCTCCCGGTCCGTCTTTTAAAGCGATTCTCGACGCGGTCTATAATGAACAGCTCGAAGGGCGGGTAGAATCGAAGCCTCAAGCCAGAGCGTTTGTGCAAACTCAGACGACGAACGAGCTTTGATCTGGATCGAATATGTTAAGTTTAAGTAAGAAGCGCTCCACCTAAGGGTGCTGAAGTTGGAGAAATAGATGACATCAGTATTGACTACAAACTTTGTTCCCAAGGTCCTCGACGCCACCAAATGGGAGAACATCGAACCTTTGATGAATGCTTTGCTCGAACGCGAAGTGAGCTCGAAGGAAGAACTCGAACAATGGCTCCTCGATCGCTCCGATCTCGAAGCCGCCATCGGCGAATCGGGCGCGAACACCTACATCGACATGACCTGCGACACCCAGAGCGATGCCAAGCAGGGTGCGTACACCTCGTTCATCACCAATGTGACGCCCAAGGTCAAGCCGGCGGGGTTCGAGCTTGATAAGAAGTACAAGGCGTTGGCCGAGCAGCTCTCGATGACCGCCGATCAGTACGCGGTGCTCTATCGCGATACCCAAGCGGATGTCGATCTGTTCCGCCAGGAGAATGTTGCCATCGAAACCGAGTTGTCCAAGCTCGATCAAGAATACGACAAGATCTGCGGCAAGATGACCGTCGAGTTCGACGGCGAAGAGCGAACGATGCCGATGATGGGCAAGTATGGCGAATCCGCCGATCGTTCGGTGCGTGAAGACGCTTGGCGCAAGGTCTCCAAGCGCAGGCTCGAAGATCAGCCTCGGATCAGCGAGATTTATGACGAGATGGTGTCCAAGCGGAACTCCATCGCCAAAAACGCCGGGCTCAACAACTTTGTCGAGCACACTTTTAAGTCGTTGCACCGGTTTGATTACACACCCGATACCTGTTTCGCGTTCCACGACGCGATCGAGAAGCATGTGATGCCTTTCGTTGCCGGGCTCGATGCCCAGCGGATGGATGAACTGGGTCTCGATGCGTTGCGCCCGTGGGATTTGGCGGTTGATCCCAAGGGGCATGCGCCATTGGTGCCGTTCACCGGCGGGGTCGATCTCGTTGCCAAGTCACAGAAGGTCTTTGATCAACTCTCGCCAGAGCTCAGCAAGATGTTCGCGTCGATGGGTGATGGGTCGAACACGAATGGTACCGCGGACGACGCGATGCTGGATCTGGATTCTCGCAAGGGCAAAGCACCGGGCGGATATCTTTACTTCCGCGACCGCTCCCAGCGCCCGTTCATCTTTATGAACGCTGCTGATCAGCACCGCGATGTCGAAACGATGGTGCACGAAGCCGGGCATGCGTTCCACGCGTTGTACTCTGTTGATATCCCATGGATCTGGTATCGCAACCCGACGATGGAGTTCGCTGAGGTCGCATCGATGACGATGGAGTTGTTGACGATGCCCTATTGGGACGCGTACTACCCAACCCCGGCCGATGCGAATCGTGCGCGTCGCAAGCAGCTCGAAGGCTCGATCAGCTTGTTGCCTTGGATCGCAACGATTGATGCGTTCCAGCACTGGGTGTATCAGAACCCGACGCATACAAACGAAGAACGAGCCGACGCATGGCTCAAGCTCGAAGAGCGATTCGGGATGCAAGGTCACCGGGTCGATTGGGACGGGCTCGATGAAGAACGCAAGTTCGTCTGGCAGCGCCAGGGCCACCTGTTCGGCGTTCCTTTCTATTATGTCGAGTACGGCATCGCTCAGCTTGGTGCGTTGGGCATCTGGCTCATCAGTTTGGAGCAGGGCGAAGAAGCCGCGTTGGCAGCGTATAAGAAGGCGTTGTCGATGGGCTCCACCGTGCCCTTGCCCGAGTTGTTCGAAGCTGCGGGATTGCCATTTGACTTCGGCGACGAAACCGTCGGGCGATTGGTCAAGCGTGTGCGAGCCGAGCTTGATAAGTTGCCTCAGTAATAGAATAAATCATTAACTCTTATAAAAGGAGGGGTCATGTCCCTCCTTTTTTCGTATGGACACATTAGAGAGCCTTTGCCAGCTATCGGTGAAGGAAAAGTGAGAAAGAGAAAGGGTTAAATATAATGAGAGTTATCAATATGATCGCTGCGTTTGCAGCGGGTTCTTCGCTCGTGTCCATGGTTGCGCACGCGGGGTTGAGCGATTTTTATGTCACGAACACCTTCGGAGAAATCTACCAGGTCGATGGGCAAACACTCGAATCAAACCAAGTGTCCCAGTTGGGCAATACATCGAATCTCAATGAGATTCTGTATATTGGCAACGGCGAGATTATTGCGAGCCTCGGCGGCACCATGCTCCGTCATAATATCAACACCGGGGCCGAGGAGATCGTGTTCAGGATGAGCGATCACATCGAGCCGGGCGCGTTGGCGATCGGATCGGGTTTGGCGATGACAACCAGTGGCGATATCTTCTTCACTGCATCGATATTTAGCGCTGGTAATCCGACTCGCCGTATGGCGGGAAGCTACAACCTCGCGACAGATGTCTTTGTTGATATTGCCGATGTTGACTCGAGTGCCAGCTTCTTTGATCATCATCAGATCGGCGTCGATGTGTTTATATCGGCCGACCACAATCATCAGATAGTATCGGTTCTCAACGGAGCAACTGGGGACATTGTGATCGATTACAATGTCGGATTTGGAGTGGTGTCGTTCTTTGAATCCGATGGTGGAATCTTTGCAGTCGGGCGAACGGGCGGGTTGTACTCATTCGATGTTGACGATGGCACCGCAGAGTTTATTGGCGATATCACCGGTATTGCAGGTGACCTGATTGGAGCAACAGTTCCGACATCCGGTTCATTCGCGATCTTTGGTTTGATGGGCATCGCGGCGACCCGCCGAAGACGATAACAATCGTCCAACTCCAAATGATCACCCGCTCGCCCGAGCGGGTTTTTTATAGCCTTACTCTTTCCATGGGCCGGTGATCGCCAGGGTCCACCCGTGTCCTTGCAGGTTCACGAATAGCGTTGAGCCATCGGATGAGAACACCGCGCCGGCGAACTCGGAGTTGCTCGTCGCGTTGCGCGCGATGCGGTACAACTCGCCCTCCATCGTCACCCCAACCAAATGTGGCGGCTTATTCTCATCCTCGCACACCACGATATCGCCCCAAGGCGAGAAGGTGATGTTGTCGGCCCGCTCGAGCACGCTGGGGTCATTGGGCTCGATGAAGAGTTCGAGCATGTCACGGAACCCGTCTCTTGATGGCATCAAACGCCAAAGTTGTCCAGAGTAGGTATGCCCGCCGGTGGTTGCGGCGAAGTACACAGAATCGTTACCCCACCACATGCCCTCGCCACGCGCAAAGCGGGCGGCGCCCATACTGAATCCGCGATAACGCAGATCGTCCTTGGGTGATTCAACATCATCGATTTCGATCCATTGCACCGCGAGGCGTTGGCCGACCTGAACGCCTTGCGTATCCCAGTTGCGTGTGTCGAAGCTCGGCGTGTGATCGATGGTGAGCACTTCGAGCTTGCCGCCGGCGTGCAGATCATCCGGATCGATCGGGCGATACCGATAGATCAATCCATCGTGGCGGTCTTCGGTCAGGTACACGATCCCGGTGTCCGGATCGGTGCAGCACGCCTCGTGCATGAACCGTCCCATCGCCCGGATTGGTTTCGGATCAGCGAGCGAAGGCGAAGTGGTCGCGGGCACCTCGAAGACATACCCATGATCTTGCTCGAACCGGTAGCCTTTGACTCGCGATGTTTCTTCGCAGGTGAGCCAGGTGTTGCCGGGCGTGATCCCGCCGGCGCAGTTGCGCTCGGTGCCCGCGAGCGAGAGCCAATGCTTTTCGAGTGTGCCGAGTTTGGTGTTGTAGATCAGAGTGGTTGTGCCGCCGCGTGATGGGCGACCGTGTCCCATGTCGTAGACGGTTGATGGATCGAGTAGGTCAATGGCTTCTTGTGTCTCGAACGCGCCCGTGGTTTTGTGCGCGTCTTCGATCTCGTGATTGCGGATGATGATCGTGCGATCCGGATCGACCGTTCCGTCGTCGTTGATATACGGGAACGCACCCATCGCGTCGTGTTTGCCCGGGACTGTGAACCCGTCGTCCATTACCTCGCCGATCTTCGAGATGATTTTGTAGGTGAACCCCGCGGGCAGATCGAGGATGCCTTGGGGATCAGCGAGCAATGGGCCAAACCCGATGGCGTTGTGTTCGTTGGCGATGAGTGTTTCGAGCAGCGAAGTGGTCGACCCACGCGCCAGCGATGCGCTGAGTCCTGCGAATCCGAGCGTGACGGAGGATGATCGGGCAAGGAAATGTCGCCGAGAGATTGGATTCATGCCCAAAGGATAGGGTCAAAGTGTGTTTTATGCCTTCAGCGAGCAGAAAGGTGTCTGAAAGCCATTGAATGCTGATATACTGGACATGTAGGTCGTCAATTATGGCGATCATTTCATGAAGGTGAACATGGGCGATATTAAACTCACAGTATATACAACCACCAACGACGCCCCTTGGGTTCGTCCGCTCTGGTGGCGCCTTGCGCAGGCCATCGTTTGGTTCGTGGGTTTGGCGATGTTCTTGCTTTTGATCTTCGCGCCCAAGCTCGGGCTTCATGTTTTCTGGGATGGGCTCATCCCGTTGGCGCCGGCTCTGTTCGTGTTTACGCCCGGGTTGTGGCGGAATATCTGCCCGCTCGCATCGACTGCACTCTTGCCTCGTCATATGGGATGGTCTCGACGGATCCGTGTTACACGGGTCTGGCAGGGACGATTCATGCTTATCGGCACGGCCTTGCTTGTTGGTTTCATCCCGCTGCGTCATGTCGTGCTCGATACAAACGGATCGGCGACCGCTGGTGCCATCGCGTTCTTGGCGATCCTTGCGGTCGCATCTGGATTTGTGTTCGAATGGAAGAGCGGGTGGTGCGCCGGATTGTGCCCGGTGTATCAGGTCGAAAAACTCTACGGGTCGGCCTCTCCAACCACATTCACCAACGCGCACTGCACCGAGTGCCATCGTTGCGTCGCCAACTGCCCAGATTCAATCCCAGGACCATCGCCGCTCGATCCAAAGATAACCACGCGATCAGAGCTGATCGTCGGGTTCATCATGGTCGGCGCATTCCCCGGACTGGTCTGGAGCTGGTTCCAACAGCCAATCATCACCGGGAGCATCGGGCTGGCGCAGATTTCAGAGATCTACGCGACCGAGCTGTTCTGGGCGGGTGTATCACTCGTTCTTTTTCTTCTGCTCCGCCAGTGTGTTGTCCCAAGCCATGCCCATCAGCGACTGAATCGTCTGTTCGCTGCCATCGCGGTGAGTTGCTATTACTGGTACCGCTTCCCGGTTTTCTTTGGGCTCGATGCCAACCCAACCGATGCCATGTTGATCGATCTCTCGAGCCTTGTTGCTTTCGACATGATCCCAGCCGTGCGCACAGTGATGCAGGTTTCGTGCGCAGGATTCCTTGTATGGATGCTTGCAGGGCGAGCGAATGCGAGAGGGATTTGGCTCAAGCGACCACCATTCGCCAAGGGCAAAGTTGCATGAAGTATTTTTTTAGAGTAATGGGGAGTAATCTCGATGCCCAATGATCCCAAATGGCTCGTGTATGCCCAGCATGAATGTCTCTACCTCACCGGCCCGTGCTATGGCGGCGATCACATCGTCGCGGCGATGAATCTATCAGTGTGCCCAAAGTGCAACGAGCCTTGCGATCTGTTCAACCGTGATACCTGGGCAAGGGTTATCCGCCGAAAGATCAGCGAGCGGGTCTGGTACAAGCCGAGCACCTGGGGCAAGCACCACTGGGAATACCGCAGCAAAGGACACCTTGAAGTCGGCGGGTACAACTTCCACAAGCACAGCATCAATGCGAAGAAGTCTGAAGCCGATTAGTCACAACATTCGTCATCTTCGTCCTCGGGGAAGTTTTGTGTTGTCCACGGGTTAGGGTAGTAGAGGAAGTCGCCATCAATTTTCTTGGTCTCTAGGAATATATCTAAACCGTGTCGCCCTTGGTCGTCGTCGTTGTCATAGCCTTTGGCATAGATCATCGGTCCAGTTTCAGGGTCGAGTCGGTAGAGCAGGTCGCCGCCGACGAATGGGTCGATGAACTCGAAACCGATCAGGTCTTGGTTGAAGTGTTCGATGGATTTGGGGAACGATCCGTGGCGGAGCTTGTGGCGATGAGCCGCGATCGCGAGGCGCATCGCTTGGGCATTGGCTCGGTGCCTTCGGGTCCTGCTGGTCGCTTTGTCAACCGCGGGCATCATCATGCCAAGGAGCATTCGCCCGATGGATTCAATCGGATAGTCGAGCGTCTCGAAATCATCCATTTCGACATACCACTTGGGCTCGGTATCATCGTTCTGATGGAGCAGTGAGGATTTGTGCGCGTCGTGCATCACAATATCGTAAAGTGTTATGACCGTTCGCACTGCTTTGGGCAACTCGTCGTAGTGGATTGAAATGGGCGGCCCATCCCAGTCGGTATCGCTCCAGTTTTTCATCTCTGGGAAGTTGTAGATCCGGCGCGCGATGTCGTGGAACTCAAGCTGATCGGAAATGGTTTGGACTTGGTGCGCAGTCGAGTTTTCGATCACGCGATCGAGAGTGACGAGTTGGTCATCGGTGAGTTGGTCGCTGTGGGTATAGAGTGTCCAGCGGAGGAGATCTAGAAACCGCGACTGGTTTCCCATGGCCGTAAGAGTTGAAAGTATGGATGGCCAATCTTCAACGAGTAGCGAGCTGCGATACCCAATCGCAAACCGGTCGGCGAACTGTTCGGTATTGCCTTGCTCAACCTGGTATGAGAGATAGCTTGCCATAAACTGGGATTTTCTTCTCATGATCCCGTGATCTTCTTTGAGGCACGAAAAAACATTTGGGTTCGCGCCCTCTTTGTTCTCAATCTCATCATCCAAGCCGTATCGAAGTAAGACCTCTTGCGAAACCGGATCGGTTCCAATATGCAGCGTGTATCCCATGTGTGGCTTGCTCAAAGCCTCGAGCAGCCGCTCAACGATCGGCTTGATATCGGTGCTTGCATATAGCTCTGAGATCTGTTGCCAATCATCGACGCCGTCCTCGTCCCAATCTTCGCCAACATCTTCGGCAAAGACCCAAAGGAACCTGTTTGAAAACAACGCATCATACTTGTACCGAAGATCCACCAAGATCGGCCAGGCCTTGTCTTCATCAGGTATCGAGTCGATCCATGTGTTGTAGGCTTTGGTTGGATTCCAGACCGGATCTCCGTCTTCGTCCGGCATCCAAGGCGAGTAGTTCCCATCGCCAATTGGGCTCCAGTCCGGCTCGATATACTCAAGCTGGGTCGGGGGCAGCGGGGCTTTGGTTTCGGGTTCATTCGCAGCAAATACAGATAAGCAGGGCAGGCTCACAATCAATACATGAATCAGTTTCATGTATTGATTGTAGCAACTTATATAGGTTTTAAAGGATCGTGCCGCGTAACAAGACCATCGCCACGAAGAAGTAGATCGATAATCCTGACACATCCATCAGCGTCGCGACCAAAGGCGACGACGAGGTCGCCGGGTCCATGCCCAAGCGTTCGAGGATCAACGGGAACATCGAACCGATCAGCGTGCCCCAGAGCACAATGATGAACACCGCGCCCGAAACCGTAAACGCCAAAGGCCAAAGGTGGGGGGTGTCGAGCATCGAGGTCAACGAGAGCCCCCAGACCACCGCGACACCAAGGGCAGCGAGGGTTAATCCGAGGCAGAGACCTGTGAGCAGTTCCTTGCGCATGATGCGCCACCACGCGCTCAGTCGAACCTCTTCGACTGCGATCGCGCGGACGAGCAGGCTCGCGGCTTGGGTGCCGGTGTTGCCGCCTGATGCGATAATCATCGGGACAAAGAGCGCGAGCACGACCGCTTTTTCGAGTGCCTCATCAAAGAACGCCATGATCGAGATCGTGAACACCTGGATCAAGAACAACCCCGCGAGCCAGACGCCGCGTTTGCGGTACATGCTTATCACAGAGGTGGTGGTGTAGGGCGCGTCGAGGGCTTCCATGCCGCCGAGTTTTTGGACATCTTCGGTGAACTCTTCTTCAGCGACATCGGCAACATCGTCCGCCGTCACGATCCCGACGAGCAAACCCAAAGAATCAACCACCGGCAACGCGGTGCGGTCATACCGCCCCATCACGCGGACGGCTTCTTCGCGATCGTCGATCGCAAAGAGGGCGATGAACTCATCGTCCATCAGATCACGCACCGAAGAATCTGGGTCGGCGAGGAGCAGATCGCGGATATGGATGTCGTCGATCAGCTCGCCCTCGTCATCGATCACAAAGACCCAGTCCACCGTCTCGGCGTTGCGCCCGTATTGGCGGACATGCATCAGGGCGGTCTGGATGCCCCAGTCTGCACGCAATCGGACATAATCAGGGGTCATCAATCGGCCAACCGAATCGGGCGCGTACCCGAGGATCGCTTGAGTCACTTCCCGGTTCGCAGGCGAGAACCGTGCGATGAGCTTGGTCGAAACCTCGACGGGCAGCTCATCGAGCATCGCGGCCCGATCGTCAGGGTCCATCGATTCGATGACCCGTGCCGAGCGTTCGGTGCCCATTTCTTCGAGCAAGAGCTCTTGGGCACTTTGCTCAAGATGCGCAAAGCTGTTCGCGGCGAGCTCGCGGGGCAAGACCCGGAAGGCAACAACCGCCGATTCAGGCTCGAGCGCTTCGATCAGGTCGGCGATATCCGCAGGCTCGAGCACACTGAGCGAATCACGAACCTCGCGGTACGCTTTATCATTGATCAGGGCTTGGAGATCGGGCGCAAGAAGATGGGTCATTGGGGTGGGCACGCACCATCTTATCAGCATCAAAGCACCGGTGCGCACCCTATCGGCGGATGTTCTCGGACATTCATTGAGCGTATATTGCCAAAAAACGTTTTGCCCAATATGAACTCATCCTGAATTGATGATCTTCATCACTCAATACGCAAATCAACTCGATAGTGAAGCATGGAAAGAGAACATCATGATCAACCCTGGAGATTTACATGCTGCTGAACCGAAATGGATTTACACTTATTGAACTGATGGTTGTGGTCGTCACGATCGGGATTCTCGCAGCCATCGTTGTGCCCAAGTTCGCTCGTGCCCATACAAGCGCAACCATTGCTGCTGCAGGTGAAGATATCTTGGCGATGACCCAAGCACTCGAAAACCATAATACAAACAATGGCTATTGGCCCGCCGAGACCGCTGCGGGTGTGTCGCCGCCAGAAGTAATCTCACGATTCAAAGGCGAAAGCCCGTTCGGAAAACTATGCCCGATTGGCAGCGTCTACGACTACGACAACAAATCCGTCAACGGCACCAACACCATCAGCATCGCGATTCAGCCTTCGGCGGCCTCGCCTGCCACGTCAATCGTCGATGCCCAATCGCTCGACGCCTTCCTCGACGATGGTGTGCTCAACTCCGGGCGATTCCAATCCTCGGGCAATGGCTACAGCTACCGCGTGAGTCCATAAGCCAGCCGAACAGTTACATGATCAGCGAATCGAAACCCGTCAATCCGACGGGTTCTTTCGTATAGAACGGCTCACCAGCTTCCGCCCCGATACGCGATCCAAAGTATTTCGCGCTCGCTTCGATCCATTCGAGCGCCTTGCGGTTCTTCTCAGGGAGCACAAACTGGGTCTCGTAGGCTTTGATCGAACGCATCTTTTGATCGAGTGTGCCCGAGATATCGAAGATGAACTTCGGGTCGGCCACCCATCGCAGGTGCGTCGCGTAGTAGTAAAACAACCACTTTGGATACAGCGTCGGGCCGAGCTCTTTCTGCTCGCCGGTCCAGGCATCGATGGGCGCGGGCATGTCGATCTTGCTCAGCTTGGCATCAAACCGTGCGTCCTCGATGCACCGCGTCACGGCGCGATGGTCCGGATGGGCGTCTTCGGGGAATGTGGTGAAGATGATATTCGCCTGCCATGCACGGATCACGCCGGCGAGGGCGTGGCGATTCTCGATCGTGTGTTCGACGAACCGGTTGGGAAGATCCAATAGCCAGCGTTCGATCGTTCCCGTCGCGCCTTCTTTGAGAATCTCAAGTGCTGCAGCTGCTTCGCCCTTGCGGATTTCTGGCGATCCCAATGGTGTGGGTTCGCCGTTGGTCACATCAAGGATAAGGATGTCGTGCCCTTGTTGTGCGAGCTTGATGATGGTGCCGCCCATGCCGAGTTCTTGATCGTCTGGGTGTGGGCCGACGACGAGTATGCGTGCCATAGAGCTGCCTTTGGTTTGTGTGTGTTCTTGCACACCATCAACCGTTGAATGTGCGACTCTATTGCATCAATCAAACTCAGTTGTACTTATTCTCGACAACCACAAACCCGTGCAGGATCGGCGATTCGTTCTCGATGGTCTCGATCTGGACAAGCACGACCGGTGCCGGCGTGCGCTGGGCGAAGAACCCGCCAGCGCGATAGACATCGCCGAACTCGTCGACGAACAGATGCAGATCAAGCTCGATCGATTCGCCCGATGCGAACCCGGGGATCGCCAGCGAGTATCGCTTGTTGATCCAGATGACAGATTGCCCAAAGTCGCGCGTCGTGGTGTTGGTGAACTTGAGCATCGACACTTCGCGGAAGACCTGCACATCGAAGACCTCGCCTTGGGTGATGGTCTCTGGGTAGGGTGTGTGTGGCGGGGCGGTGAGCTGCTCGTTAAAGAGCTGGCACCCGCTCATCGAGAGCACGCCCATGCTTGAAAAGAGAGTGCAAAGGCAAAAGAGGACGCTGGCGGAATGGTGTTGTTTGATCTTCACCCTCCTATCGTCCCACACATGAGCTGTCAAAGCAACCATCCCGGCGATCAAATGGACAATCATCAGAACAATAATGCGACTCTACCCAGTTTCGCGATCGCCGATGGTGCGCAAGAAATCGATCCTAAAACAGTCGCCAAAGACCTCATATCCCGCTTTGGACCCACCGGCATGGACCCACGGGTCACCGCGCTCATCCCCGGATTCGACGCCCCGTTCTACCAAGCCGGGCTCGCGGGCTATTCTGACGCGGCGATGCGGATCATCGCTCGCCGACAGGGCTGCCCGTTGTGCGTCACCGAGGCACTGCTCGATCGGACATTACTCGCTGGTGGCAAGGGGTTTGCGAAGGCTGATCTGGGCGAGCTTCACGATAATATCCCCGGGGGCATCGAGGACACGCCCCTTGTTGGTCAAATCATGGGCAACGATCCCGGCGAGATGGCCGCGGGGGCGATCAAGATGATCGAGCAGGGAAAACGCTCGCACAAAGAATACCGCAAGATGGTCGATTCAGGCATCGGCGAGCTGCGATCCGATGGCTTATCTAATGGGGGGGGGGCACATTCGCCGCCATCGACATCAACCTCGCGTGCCCGGTGAAAAAGATCTCCAAAAAATCCCGAGGCGGTCACTGGCTCAAAGAGCCCGCCGGCGCCATTCATATCCTCAAAGCCGTTCGAGACGCCGTCCCTGACGCGATCCCCGTCACGGTCAAAATGCGCCGGGCCTTCGACGATACCCCCGAGATGCAACGCAACTTCGAGTACCTCTTCGATGCCTGCTACGACATCGGATGCGCCTGGGTGACGGTCCACGGGCGAACCGTCGAACAAAAATACCTCGGCCCATCGCGTTGGGAACCATTGAAGCGGCTCGTCGACAAAAACCCCGATCGGTTGATCTTTGGCTCGGGCGACATCTGGGATGTCAACCAGATCTTCCGCATGATCGGCTACACCGGTTTGACCGGCGTCTCGGTCGCGCGTGGGTGCATCGGCAACCCGTGGATCTTCCGCCAGGCGAGAACGATCCTCGCTGGCAATGATCCCCAGTCGCCGACCATCGCCGAGCAACGAGAAGTGCTCGAGCAGCACTTCGATCTTGCGCTGGCGGTCAACGCCAACACACGCGACCCGGAGCTGATGACGGCTAAGAACATGCGGAAGTTCGGCATCAAGTTCGCCGCGCATCATCCCAAAGCCGACGAAGTAAAAAAACAGTTTATCTATGTCAAGACACTCGAAGAGTGGCGAGAAGTATTGGAGCGATGGTATGTCTGATGAAAAAAATGAAGTGCAATGGTCGGAATCGCCTGAGGAATACTCTTGCCCGTCTTGCTGCGAATCTGCCAGTGGCTATGCCGTCCTCAAGCAAGAGGTGAAGGGGGATCCTGAAGAGATCCGTTTATCATTGAAGGACTCGCCGATCCCCTGCGAGGTATTTGATAGGGACGACGGCAAAGGTTGCCGTGTGGTGAAGTCTTCCAACATTCATACACCCGCGTGCTGCACCAGAGTCCGAAGCAGCCGCCGGCATGGCCCGATGTGGATATTTTGCGAGAGTTGTAACAGCAAATCATTGCTGTTACAGCAGGAGGAGATGGTCAGTTTCTACTGGCGCGTCCCAACCCAGCACGGCGAAGTCTGGGCGTACAACCGTCAGCATCTCGTCGCCATTCGCGAGCACATCCAACTCGAACGCCGCCCGCAAGGGGAGTTCAAGCTCCCAGGCTGGATGCTCGCATCGAAGAACCGAGACGAGATGGTCAAGCTCATCAACATGGCATTAGACCACGGCCCATCGCAGTTCTGAGCCAACATGAACCAGTCCTACAGCCAACCCCTCCCCGCGGACACCATCGCGATCTGGAAACAGGTCTTCGGGCGCCAACGCGCCTTCGCCCTCCACGCGTTTGATCAACTCGACGATGCCCAGTTCTTCGCGATCCTCGCGCCGTGGCTCAACTCGTGTGCGATTATTGCCAATCACCTCGCCGGCAACATGCTCTCTCGGTGGACGGAATTCCTCACCACCGATGGCGAGAAACCCAACCGCAATCGGGAAGCCGAGTTTGATCTCCCCGCCGAGCATTCTGCTGATGAACGGGCCAAGATCATGGAGCGATTCGAGCAAGGATGG
>MAAC01009666.1_pt1 | contig 23158 bp, 19 predicted proteins | sample 1115981 | NCBI WGS metagenome assembly MAAC01 (sample SAMN04961126, study PRJNA320927) | seawater metagenome | isolation source: sample BD02T64 sea water enriched with oil for 64 days | place: USA:Gulf of Mexico | collected 2013-07-27
ATCACTGCTGACCACTGGCTGACTCTAAGCACCCAGTTTGAGGGCCGCTTTGGCCGAGTGATTGGTACCCTCGAGCATCTCAAGCAAGCGTGTATAACTCTGCGCTATCGCCGCACCCCGGGTATGACCAACTGTAGACTACTGTTTGACGGCGATTAATTGCAGAGTTACCAAGCCAATCCAAGCGATAACCCTTGCCTCTACGCAGATAGAGCCTAGCCGCACGATCAAGCACCAAGCCAGATCCGTACTTCTCGCTGTATTACCCAAATCAGTCAAGACTGCCCGCGAAATCAACGCATTTAATAGGTAAACGAGGCGCCTGGATGAGGGGTTCTTACAAGAACCTCTATTAGGGGTGGGGAAATTACGGATGGGTGTCCTTAATATTGATATTGCTTAGGTGTCCTTAATATTGCTTAATATTATTAGCTTAAATATTATGCGCTTCGAAGTTGAATCCAAGCTGTTTAATTCAGAACACAATTAAACTAATATATTTTAAATATTTTATTTTCACTTCTTTTAACTATTATTATCTTAACTTTTTAATAATTTTATCGTAATTTCTATTAAAAAACCAACAAAGCAACGACACAATAAAACAAGCTATATTCAGCGAACACCCTCTGACAAGACGCTGTTACGAATCCTTCTTTCAAATAGCATTAAATTATAATTCATTAAAAAATAATCGCGCCACACAAACCCAAAAAGTGAGTTTGCGTGACAGGAAAAATATTATTTAACCATTCCGCTGTAAACAATCTTCAGCCAGACATCGCTGGGCAGAAAGCCATCGCCCCACTCCTTATCCAATTCGGCCAGAGGTTTGGCGGCAATAATTTCCGCTTCATTTTTTCCCGCATCAATCAGGGCCTGAATGTTTGCCTGTGCCTTCGCCAGCATAGCGCGGAATGCCACAAGGTCTGCCTTAGTTGCCAGTGGGCCATGGCCGGGCATGATTTTGGTCTTGTCGTTAGCCAGAGCCAATACCGTGTCACAGGCGGCGATCATACCGGCGATGCCACCACCGGAATCGACATCGATGAAGGGGTAAAAACCGTTAAAGAAGGTGTCGCCGGCGTGAATGACATTGGCCTTGTTGAAATAGACAATGGCATCGCCATCGGTGTGGGCATTGGCGACGTGGATCAGGCGAATATCGTCACCGTTGAGATGCAGGCTCATTTCACGCTGAAAGGTCACCACGGGCAGCGCCGCTTTCGGTGAGGGTGGCTTGTGCATATTGAAGAGCTTGATGGATTTCTCGACCTTGAGACTATCGCGGACATGTTCGTGGGCGACAATAATGGCGCCGTGTTTACCAAAGTGCTCGTTGCCGCCGGCGTGGTCGCCGTGCCAGTGGGTATTGACCAGAAACTTAGGCGTGTCGCCGGATAGCTGCTTGATTGCTGCGGTGATTTTGCTCGACATCTCGGCGTACTGGTCGTCAATGGCGAAAGTGCCGTCTGCACCGATGGAGACGCCGATATTTCCGCCCTCGCCCATCAGCATATAAATCCCCTCAGTGACCGGTATGGCCTTCACCTCTACGCTATCAAAGTGGTCATTGGCTTGTGTGCCCGCCACGAGCACCAGCGGTAGTAGGCAGGCGCCGAGTGTCTTTTTCAGTATTTTCATCGTTTTCCCTTGTTGATGAGTGTTAAAAGGCAGTGATAAACACAAATAGAGCGTTTATTTCTGTGCTATTTTTATGGGAGTAGCGCTGTGGCAATGGCAGCACCGGATGTATCGACATTTCAAGGTTTAATCTTAGCCCTGCAGCAGTATTGGGCCGAGCACGGTTGCGTGATTTTGCAGCCTCTCGATATGGAGGTTGGGGCCGGCACCTTTCACCCCGCCACCTTCCTGCGCGCCATTGGCCCTGAAAGCTGGAACAGTGCCTACGTGCAGCCCTGTCGTCGCCCCACCGATGGCCGCTTTGGTGAAAACCCTAACCGCTTGCAGCACTACTATCAGTTTCAGGTGATTTTGAAACCCTCACCGAGCAATATCCAAGACCTGTATTTAGAGTCGCTGGCCTTTCTGGGTATTAATTCTACGCTGCACGATATCCGCTTTGTTGAGGACAACTGGGAGTCGCCCTCCCTCGGTGCTTGGGGCTTGGGCTGGGAGGTCTGGCTGAATGGTATGGAAGTCACCCAGTTCACCTACTTCCAACAGGTCGGTGGGCTTGAGTGTTATCCGGTGAGTGGCGAAATCACCTACGGTCTTGAGCGTATCGCCATGTACTTGCAGGGTGTCGATAGTATTTACGACCTGGTGTGGACCAAAAGCCCCGACGGCACTGTAGTCACCTACGGTGATGTCTTCCACCAGAATGAAGTGGAGATGTCCCACTACAACTTTGAGCACGCCAATACCGAATTCCTGTTCAGTAGCTTTGATACCTACGAACAGGAAAGCCAGCTCTTGATTGAACACAAACTACCCCTGCCCGCCTACGAGATGGTGATGAAGGCATCCCATGCCTTTAACTTGCTCGATGCCCGCCACGCCATTTCGGTGACGGAGCGGCAGCGTTTTATTCTGCGTATTCGCGCACTGGCAAGAGCGGTTGCCGAAACCTATTTTGCATCGCGGCTGGCCCTGGGCTTTCCCATGGCTCCCGCCGACTTGGCCCATGAAGTGATTCAAAAGGCCGCGGAGAAAAAGCAATGAAACAGGATTTTCTGGTCGAAATCGGCACCGAAGAGCTGCCGCCAAAATCGCTGAAAACCTTAATGTCGGCGTTTACCCTCGGTATAGAGGCCGGGCTCAATAAAGCCAAGCTGCAACACGCCTCTATTCGCGGTTATGCCACACCACGGCGGCTGGCCGTGTTGGTTTCCGGGCTCGACCCACAGCAGGCCGATATTGCAACCGAGCGCCTCGGCCCCGCTGTCGCCGCCGCGTTTGACAGCGACGGCGCACCCACGAAGCCGGCACTCGGCTTTGCTAAGGGCTGCGGGCTCAGCGTTGAAGAGCTAGAGCAAACCGACACGGACAAAGGCCCACGCCTAGTGTTTCGTCGCGTTGAAGAAGGCCTCGCTACCCCGGCCCTACTGCCTGACATTGTCAGTCAGGCGCTAAAAGACTTACCGATTGCCCGACGCATGCGCTGGGGTGCCAGCCGTATAGAGTTTGTACGCCCGGTGCAATGGGTAGTGATGCTGTTCGGTAAAGAGGTGGTTCCCGGTTCTATTATGGGCCTGGAGAGCGGCCGCACCACGCGGGGCCACCGCTTTCACAGCAATACTGAAATTAGTATTGCCAAGCCCAGCGACTACGCCAACACCTTGCGCCACGCCTTTGTAATCGCCGATTTTGTTGAGCGCCGCTCACTGATCGAAGACGGTATCAAGGCCTTGGCCCAAGGTGCCAAGGGCAGCGCCGTTATCGACAGTGATTTACTGGATGAGGTCACGGCACTGAACGAGTGGCCGGTGCCGCTGCTGGGTCACTTCGACGCGCATTTTTTAGATGTCCCCGCCGAGGCTCTGATCTCGTCAATGAAGGAGCACCAAAAGTACTTCCATGTTGTCGATGGCGCCAACCAACTATTGCCGCTGTTTATTACCGTTGCCAATATTGATAGCCGAGATGCCAGCAAGGTGATCGCCGGTAATGAGAAAGTGATTCGACCGCGCCTTTCCGACGCCGCCTTTTTCTACCAGACCGATAAGAACTCAACGCTACAACAGCGCTGCGAAATGTTAAAAAGCGTGGTCTTCCAAGCCAAGCTTGGCAGCGTTCACGACAAGTCATTGCGCGTTGCCACGCTGGCGCAATCACTGGCAGCGACGACGGGCGCCGACCCCAGTCTCGCGCACCGCGCTGCGATGTTAAGTAAGGCCGACCTGGTCACCGAGATGGTGCAGGAGTTTGCCGATTTACAGGGCACCATGGGCCGCTACTACGCCCTACACGACGGCGAAGATGAGGCCGTGGCCAAGGCCCTTTACGAACAGTATTTACCGCGCTTTGCCGGTGACAAGGTGGCCAGCTCGCCTGTTGGTGCCAGCCTCGCCATCGCCGACCGACTCGATACCTTAGTCGGTATCTTTGGTATCAAGCAGGCACCGACGGGCTCCAAGGACCCCTTCGCGCTGCGTCGTGCCAGCCTGGCGGTACTGCGCACGCTGATTGAACAAGGCATTGATCTCGACCTTAAAGTAGCACTGGATACCGCCGTCAGTCTCCACGACAATCTCAGCTTAAGTGCCGATGAAACCTCGCAGCAAGTCCTCACTTACATGCTAGAGCGTTTTCGATCTTGGTATGAAGAGGACAAAATTCGCCCCGAAGTATTCTTTGCTGTAATGGCGAAGTCACCCACCCGGCCACTGGATATCCATCGCCGCGTGCAGGCGGTGAACGACTTTAGTCAGCTACCGGAGGCTCGCAACTTGGCCAGCGCCAATAAGCGCGTTGCCAATATCCTCAGTAAGCAAGATACGGAAATTGCCAGCGCGGTTGCTCAAGGCTTGCTACAGGAAGGTGCGGAGCAAGCACTCGCCCAGCAACTCTCAGAGCTCAGTAAAACGCTGCAACCTCTTATTGCGAGTCAAGCCTACAGTGAAATACTGCAACAACTGGCGCAACTTCAGCAGCCGGTTGATGACTTCTTTGACCAGGTGATGGTGATGGCGGACGATCTGGCCTTGCGCCAAAACCGACTGGCGATACTCTCGCAGCTGCGCCAGTTATTTCTCGAGGTGGCCGATGTCTCTCTGCTCGCCAGCAGTAAATAAGCCTGCAGCCTTCGATACCCCCGCTATGAAGTTGATCATTCTCGATCGCGACGGTGTTATTAATCAGGATTCCGACGACTACATCAAGTCGCCGGATGAATGGCAAGCCATACCCGGCAGCATCGAGGCCATCGCCCGGCTCTGTGCTGCTGGGTATAGCGTTGCGGTAGCGACCAATCAATCGGGCCTGGGGCGGGGCCTTTTCGACCTCGATAACCTTGAGGCGATACACGATAAAATGCGCGAACAGGTTGAAAACGCCGGTGGGCATATCGCGGGTATCTACTATTGCCCACACTTGCCGACCGCAGGCTGTGGTTGCCGTAAACCAGCACCGGGGCTACTCGATGCCATTGCCGAAGACTTTAGTACCGCGCTAACGGGCGTGGTCTTTATCGGCGATAGCTTGAAAGACCTGCAGGCTGGGGTCGAGCGCCAATGCCGACCAATACTGCTGCGTACCGGCAAGGGTACGGCCCATGAAAAGCGACTGGCTGACGAACAACATCAGCAGGTGCGCGCTGCCGATGTTCACGATGACCTCGCCAGTGCCGTCGATACCTTATTAGCAACAGGAAGTTAAGATTTTGAATATTGTTTACGCACTGCGCACCTGCCTTTTTTATGCGGTCTATGTGCCCACCATCATCACCTTCTCCGTACTCGGCTGCACCCTTGGCCTGCTCATTCCCTACCGCCCCCGGCAAACCTTTATTACCACCGCCAATGCCATTGTCCTCTGGTGGCTGAAGCTGAGCTGTGGCATCAAGGTCAATGTCGAGGGTTTGAATAATATCCCCAACCAGCCCTTTGTCGCCTTGAGTAAGCACCAGTCGGGTTGGGAGACCTTCTATTTGCAGCGAACTCTGCGCCCGGTCAGTACCATTCTCAAAAAAGAGCTGCTGAAAGTGCCCTTCTTTGGTTGGGGCTTGGCCATGACTCGGCCCATTGCCATCGACCGCTCAAACCCCAAACAAGCCCTGAGGGACGTGCTCAGCCAGGGTAAACAGCGGCTCGCAGAGGGCAATAATATTCTTATTTTCCCCGAGGGTACGCGCATCGATTACGGCGCAGTGGGCAATTACTCACGCAGTGGCACCTCACTGGCGATCAATGCCGGGGCGGCGGTGCTACCCATTGCCCACAACGCGGGCCTTTGCTGGCCGGCGCATCGCTTTATTAAACAGCCCGGCACCATTCATGTAATTATTGGCAAGCCGATCGACAGCACAGGGCGCAAGAGCAAAGAGCTGACCGAAGAAGTTAAAGACTGGATAGAAGGCACCATAGCGAAGCTATAAACCCTCTACGGAGGAGCATTGCCGGCGCGCCCACACGTCGCACAGCGGTGGCTTAAGAGCCTCTACAGCAACAGGCGCAAACCCTCGTCGATCAAGCTTAAACCTTGCTGTAGGGGCCTTAACAAGCCTACAGCAAGACTTGGCTCTCAGATAACAACACCAACCCAGGCTTCTCGATCAGCGAGCAAGCCCGGGTTAGCGAACACTAACCTTCGAAGCCCTTATATATCGAGATTAACCACAGCCAGGGCATTGGTTTCGATAAAGTCACGTCGCGGTTCAACCTGATCACCCATTAAGGTGTTAAACATCTGATCGGCAGAAATCGCATCCTCGATGGTGACGCGCAACATTCTGCGGGTTTCCGGGTTCATGGTGGTATCCCACAACTGCTCGGGGTTCATTTCACCCAGGCCCTTATAGCGCTGGATACTGTAACCACGGCGGGATTCTTTCATCAGCCAATTCACGACCTGTTCAAACTCGTCCACCAACAGTGTTCTTTCACCACGTTTAATGTAGGCACCCTCTTCCAACAAGCCTTGTAAACGTTGCCCCAGTTCGGTAATTGCCCGGTACTCGCCAGAGGCAAAAAAGTCATGGCTGAAAATAAACTCGTTGGTGACACCGTGGGTTTCAACGCTAACCTTTGGTAGGAAAAGACCTCTTTCGGCATCCCGAATATAGTCAACGGTGTAACGTGTGCTGGCATTCGCACTCTCGCTCAGCACCAGAGACAATGTTTTACACCAAGCCTCAATAACGCTTTCCTGCAATAAGTCGGCATCGCTGAGCTTCGCCAAATAGATCATCTCTCTAAGAATCAACGGCGGCCAGGAGCGTGTGAGCCGGTCGATACGCGCCATCACCTGACGATAGTCCTGTAATAAAGACTGTAAAGCCTGACCCGAGATACCGGGGGCATCGGCGTTAACGTGCAAGCTGGATTTCTCCAGAGCTGCCTGAGTTAAGAATTCAGTCAGCGCGTCGTCATCTTTCAGGTACTGCTCCTGCTTACCCTTACTAATTTTATACAGCGGTGGCTGGGCAATACAGACATGACCGCGTTCGATGAGTTCGCGCATTTGGCGAAAGAAAAAGGTCAGCAGCAGGGTTCTAATGTGAGAACCATCGACATCGGCATCGGTCATGATGACGATGGTGTGGTAACGCAATTTGTCGGCATTAAACTCCTGGGAGCCAATACCACAGCCGAGGGCGGTAATTAGGGTGCCGACTTCAACACTGGAGAGCATTTTATCGAAACGCGCTTTTTCAACGTTCAATATTTTACCCTTGAGGGGCAATATAGCTTGGGTGCGACGGTCGCGGCCCTGTTTAGCCGATCCTCCCGCCGAGTCACCCTCCACCAGGTACAGTTCAGAGAGCGCAGGGTCTTTCTCGCGACAGTCTGCCAGCTTGCCCGGTAGCCCGGCAATATCCAGTGCACCCTTGCGGCGGGTCATCTCTCTGGCCTTGCGAGCCGCTTCTCGGGCGCGTGCCGCATCGACCATTTTACCGACAATGGTTTTTGCTTCCGTTGGGTTTTCTAGCAGGTAGTCACTCAGAGCCTTAACCACTTCTTGCTCCACTGCGGCCTTGACCTCGGAGCTGACTAATTTGTCCTTAGTTTGCGACGAAAACTTAGGGTCTGGTACCTTGACCGAGATAATCCCCGTAAGCCCCTCTCTTGCATCGTCGCCAGTGGTTGCTATCTTATTGTTTTTACTGGTATTACTTTCTTTTTCAATATAGCTATTGAGCGAGCGCGTCAGCGCGCCACGGAAACCTGCCAGGTGTGTACCACCATCGCGCTGGGGAATATTGTTGGTGTAGCAGAAGATATTCTCTTGAAAGCCATCATTCCACTGTAGAGCGGCCTCGACGGCTATACCGTCTTCGCGCTGTACATTGATATGTATAACCTGATTAATCGGGCTTTTATTGGCATTCAAGTATTCAACAAAGGCACTGAGACCGCCATCGTATTGGAAAACATCCTGCTTATCACTGCGCTCATCACTCAGCACAATGCGAACACCCGAGTTGAGAAAAGACAGCTCTCTCAGGCGTTTAGCCAGAATTTCATAGTGAAAACTAATATTGCTAAAGGTTTCCGCCGACGGCCAGAAGCGTGCGTGGGTACCCGATTCATTGGTTTCGCCCACCACTGCAATCGGTGCCTGTGGCACACCATGAATATAGGTTTGCTCATGAATTTTGTCGTGTCGTCGAATCGTCAGTAACAAGCGCTCGGATAGCGCGTTAACCACCGAAACACCCACGCCGTGCAAGCCACCGGAGACCTTATAGGTATTGTCATCAAATTTACCACCGGCATGTAGTACCGTCATAATGACTTCGGCAGCGGATACACCCTCTTCATGTATATCCACCGGGATACCACGACCATTATCGGAAACTGAAACCGACTCATCGCTGTGTATTTTTACCGATACCTCGCTACAATGACCCGCCAAGGCTTCATCGATTGAGTTATCAACCAGCTCAAAAACCATATGATGCAGGCCCGTTCCATCATCGGTATCACCAATATACATACCCGGCCGTTTTCTAACAGCGTCTAGGCCTTTTAATACCTTGATACTGGACGAATCATACTCTTGTTCAGAGCTCATAGAGCTTCCCCTTTTAAAGCTAAACCATTAAGCGAATTAACTGTTCCCTGTTTCACGTGGAACACCGCAAAGTTTTCTATTTTTTCATTCTCAAGCACATTAACCAGGGGCGCATACTCTGTCCCGGTAACAAATACTTGCGCCTTTGCACCTGCCAGTACCCTAAGCAGACGCAGTAAATAGTCTTGATCTAATTCCGAAACAAGATCGTCAAACAGGTAAACACACTGTTTTCCCCTTGCCCTTCGAAACATTTCCCCTTGGGCGACAATTAGAGCAGCCACTAAGGCCTTAATTTGTCCACGGGAAAGAACATTCGATGCTGCACGTCCGTCAATTTGAATCTTTAAATCTGCACGATGAGGGCCAGCATGGGTCGTTTGACGCCTGGCATCTCGCTCAAAATTTTCCGCGAGAACAGCCTCTAAACTCATCTCGCTGTCCCAGCCCTGCACAAAACCAAGACTCAGCCCGGTGATACCCGTTAATCTTTCAATAAGCTCATAGAATATCGGCTCAATAAGCTTAAAATAATCCTTCCTCATTTCCGTCAGTTGTAGTGATAAACCTACAAAACTGTTATCCCAAGAGATAAGCTCCTGGCGTGATATTTTATCATGTCGCAGTAGTTTGTTCCGTTGCTGTAAGCTTCTCTGAAATTGCGCCCAAACCCTTTGAAACTGTTGTTCCACGTGGAACACACCCCAATCGAGGAAGCGGCGACGCCCACCAGGCCCAGACTCGATCAACAAAAAGCTCTCACTATTCATCAACAGTAGGGGGATGGCCTCCGCTAAGGAAGAAGACGCCGTCACTCGCTGCCCATCAACCTTAAATTGAAAAGCGCCAGAGGTCTCTCTAGACACACCAACCGTATAAGATACGGCCTGCTCTGAGCTATTAACATCACCAAATACCGTGCATTTTCGCGCCTGGTGATTAATCAGTGTGCTGGTATAGCGCGAGCGAAATGTGCGGCCACGCCCTAATAGATAAATAGCTTCGAGAACACTGGTCTTACCACTGCCGTTGGCCCCATAGAAAATATTAATACCATCTATCGGTGACACCGAGGCACTGCAGATATTGCGAATGCCCTGTATATCCAGCCGTGTTAAATACACAAAGTGAGACTAGAAATTGAACTATAGGCGCATCGGCATAATGACATAGGAAGACCCAGCCTCATCGGCAGGGTCTTGTATAAGGGCGCTACTGTTGGCATCGGATAGAATGAAGACAGCCTCATCACCCGTCAGCGTGTTTAAGACATCCAAAATATAGTTAACATTAAACCCCACCTCGAGCTCTGTACCCAAATATTCAACAGGGACTTCTTCTTGAGCCTCTTCCTGCTCGGGATTATTGGCGACAATATTAAGCAGATTTTCACTCAATAGCAGACGAACACCCCGGTACTTCTCGTTGGATAAAATCGCAGCACGACTAAACGCTTGTCGAAGGGTGTCACGGTCACCACGAACCACCAAGGTACCACCCTTCGGTAAGACCCTGTCGTAATCCGGGTAAGCGCCGTCGACCAATTTAGAGGTGAAGTGGAAATCCGAACCACGTACCCGCAAATGCGCTTCGCCAAGGCTAACGGTAATATCGCCCTCGTCCACCAACAGCCGTGACAACTCAACCACGCCTTTACGTGGCAATATCACCTGCACGGTGCTGTCACTAACATGCCCTGGTAAATCGACAGAGCTGATAGCGAGGCGGTGACCGTCCGTCGCAACACCATTGAGCTTATCTGCACTCACTTCCCACAACATACCATTCAGGTAATAGCGCACATCCTGGTGCGCCATCGCAAAAGAGGTACTATCGATCAACTGTTTAAGCTTATTGGCAGATAGCGTAAATTCAAGCGTTTCTGCGCCATCCTCAACATTGGGGAACTCTTCTGCCGGTAGCGTTGACAGTGTAAAGCGGCTGCGGCCACTACTAATCACCACACGCCCCTTGTCATTAGTGCTAAATTTGATATCGACACCATCGGGCAAAGAGCGACAAATATCGAGTAATTTTCGCGCCGGGAGGGTGATTTCAGCATTCACATCACCAGCCAATTCAGCGACCGCTCTACTAACAATCTCAACCTCTAAATCGGTTCCCGTCAGTGCCAGCTCGCCCTGTTTTAGGCTTATTAGAACATTAGAAAGTATCGGTAGTGTTTGCCTGCGTTCGACAACACCAACAACCATTTGCAACTGCTTAACGAGTGTTTCTTTACTGACACTGAACTTCATACGCGGCTCTCTATAAAATATATGGCAGGTGTTTACCTACTTATTAACTGGTCAACAATCGCGTTAATAGTTTTAAATCTTCGCGAATTTCCGTGCTGCTGTCCTGCAATTCCTTAACCCTACGGCAGGCGTGTAGCACTGTCGTATGATCTCTGCCGCCAAAGGCTTCGCCGATTTCGGGCAGGCTATGATTGGTCAATTGCTTGGCCATGGCCATTGCTACTTGGCGCGGTCGGGCAATCGACCGCGTGCGGCGCTTGGACAACATATCTGACATTTTTATCTTGTAGTGCTCAGCCACCGTGCGCTGAATATTATCGATACTGACAAGCCGATCTTGCAAGGCGAGTAGATCCTTAAGGGAGTCCCGAACCATCGGCACATCGATGGCCTTTCCAGTGAAGTGAGCGCTTGCTATCACCCTTTTTAGCGCCCCTTCGAGCTCTCTAACATTCGAGCTGATACGCTGGGCAATAAAAAAGGCCGCATCATGGGGTAGCTGAACATGCAAACTCTGAGCTTTCTCAATCAAGATCGCTACCCGCGTCTCCAGCTCGGGAGGCTCAACAGCAACCGTTAGACCCCAGCCAAATCGAGATTTCAGCCTTTCCTCAAGACCGTCTATCTCTTTAGGATAGCGATCACAAGTCAGGATCATTTGATGGTCACCCTCGAGCAAGGCATTAAAGGTATGGAAAAACTCTTCCTGGGAGCGCTCCTTACCCGCAAAAAACTGAATATCATCGATCAACAGCGCATCCACCGAGCGATAAAAACGCTTAAAGTCATTGATAGCATTGAGTTGTAGGGCCTTAACCATGTCTGCGACGAAACGCTCAGAATGCAGATAGACAATTTTAGCATCGGGCTTGGTCGCCTTTAAGGCATTACCCACTGCGTGCATGAGGTGAGTTTTTCCAAGACCCACACCGCCATATATGAACAGCGGATTATAGGAGCCCCCTGGGTTCTCAGCTATTTGCCGAGCTGCCGCAAGTGCCAGCTGGTTTGACTTGCCTTCGATAAAGTTCTCAAAGCGAAAGTCGCGATTAAGGCTATCGGGGTGGCCAATGACTTTATTAGGCTCTACCTTAGCCGCTGGCGGCGAGCTAGGCCTAGGGTTTCTGGGCACAGGTGTCGCCTTTGATACCGGTCGATGTTGGGCATAACTGGGCTGGTTAGAGTCAAAGGGCAGAGGTGGAGGCGGAGGTGGATTCGGGGTGGCTTTTACCTCTGTAATAATGGCTCGGCTGGGCTGTACAAAAGCGGGCGTTTTGCAATTGAGCCCGACTTCAACAGGTAGGCTATCACTACCGGCTTCGCTGGCTAACTCGTTGATACGATCGAGAAACTTATCGACAACCCAGTCCTTCACAAAGCGATTGGGCGCTATTAAGCGCACCGCTTTACCCTCGGAGGGACTATCAATTTGCAGGGGTTTAATCCAAGTATTGAATTGCTGCGCGGGTAATTCTGCCTGTAAATGCCCCAAACAATGCTGCCAAATGACCTCAGCCAAGCCGTGTCTCCTCTGTTTATAAAAAACTAATACTGACGTCAATCAAACCTAGGATTATTGTTTTTGTTTTTTAACGATCGTTAGTCTAAGAGTTATGGCTTGAGTTATCCACATGTTTTTGTGACTATTTCAAAAATAGTATTGATTAAAATAAAATAGTGAAATCAATTACTTAGCAAGTATTCACCGGAGGAAAAAAGCAGGGGTATCGTCAATATTGAAAGCAAAAGCCAGTGTTATTGTGCACAAGCTGTTAATAACTTATTAGTAAGCTCTTAACTCCAGCCTTGGGGAGGCCTAGGGCGATTGATTAGCTAGCATCGAGGGTAAACTTAACAAATATTAGTACGACTTATTTTCCGATACAAAAACTGGAGAAGATTTCTCCCAGTAGATCATCACTGGTGTAGTCACCGGTAATAGCCCCCAGTGCATGCTGGGCTTGTTTTAAATCTTCGGCGATCAACTCCCCTGCCTCCACCGTCAGCAATTGCTCGAGGGCCTGGGCAATACACACCTCGGTTTTCTGTAGGGCACTAATATGCCGTCTGCGTGCCGAGAATAAACCTTCCCCAGCACTGACATAACCCGCACAGTTTTTCAGATGCTGCTTTAAGTCCGGTAAACCCGCACCGGTTTTTGCAGAAATTTCTATAACAGGATGTTGCCCGTGCCCAGCATGAACAGCCACATAACCGGGCCTATCGGTCTTATTCAGTACAAACGTGACATTATTGGCCTGGCTGAAATCAGCACCGGCGTGCTGACACAGGGAATCTACGGAGAGATCGTATTGTTCGGAAGCATCGATTAACAATAAAATTTGATCGGCACGTTTAATTTCATCCTGAGCCCGCTCGATACCGTGACGCTCAACGGTATCATCTGTGGCACGCAAACCCGCCGTATCGATGATGTGTAAGGGCATGCCGTCAATATTGATTTGCTGGCGCAACACATCCCTGGTGGTGCCCGGCACGTCGGTGACAATGGCAAGATCGTGCCCGGATAGCGCGTTCAGTAAACTCGATTTACCGGCATTCGGCTTACCGGCAATAACCACAGATATGCCTTCCCTCAACAATGCGCCCTGGGAGACATTTGCCAGCAGGGCCTTCAATTCAAGCCCTAGGTTCAGTAAACCCTGTTCGATTTTTCCGTCACTGAGAAAATCAACTTCCTCTTCAGGGAAATCGATCGCGGCCTCTACGTAAACGCGGAGCTGAATGAGGTGTTCCAGTAGTTGGGATACCTGCCGTGAAAACTGCCCCTGCAGTGTCTTGATAGCACCACGAGCAGCTTGCTCACTACCCGCATCGATTAAATCGGCCACCGCCTCAACCTGGGTCAGGTCCATTTTACCATTCAAGAAAGCGCGTTCGGAAAACTCACCGGGGCGCGCCTGCCGTGCACCCAGCTCCAGGGCTCGACGCAATAGAATATCCATAACCACTGGGCCACCATGACCCTGAAGTTCAAGGATATGTTCACCGGTATAGGAGTTGGGGGAGGCAAAATAGAGGACGATGCCCTCATCAATTTGATCGCCGTCCGCCGTCAGAAAGGGCTGGAAATGAGCGTAGCGCGGCGTTGGTTTAAAACCGAGGAAACCATCAAAAAAACGATCTAAGTTATCACCAGACAGACGAATGATGCCCACCCCACCGCGTCCGGGTGGGGTGATCAGTGCCGCTATAACGTCGCTATTATTAACCAGCATTGGGTAAGCTAACTCATTGTCGAGTCATACCCTAAGGTTTACTCGCGGATGATTTTTCGAGTGATGGTCCATTGTTGGGCAATCGACAATATACTGTTGACCGTCCAATAAAGTACCAACCCAGCAGGGAAGAACATAAAGAAGAAGCTGAAAGCCACCGGCATGAAGCGCATCACCTTGGCCTGTATCGGGTCGGGTGGTGCCGGCTGCAATGTTTGCAGGACAAACATGCTAATACCATTCAGCACCGGTAATACGTAGTAAGGGTCTTTTTGGGAGAGGTCAGTGATCCAAAAAATAAACGGCGTGTGGCGTAGCTCAACACTTTCATTAAGCACCCAGTACAGGGCAATAAATACCGGCATTTGAACCAACATCGGCAGACAACCGCCCATCGGGTTGACCTTTTCTTTCTTATAAAAGGCCATCATCTCCTGGGACATTTTCTGTCGATCATCCCCGTAGAGCTCTTTTAAGCGCGCCATTTCCGGTTGTAACTTGCGCATTCTGGCCATCGACTTATAACTAGCCGCCGAGAGGGGGAAGAACAATAACTTAACCAAAAAGGTCAAAAAGATGATCGACCAACCCCAATTGCCCACCAAACCATGAAACATGGTCAAACCATAAAACAGCGGTTTGGCGACCCACCAGAGCCAACCATAATCAATGGTCAGATCGAGGTAGGGGGAAATTTCTTCCAATAGGTACTGGTCCTTCGGCCCAACATAGAAAGCAGCGCGCAACTCGCCACTTTGGCCGGGGGCTATTTCAACCGCCGCACCGGTAAAGCCCATGGTATACAGATCTTTACTGCCCAGTTTGCGCAATTGAAAACTGTTATTTTGATTCTGCTCCGGTATCCAGGCACTGATAAAGTAGTGCTGAACCATCGCTACCCAGCCACCCAATTTCTCGGCTTTTAATGCGCCTTCATCCATATCCGAGAAATCAAACTTCTTGTAGTTATCTTCATCGGTGGTGATGGCAGCGCCAAGGTAGGCGTTCGGGCCCATATTGACACTGACCACGGGATTATGGGAATCGCGTTGAATTTGGCCAAATAAGTGAGCCTGCCAGGTCTCGCTGCTGTGATTTTCAACCAGATAAACGACATCGATCAGGTAATTATCGCGCTTAAAAATAAAGCGTTTGATCAGTGTTGCACCGTCCTGCTCAAGCTTTAAGTCGACGACGATTTGTTCATCACCCTCTAACAAGGTGTAGTCGGCTTGGCTTGCAGAAAAGCGTGGTCTACCCGCCGCGGTATCTGTTCCGTTGCGCCCGATCAAACCACTTTGGGCAATATAGGTCTGACTTTGGGTGCGATTGAGCATCACAAAAGGATCGGCACCCAGCTCCTGGGAAACCAGATGCTGAGGTAGTGAAACCCGAACAATATCGCCCCCTAAGGTATCAATCGTGACCTCTAAGACATCGCTGCTAACCGTAATTAAACGTGTGTTTTCAACACGGCTACTGGTTTCGCCAATAACGTCATCACTGCGCTGTATCAGTTCGGGAATAGCCGATGAGCTACTCGCATGGAGATTAGGAGCTGCCGCTACGTCCGTCGGTAGTGGCGGAATAAGAACGGATTCATTGCTAGTTTCAACAATGACCGGGGCATGTTCTTCCTGATATTCATTCCAGCGAATAAATAATAGTCCGAACACCACGACTATCGCTGCGATCAAGGCACTGCGTTGCCAGTCCATTACTAATTAGGCTCCGGATTATGTTGGTGAGCGTGTTTTAAACAGCCACCGGGTACGGGATCCAGTCCCCCCGAGTGAAAGGGGTGGCACTTGCAAAGGCGCGTCACAGCCAACAGGCCGCCACGAAAACAGCCATGTTGCTGCAAGGCTTGGATCGTATATTCTGAACACGTGGGATAAAAGCGACAATTACTGCCAAGCCAAGGGCTTATCAAATATTGATAAAGCTTGATAAGAAAGATCAACGCTTTTGCAATCACGCTTTCTCCACCTTGCTCATTTGGCGCGATAATTTTCGCCAACAATCTAGCATTAGTTTTTGCTGCACAGCGGGCTCGAGTCTATCCAGCCCCCTTCGCGCCAAAAAAACGATATCGAGGCTTTCCAGCGTTTGCTGATTGAGGCGAAAGCTATCTCGCACCACTCGCTTTATGCGGTTGCGCTTAACCGCCAGACGCACATTCTTTTTCGCCACGATGAGACCGAGGCGAGCCTCTCTTAAGCCATTGGGTCGGGCCAGCATAAGCAGGTTTCTGTGCGAAACCCGGTACGGTGAATCGTCGAATACCGCCTTGTAAGTCGCCTTAGTTAGTAGGCGCTTACTCCTGCCAAAACCCATATCGGGCATAGGCAGTACCCTAATACCTTGCTTCAGGCAGCCAGACGCTTGCGGCCACGAGCACGGCGGCGATTGATCAGGGAACGGCCATTTTTAGTTGCCATACGTGAACGGAAACCATGGGTTCTTTTACGCTTGAGGACACTGGGTTGAAATGTTCTTTTCATAGCTATTAATCCGCTTTCCCGGGTTGTCAGCAACAAGCCAACAACTGTTATACCGGTTTTGAATGTGTTTAAGGGTCGGCGATTCTATAGAAAAAAACTTTCTGTAGCAACGCTTTAAACGTAAATCAAGCAACAGTTCTAACAACTCAGCTCAGCGTCTCATTATCAACTCAAAACCGCACACAAGAGCTGAGTAAGCAGGGGGTAAAATGGGGATAGTTTTGTGGATAAGCCTTGGTTTCAAAAAGCTGTTGATAAGGCACCTACTTGCTCACAACTTACAAAGAGGCAATCTCCACAGCCTCTACTCTTTATACAGTAACTGTGAGCCGCTCTAAAGCCAGCTACAACGGGAGCTGTAAGTACTTAATCACAAAAAACCGGGCCCTTAATAACAATAACAATATCTAAACTACCTATAAATAATATAAGTAATAAAGATTAATATTATAGTGTGTTTATGTTGAACATCTTCTTTATGGGATGCTCCAAAATGCGGTTCTCCTCGTCACAGTTAAGCTATTCAATTCATTTACCTCGCGATGCCTTCTCCAAACCCGAAGCAGCCAATAGGGCTTACAAGGTGGACCATCGGTAATAACATCGAGCTAATAGTCTTGCTTTTGTGATGGCGCTTATCTTGCTATAGTCCCCGGTCAACTGCTTTTCGCGCTCAGCTCGTATTAGAAATCTATGTTCTCTACACAAAATTTTGATGTCATTGTTATTGGCGGTGGTCACGCCGGCACCGAGGCCTGCTTGGCTGCAGCCCGCATGGGCTGTAAAACTCTGTTGCTTAGCCATAACATTGAAACTCTCGGTCAAATGTCCTGTAACCCTGCAATTGGGGGGATTGGTAAGAGCCATTTGGTGAGGGAGGTTGATGCCCTTGGCGGCATCATGGCGAAGGCCGCCGATAAAGCGGGGATTCAATTCCGCATCCTCAATGCCCGCAAAGGCCCGGCGGTGCGGGCTACTCGTGTCCAGGCGGACAGGGCTCTTTACAAAGCAGCAGTACGTGAAGCCCTTGAGAACCAAGCGAATCTATTAATTTTTCAACAGGCCGTGGATGATTTGATCACCGAGGGCGACAAGGTCATCGGTGTGGTCAGCGAATCTGGCCTGAAGTTCTTTGCGCCCTCGATCGTACTCACCACGGGCACTTTCCTGGCAGGTAAAATCCATGTCGGTCTGGAAAACCATGCCGGTGGAAGGGCTGGCGAGCAAGCGGCGGCAGCTCTAGCTCAGCGCCTGCGAGAAATGCCCTTTCGCGTCGACCGCTTAAAAACGGGTACACCGCCGCGCGTAGATGCCCGCAGCGTCGATTTTTCTGAGTTGCCAGAACAATGGGGTGACGAGCCCCGACCGGTGATGTCTTTTTTGGGGAATACCCGTGAGCATCCCCGCCAAGTGTGCTGCTGGATAACCCATACCAGTGAAAAAACCCACGATATTATTCGTGGCGGTATGGACCGCTCACCCCTGTACACCGGTGTGATCGATGGTGTTGGCCCGCGTTATTGCCCCTCGATTGAAGACAAAATCGTGCGTTTTGCCGATAAAACCAGTCACCAGATATTTATTGAACCGGAGGGCTTGAGTACCTATGAACTCTACCCGAATGGTATTTCCACCAGTTTGCCCTACGATGTGCAGCTCGATTTGTTGCACTCGATTAAAGGTTTCGAGAACGCCCATATAACCCGGCCTGGTTACGCCATCGAATACGATTACTTTAACCCGCAAGATCTACAGTATTCCCTTGAAACCCGTCACATCAAGGGCTTGTTTTTTGCTGGGCAAATTAACGGCACCACCGGCTATGAAGAGGCCGCTGCGCAGGGTCTATTGGCGGGCATTAACGCCGCCTTAAAGGTTAAGGGTGAAGAGGCCTGGTGCCCACGTCGCGATGAAGCTTATTTGGGTGTGTTGGTGGATGACCTGATTACCATGGGTACCCGTGAGCCCTACCGTATGTTTACCAGTCGGGCTGAATATCGCCTCTTGCTACGTGAAGACAATGCCGATGTGCGTTTGACTGAAAAAGGTCGAGAGTTGGGTTTGGTGGATGAGGAGCGTTGGCGTCACTTTAGTGACAAGCGTGAGGCCATTGCCTGTGAAAGCGAAAGAATGGCGAACACCTGGGTACAACCTGGAAGTGCTGAAGCTCTTGCTCTCGAGGCCCATATTGAAAAACCCCTGAGTCATGAATACAACCTGGCCGAGTTAATTAAACGCCCGGAATTGGATTACCAAAAAATTGCGGCTTCGTATGATGGCTGTGTTGCGCCGGAGGTTGATCCTCAAGTGGCCCAGCAAATTGAAATAAAAGCCAAATACAGTGGCTATATTGATCGTCAGCGAGAAGATATTGAGCGTCTGCGGCGCCATGAAAACACGATCATTCCCGAAGATTTCGATTACTCAGAGATCAAAGGTTTGTCCAACGAGGTCGTGCAGAAGCTCGACGAAGCCAGGCCAAGTACTTTGGCGCGGGCCGCTCGTACACAGGGTGTCACCCCTGCAGCGGTATCACTTTTATTGATCTATTTAAAAAAGAGGGCCGTTGTGGCTGAACATTTTGCCTAAATCTTCGAACGAAGTTTCCGCAGCTCAATTAGATAAAGCACTGAAAGAAGGCATCGCTGCCCAGAGCTTACAGGTCGATGATCAGGCGAGAGCAGCCATGTTGCAATACCTTGGCCTGTTACAGCGCTGGAATCGAGCCTATAACTTGACCTCGATAAAAGACCCCTTGCAGATGCTGAGCTATCACCTCCTCGATAGCCTGAGTATTGGGCAATACTTACAGGGGCAAGCGTTTATCGATGTCGGTACGGGTGCCGGTTTACCCGGTATTCCTCTGGCGGTTACTCACCCCAATAAAACCTTCAGTTTGCTCGATAGCAATGGCAAAAAAGTACGCTTCCTATTCCAGGTAAAGACGGCCTTAAAATTGGGTAACGTCAAGGAATTACAGGGTCGCGTTGAAGAGCATAAGCCTGAACAGCTCTACGATGGCGTTATCAGCCGAGCCTTTGCCTCGTTGACGGATATGATCGAAGGTAGCAAGCATTTGTTGGCGTCGGGCGGAAGCTTTTACGCCATGAAGGGGCGCTACCCCGATAAAGAGTTGAGCGAGCTTCCGAAAGGCTATAAGGTCGAACACGCCATTGCGTTGGAAGTTCCCGCGCTGGACCAGCAGCGCCATCTAATAATCATTAAAAAACCATAACTAAGGGTTCAGCCTTGACTCCCACCTATGCGATAGCGAACCAGAAAGGCGGTGTTGGTAAAACCACGACCAGTATTAATCTCGCTGCTGCCCTGGCCCACCTGGGTAAACGAGTGCTGCTGGTCGACCTTGATCCCCAGGGAAATACCACCACCGGCAGTGGTGTCGAAAAAGATCAACTGCAAACCAGCATTTACCACGTGTTAACGGGGCGTTGTAGCGCCGATCAGGCCATTATCCCCTGTCTCGAAGCAGGCTATGATTTGATTCCGGCGAATGCGGATTTAACCGCTGCCGAAGTCGAATTAATGCAAATTTCCGGTAGAGAAAAACGCTTGCAACAGGCCTTTCAAAGCCTCGGTGAGCGCTACCAAATTATCGTTATCGACTGCCCCCCTGCTTTAAGCATGCTCACCGTCAATGCTTTTGTGGCCAGTAATAGCGTCATCATTCCCATGCAGTGTGAATATTATGCGCTGGAGGGTTTGTCGGCGTTGGTCAATACCATTGCCAGCGTCGGAAAGTTGCTGAATCCGGCGCTGCGAGTGGAGGGGATTTTGCGCACTATGTACGATCCCCGTAATAGCTTGACCAAAGATGTCTCCAACCAGTTACACACACATTTTGGTGATCGTGTTTATCAGTCGGTAATACCCAGAAATGTGCGTTTGGCAGAGGCACCGAGTTATGGTCAGGCAATACTGCAATATGACCGCAGTTCAAAGGGTGCCGCCGCGTATTTGGGGATGGCCAGTGAATTACTGCGTCGAAAATCACGTCGGGCAGAGAGTGGGCGCTTGCAAAATAATGGATAGATTATGAGTGGCAAGAAAAAAGGGCTTGGCAAAGGACTTGATGCACTTTTGGGTAGTGAGATGGGTGCGCCAGTTGAGGTACAGGTCCTCGACCCCGTTACCGAACAGAGTAAGCATCGAGCACTTCGTGAGCTACCGGTAGAATTTCTGCAGCGCGGTAAATACCAACCGCGTAAAGATATGAACCCAGCGGCCCTAGATGAATTAGCAGAATCGATACGCCGCCAGGGTATTATGCAGCCGATCATGGTGCGGCCATTGGCGCAGCCCGATAGTTATGAAATAGTGGCCGGGGAACGCCGTTGGCGTGCCGCTCAGCTAGTGGGGCTGGCAGCGGTTCCGGTTATCGTCAAAGAGGTCTCCGATGAAGATGCCATCGCACTGGCCTTGATAGAAAACATTCAGCGTGAAGACCTCAATGCTATGGAAGAAGCGCAGGCGCTGACACGTTTACAGCAAGAATTTGGTTACAGCCAAAATAAAGTGGCCGAGGCCGTTGGCAAACCCCGTTCGACGGTAGCCAATTTAATGCGCTTGACGGCATTACAGCCCGAGGTCGCACTATTACTTGAGCGCGGCGATATTGATATGGGTCATGGTCGAGCCCTATTGGGCTTGCAGGACGCGAGTCAACTTGAGGTAGCGAGAATCGTTGTCGGCAAGGGCTTAACCGTGCGCCAAACAGAAGCTTTGGTACGGCAATGGCAAAATAAAAAACAATTAATCGCACCGCCAACTAGCAAAAACCCGGATATAAAACGACTCGAACAAAAATTGTCTGAGCAACTCGGCGCGGGTGTGGCAATTCAGCACAGCACAGCGGGTAAGGGCAAGATGGTTATTCGCTACAACAGTCTTGATGAACTCGACGGCATATTAACTCATATCAAGTAGCGGGTCGGTTTGTGAATTAGTTGCGAAAAAAGCTAATTAATTAACAATCTTATAGGTTGCTTGGGAACTTCATCGTGATTATAATGCGCGCCCAAAGTGGCGTAGCATGTCAATCGAACCTTGATTAGGATGCAACAAAACGCGGAGTTGGTTCTCAATCGAGTCCCATAGCGGCCTTGATGAGGGAGCAGTCTGCTAGTGAATAGCAGTGTAAAAGACAAGAGCGGTATCAAATTAGCCTTCGCATTTATCGGAGTACAATTCGCTATCTCTCTGTTGATTGGGATCAGCACCCTTGTGGTGTTTGACCGCAGGATGGCAGAAGCCGCATTGATCGGAAGTATGATTAATGTTGTAGCCAGTGGTTATTTCGCCATTGTCTCGCTGAAGTTACCGAAGAATGCAAGTCCCGGCATGATCCTCGCCAGATTTTACGTGGGTGAAGTAGGGAAGTTTGTCATTGTTGTAGTGTGTTTTGCTTGGGTTTTTAAATACCTACCGGAACTATTACAAGGACGACAGGCAATTATATTATTTGTGGCTTTCTTAATAGCGCAGGTTGCCTTTGTAGTGGCACCTCTGGTGTTAAAGGAAGACTTTAATTGAACGTGGAAGATCGAGAGCTATAGATGTCCAGTGAAACAATAACCTCACGGGAATATATCACCCACCACCTGACCAACCTCACCTATGGGCAGCACGCCGATGGTACCTGGGGTCTGGCGCACAGTGGCGAAGAAGCCGCGCAAATGGGTTTCTGGGCGCTGAATGTCGACACCTTTGGGTTTTCGTTGGCCCTCGGCATGATCTTTATGTTTGTGTTTTACCGAGTCGCCAAGGGTGTCACCACCGGTGTTCCCGGCGGTATGCAGAATTTTGTTGAAATGATCGTCGATTTTGTCGATGACAATGTTAAGGGAATGTTTCATCACCAGAGTAAGGTGATCGCGCCGATGGCATTAACGATATTCGTCTGGGTACTGATGATGAATATTATGGACTTAGTGCCTATCGACTTCCTGCCGGAATTGGGTAAAGTCTTTGGTCTGCACTTCCTTAAGGTTGTACCTTCGACAGACGTTAATATCACTATGGGCTTGGCTTTAAGCGTCTTTGCAGTGGTGATCTTCTTTAGTATTAAGCAAAAGGGTTTGGGTGGCTTTGCGGCTGAGCTGGCTTTCCACCCCTTTGGTAAGTTCGGTTTGCCAATCAACCTCTTTCTTGAGATTGTCAACTTAATAGCCAAGCCAATCTCATTGGGTTTGCGGCTTTTTGGCAACCTCTATGCGGGCGAGATGATCTTCATTCTCATCGCACTACTACCTTTCTGGATCCAGTGGGCGCTATCAGTACCCTGGGCCATATTCCATATCTTAATCATCGTGCTCCAGGCCTTTATATTCATGGTACTTACCATTGTCTACATGGCTATGGCGTTTGATGATCACTAAGATAAACCTCACTTCAATACTACTTTTAAGTTTAGAGACACAACGGGAGCAACAATGGAAACTTC
>MAAC01009492.1_pt1 | contig 23134 bp, 19 predicted proteins | sample 1115981 | NCBI WGS metagenome assembly MAAC01 (sample SAMN04961126, study PRJNA320927) | seawater metagenome | isolation source: sample BD02T64 sea water enriched with oil for 64 days | place: USA:Gulf of Mexico | collected 2013-07-27
TGAGGTCACGTTTGCCAGAGGCAATTGCCGGGGCGCTAAGAGTACTAGCGGCCGCACCTGCGACGACACCGGTGGCTGCACCGGTTAGAAACTTTCTACGATTCATAAAAATTGTCTCCATGTTTTAAGGATAAGAAAGTCTTATGTTTAAGGGCTTTCCATTTTTTAGTGTCCGCTTCTGTGGCGGATTAGTTTTTGTGCCTGGAATGTTATGAGGACTATCTATCAACAATAATCCAAAAAGAATATTCGCAGCAATTGGTAGTTAATCATGTTTTGTGGGGGGCGTGAATACCAACTAATACTGAGAGAAAAGCACCCGGTGGCATGATATAGTTGCGACGAAATTTGAATTAATGGGATGAACGGAAAAATAAGGTTATGAATTTAAAGCAAAAAGTATTGTTGCTTGCTACCGTTCCTCTGATTTTAGCGATATCGGCGATTTCGTTTCTTGTGACCTATCAGGCACAAACTTTATCGAACGAAGAAATAGCCGCGTTCGAGCGAAACATGTTAAACGCAAAAAAACTGGAGCTACTCAACTACCTTAGTCTCGCCCAAACCTCTATCGGCCATATTTATGGGCCTGCAGGTGCAGACAACCAGAGTGCAAAAGAGCAGGTCAAAGAGATTTTGAAAACGTTGACTTATGGCACGGACGGGTATTTTTTCGTTTATGATTTTGAAGGAACCAATCTCGTCCACCCCAAACAACCTGAATTGATCGGGAAAAATTGGTGGGATCTAAAAGACACGAATGGAAACTTGATTATCCAGAATCTTATTTTTCGTGCGCAAGAGGGGGGAGGTTTTCACCGGTATCTTTGGGGCAAGCCTTCTACGGGTGAGATTGCGGACAAAATCAGCTATTCAGTTTCCTTGAATAAATGGAACTGGATGTTGGGGACGGGGCTTTATATCGATGATGTTATCTCGCAAGTAGAGGCATTTGAACATGAGGTTGAAGAGCGTATCCGGCAGACATCGATTATTATTCTCTTCATTACTTTTACCTCGTTGGGTGTTGTCTTTGTGACGGGGATCGCCATTAACCTGCACGAGCGACGTATGGCAGATGTGAAGCTCAAAGAGCTGACACAAAGGATTATTGAAACTCAGGAAGAAGAGCGCGGGCGTGTTGCAAGAGAATTGCATGACGGGATCAGCCAAATTCTTGTGTCCATCAAGTATGCGCACGAGATCGCATTGAATAAAGCGCAGAAAATTAAAGAAGACACAGAAGATGTTGCCAGTGCAATTGAGAAGGGTGCCTCTGCATTATATATTGCGATCAATGAAGTACGGCGCATCTCCCGGGATCTACGTCCAAGTGTGTTGGATGATTTAGGTCTCTCGCCAGCATTGGAAAGCCTGGCGCATGAATTCTCTGAAAGAACGGATATACAAGTTAAAATCAACACGGTTACTTTTAAAAATTTACTGCCAAAGGATGCAAAAACAACTTTGTTCAGAGTTGCTCAGGAGGCCCTGACGAATATCGAACGACACGCAAATGCAGATCGGGTAAAGATAGAACTGTCAGCCTTAAAGGGCATTGTTAACCTCTCAATTGTTGATAATGGAGCTGGTTTTGACATTCATCATCTCAATGCCAAAAAAGATCCTCTTGCCGGTATCGGTCTTCGAAACATGCAAGAGCGTCTTGAACATCACGGGGGGGAGTTGAATATTACTTCATCTTCTAAAGGAACAACTATAATGGCGATACTTCCAAAGGGTATTTTACGTTCAGATGGAGAGAGCTAGGATATGCAAAAAGATAGCGCAATAATTCGAATTCTACTCGTGGATGATCACCCTTTGGTTCGGGAGGGTCTCCATTCTTGTCTGGAGCTGTATGATAATATTCAAGTGATCGGAGAAGCCAAGACCGGGTGTGAAGCATTGGAGAAGGCTTCTGAACTAAAGCCTGATGTGGTGCTGATGGATATTAACATGCCAGAGCTCAATGGTTTGGATGCAACTGAGATTTTTGCCGAAAGATTTCCTGATATTAAACTTCTGATTTTGAGCATGCACAACAACAGAGAATACATAGCGAGTGCATTAAGATACGGCGCTCGAGGTTATGTTTTAAAAGATGTCCCCTCCGAGGAAGTGGTCGCGGCAATTGAGGCTGTTCATCTAGGGGGCACGTATTTTAGCTCGGGCGTTTCAAAGATTTTATTGGCGTATCAGGAAAGTGATACCGAGGGTCCTCTGACGACACGAGAGCAAACAATTCTTCTGTTGCTTGCGGAAGGGAAGAGCAATAAGCACGTAGCTATTGAGCTTGATATTTCGGTACGTACAGTGGAAACGCATCGCAAAAATATCAAACGAAAGCTGGATATCAGCTCAACCGCAGGTCTCACACGCTATGCAATTGAAAATGGACTATTATCCAACTAGGTCGAGGGCATACACGCTCCTTGAATGAAATCCTTGCCCATGGCAAGTTTGTCTCATGGTTGTAAAATTTAACGAAAATCATCAAAAGGTTATCGATCTTGCGTTCGCTAATCCGAACATCAGACTAATCTTTGAACGGCTAGCGGCTGACAATCCCCCTAATTGGATCTTAGCTGGCGGGGCGGTATTCCAAACCATCTGGAATGGATTGTTAGAACGTCCTCCCGAATATGGAATAAAGGATTATGACCTTTTTTATTATGATGAGCATGATCTCAGTTGGGCAGGCGAAGACCAGCATATTCGTGCGGTCAAAGGGCTGTTTAAGGATCAGAATCTGGATATTGAAGTTAAGAACCAAGCACGTATCCATTTATGGTACGAAGCTAAATTTGATACAAAGATAGCGCCTCTAAAGAATCAGTTTGAAGGTATTGACGGTTTCCTTAACGTTAATGCCGCCATCGGTCTTTACAAAGCAGGGGAAGAGATCGGTGTCTATGCACCATACGGTCTTGAAGACCTGTTCAATCTAATCGTGCGCCCAAATCCAAATTCCAGGACCAAAGATCCCCGGTTTTATTCTGCCAAGACAAAACGTTGGAAAGAAACATGGCCGGAAATAAATGTTATTTCATACGCGTAAGTAGTCGGCCATGGCCATCGGTTATAACTTCAGAAAAATTCTCAAGAAGGCTTTTTTGTGGTTAACTAATTAACCCCGCCAGAACCGGGGAAGAACCATGACGAGGATGGTAAAGAGTTCGAGGCGTCCCAGAAGCATTCCTGCAGACATGAGCCACTTTGCGCCATCGGGTAGAGATTTAAAATTCCCGGCTGGGCCAATTGTATCGCCAAGACCTGGGCCGACATTGGCAAGAGCCGTTGCCGCACCAGAAACTGCGGTAATGAAATCCAGTCCGAAAAAACCAAGACCAACGGCAAGTAAAACAAAGCTGACCGCAAACAGGAAGAAGAAACTCATGATCGAGTTTGAAACGTTTTCAGGGATCGGGTTGCCGTTGTAGTTGGGAAAGAAGATGCCGTTGGGCTGGATCAGGCGGTTAAGCTGGGCCTCGGCTGTTGAATAAAGTACCTGCAGTCGGAAGATCTTAATGCCACAGGTTGTTGAACCTGCGCAGCCACCGATAAACATCAGAATAAACATAAGGGATAGAGCAAAGCCTCCCCAAAGGCCGTAATCAGCTGTGGTAAACCCGCTGCCAGTCATGAGCGAGATGACGTTGAAGGCAGAGAGGCGAAGCGCCGTCATAAATGAATGTTCGCCATTCGACATGAGCCAATAGGTAATGAGCAGAATTGAAAGTCCAAGAATGATTAGGAAAGTCTTTACCTGGCTATCGCGAAGTAATGATTTCAAGTCGCCGCGAATAACGCGCAGGTAGAGAATAAAGGGGATCGATCCCATCACCATAAACAAGCTGATCGCCCAGTGAATTTTCGGGTCCTGGAAATGCCCGATAGAGGCGTCGTAAGTTGAGAAGCCCCCTGTTGCAATGGATGTCATGGCGTGAACAACCGCATCAAAGCCCGACATCCCCAACAGGGAGAGAATAATCGCGGCCCCTATGGTGATGAAGACATAAAAGATGGAAATAGCTGCGGCAATCTGGGCTGCTTTGGGGAGGACTTTATCTGCTTCGAAGGCTTCAACCCGGAACATCTGCATGCCACCAACTTGCAAAATAGGGAGGATCGCGACAGCCATCACAATAATACCAATACCCCCAAGCCATTGAAGAATCCCGCGCCAGAGTAAAATACCCGGCGGCGTGTTATCCAGGCCGACAATGATTGTTGATCCGGTGGTGGTAATGCCGGACATGGATTCAAAAAAGGCGTCTGTTACGCTAAGCTCAAGCTCTGAAAAAGCAAGAGGGATTGCCCCGGCAATGGCAATGGTCAACCAGGCGAGGTTGGTAATAATAAAGGCTTCGCGAAGGTTAAAGGCCGTCCAGCTTGCGTTTGTGGCCAGAACCATGGAGATCCCGATGGAAAGGCTGAGCGCAGAAGAGGTTGCAAAAACGCGCCAGTCAGGATGTCCCGCGGCGGCGTCAACAATAGCAGGGATGATCATGGCTATGGCCATGATTGATAACAAAATTCCGGTGACGAAGACGACGGGACGAAACTTAATCATCTTCAGGCCTTTTTTGCGGTTGGGACTAATACCAACAGAAAGCTGTCGGTTTGCCGGGATGGCAAAAGCGGGTTCTCACTCGGGTCTTACGCAGCAGACCTTCACAAGATTGAAAGAGTTGCAGAGATTATCAGAAAAAAGAAAGTTTTGGTATGCAAAAGCCCCCTATCCGTGTTGCGGATAAGGGGCGGCTTTACAAACCGGGACTTTAAGACGCAGAAGAAGAAGGATTTCCGATAAGGGAAAGAAACTCACGTCGTGTAGAAGGGTTTGTTCGGAACAAGCCAAGCATGCGGCTGGTAACCATAGTGACCCCGGCTTTATGCACACCACGTGTGGTCATGCACTGATGAGCGGCTTCAATGACGACGGCAACACCTTGGGGCTGAAGGACATCATTAATAGCATTGGCAACCTGAGCGGTCATTTTTTCTTGAATCTGTAAACGTTTGGCATAGGCTTCGATAACACGGGCCAGCTTGCTGATACCGACAACACGATTGTTTGGCAGATAGGCAACATGGGCCTTGCCGATAATCGGTGCCATGTGGTGTTCGCAGTGGGATTCAAAACGAATGTCGCGAAGCAGAACAATTTCGTCGTAACCTTCGACTTCTTCAAAGGTACGTTCAAGAAGCTCTTTAGGTTCCACACCGTATCCGGCAAAAAACTCTGAATAGCTACGAACAACGCGATCAGGCGTGCCAAGGAGGCCTTCGCGTGTTGGATCATCACCTGCCCAGCGGAGCAAGGTTTCGACAGCTGCGAGTGCTTCGTCGCGGCTTGGGCGGATGACTTTGTTATCGTTGTCGCTCACGGACTGTATCCTCAAAACTTCCCAGGGTTTCATGTTTTCCCATGGTGAAAGATGTTCTAGTTCGGACGGGCCACTTCATAAGGGCTATCCAGTGAAAAAGCAGGAACGAGAACTTCATATGATTCCCCGTTCAGGCCTTCCATTTCATAACTTCCGCTCATGATCCCGGAGGGAGTCGATAGCGGCGTACCACTTGTATACTCGAAACTTTCGCCAGGTTTCAATAACGGTTGTTCTCCAACAACGCCAGCCCCACGGACTTCTTGGACACGGCCAAGGGAATCTGTAATGCGCCAATAGCGATTTTTCAGAGTGACGTCTTCATCTCCACTGTTCTCTATCTGAACTTGATAAGCCCAGACATAATGATCATCAGTAGGCGACGACTGATCTTCGAGAAAAGTCGGGGTCACTGTAACCGTAATAGACCGGGTGGTCTGACTGTACATCTACTCTGGCTCCTGGGCTGTCCTGAAACGTGACAGCTTTTATCCTGTTTCTGCCATTGGGGCAAAACCATGATGACACATTGCTGTAATAAAAAGCCTCATATCACTTTGTCGGACGACTGTTAATATAAATATACCGTCAGGAAGCAATAGGGGGGAACATTTTTATTAAGCATTGTTGTTTTTGTTCTATTTTACATGCCTGATTAGATATCAGACATCTTGAGAATTTTACCGCTGGTCGAATGTGCATCATCTGGGTCGTGGGTCACAAGTAATGTTGGTAACTGATGGGCTTTGGCGTGGCGAAAGACAAAGGCCCGAAAGCGTTCTCTGAGCTCCACGTCAAGTTTGGAGAAAGGTTCATCAAGCAAAAGAGCTGACGGCCGCGATAACAAAGTACGCAGGACGGCAATCCTCGCGCGTTGTCCGCCCGAAAGCGTGCCCGGATCTCTGTCGATAAAGCCGGACAGTCCGGCATCTTCCAACGCCTGGGCTACCAGAGCGATACGTGCCAGTTTCCCTTTGACTGATTTTGGAATACCAAAGCCGAGATTTTCGCCCACTGACATATGGGGGAAAAGGAGGTCTTCTTGAAACAGCATTCCGATATGACGCTCTTCTGGAGGAAGGGAGGTCAGGTTGAAGTCTCCAAGGAAGATACTGCCCGACGTTGAGAACTCAGGGGAGAGGGTCCCGCTTATAGCGGCGAGTAGACTTGATTTTCCGCAACCGCTTGGCCCCATAATAGTGGTGATTTCCCCCGGTTGAACCTTGAGGTTGAGATTTGAGAAGAATGATTTTCCCCGCAGCGACAGCGAAAATCCCTGTAAATCAAGGGGAACCGGGTGTTCTGGGGCATCCGCCCTGTAATAGGTGTTCACATTATTTTTTGTATTATCAAACATTTTGTTTCAAGTCCCTTTGAGGGATCTTCTGTTGCGGAATATAAAGCCGGGCAAGCCAAGAGCCAAGCTAAAGGCCAGCAGCGGGAGCACCGCCTGAAGTAAGGCGTAAACGCCGATAACCCGCCTGTTCCCGCTTGCAGCCAGATTAACAGCCTCTGTTGTCAGGGTCGAGAAACGCCCTCCGCCAGCAAAAAGCGTCGGCAGATACTGGGCGACAGAAACCGCAAAGCCAATCGCCAAAGCAAAAAGAAGCGGTCTCAAGAGCATGGGCAGGCGGATACGCCAGAATGCTTTTGTCGGGCTGACCCCCATGGACAGAGCAACCGCCACGTAACGATCATCCTGGCAGCGGTAAGGATCGGAGAGTGAGAGAAAAACATAAGGCAGGACAAAAAGCAGATGGCTCCAGATCATGGAAAGCCAGCTGCCGTCAATGCCAAGCCTGATGGTCACGATCTGAACGCCGAAAAGAAAAGAAACCTGCGGGATCATCAAGGGAACATAGAGCAACCAGAGGGCGCCAGCCCCGGCAGACTTACCGCGCCTCTTTTCATTCTCAAGGCAGGCGACCACCAGTATTATCGCAATGAGAGAACTGGCGAGACCTACAATCAGGGTGGTACTACTGGTCCAGAAAAGATTGTAGAAGTTACTGTCCCAGCTTTGTGTGCTCCATACCGAGGGCAGGGCATCAGGATAGCGCCACCTTCTGGTGAAGGACCAGACGAGGATGACCAGAAAACTACCGCTAAAGACCGTGATGATAAGTTTTAACGCGGTCTTGGAAACCGTACTGACCAAGCTCTCCAAAAAATCCCGATGCCCGTTTGTCAACCACTGTTTTGTCAGTCTGGCGAGAGTGATCTCTCCCAAGCGCCAAAGCATTACGGAGCCAATAACAACCAAAAGCTGGAGCACGGCCCCGGCTGCGGCGAGGGTGCGGTAAGAGAGATCGGGATCATAAAACCACCTCAAGACCAGAACGGACAGGGTCGGCGGAGTGGTTGGGCCGAGAATAAGTGCAACATCAACAACGGAGAGGGAAAAAGCGAGCACAGCGAATACCGGCAAGCGGATCTGCCGGTAAATTACCGGCAATACCGCTTTTATCCAGGCCGCGACAGGTTTGTAGCCGAGAGTTCGGGCAAGGCACAGGCGTTGTTTGGCTTCGCTCTGGTCGAGCGCTGCGATAATCATCAACAGCAGATAGGGCGTTTCCTTGATCACCAGCCCGAAAATAAAGGAGAGCCCGTTGGGGTCGTGAATGATCGCCACATCCGGTGGCGTATCCCAGCCCGTAACCCAGGGAGAGAGTATCCGGGCGATCCAGCCGCTGGGGGCAATGAGAAAGGCAAGGCCAATGGCAAGGGCCGAGTGAGGGATGGCGAGGATGGGCGCAAGGGCGCGCCGCACCTTTTGAAAGCTGGCGCTGCCTTGCCACGCAGATACAAAGCCGACTGCAAGAATGAGAGAGATAAGTGTGGCTGCAAACCCGCTGGTTATCGTGTTAAACAACGCCCTTGGCAAGGCGGGTTGTTCCAGCAGATCATCCCAGGGTTTTAAGTTGAAATCTTCACCGCCAATAACGGGGAGATACCCAAAAGCGGGCAGCAGGGTACTGACCAGTCCAGCAAGGACAGGCAGCAAAAAGGCCATCAACGTGAGCGCGGGCATAGACCGAAAACTGAAGAGCCAGCCCGTCCAAACGGCTTGTTTGCGAAAAAAACTCTGTTTTGTGAGCACTTTATCCCTCATGCCTTACTTTATCGTAACGGGATCAAAGGGGGGAAGGGTTATTGTCCGTAGCGTTTGAGCCATTCTTTTTCAATCCGCTCCATCCATGAGGGATGAGGCTCAAGCAAAGTCGGTCCGAGATCTTGGGGTGAAAGTGTTGCGACGCCAAGCTCGATAGAGGCAAAGGTCTTTTGGTCATTTGCCGAAAGCTTATTGATTGCGAGCACAGTGTCATCGCCCCAGTACTGTGGGTCTTGCTTGCGCGCCTGGGCTTTCGGGCTCATGAGGAAATCCGCGGCGACCATGGCGGCTTCCTTACTGGAAGAGTTATAGGGAATGGCGACAAAGTGGGTATTGCCGATGGTGCCCTTTTCGAAAACAAAGGTCCGTACGCTCGGTGCCAGTTCGCCCGATTTGATCAGGGAAGAAGCCGAACCCGGGTTAAAAGACAACTGAATATCAACCTCACCGTCATCCAAAAGCTGTTGCTGGGCAGCACTACTGGCCGGAAACTGGCTGCCTTTGCGCCACAAATGGGGGTGAAGCGTATCCAGATAGGCCCAAAGCGGGGCGGTCATCGAAGTGAAGAGTTCGACGTCGCTTACTTCTAAACGCAACACTGACGGACTATCAGCCAGCTCAACCAGCGCCTGCTTCAAGAAGGTGGAACCGAGAAAGTCCGGTGGAGAGGGATAGGTGAAACGCCCCGGATTTTTAGCACTCCATTCTCCCAACTCAGCAACGGAATTAGGCGTAGAGGTAACCCGTGCAGAATCATAGATAAAGTTGAACTTCGCCATGCCCCAAGGAGCTTCCATGCCAGCCACAGGAACCATGAAATCGACCGTGGTTGTTGCCTTGTTATCCACATCGACAAAAGCATAGTTCGGAAGATCCTGCGTAAAGGGACCAAAGAGCAGGCCGTTCTCTTTCATAGAGGCAAAGTTCTCGCCGTTGATCCAGATCAGATCGACACTGCCATTACTATCCTTGCCCGCAGTTTTTTCGGCGAGCACCCGACTGACGACATCGGCGGTATCGGTAACTTTTACATGTTTGAGGGTGATTTCGTTGTTATCCCAGAGCTCTTTACCAACCCAGGCGATGTAATTATTGATCCGCTCACTGCCACCCCAGGCGTTCCAGTAGATCGTCTGCCCCTTAGCCTTTGTCTGAATGTCAGACCAGTCTTGCGTGTCTTGCGCGAATACAGTTTGCGTTGCCAGGCTGCAAATCAAACCAGCTGCCAGAGCAACCAAACCAATAGATCTTCTCGCCACAATCTTGTCCCCGATAAATAATGTCGTCATAGAATATGCAATTGAGAGCCAAGCCTATAGACCCCGCGCGATCCTGTCAGCCCTAAGTCTTTCCCATCACGAGGGTTTTATCAGTTCCGTTTGCCAAAAGCTGTGAAGGACAGCCGTAATGTCTTGCCATGGTTGAAAGCGGGCAGTAATGATATTACTCCCATGCCGAGTTGCGGCGGGCTGGCGATGCGGGTGTAGTTCAATGGTAGAACGGCAGCTTCCCAAGCTGCATACGAGGGTTCGATTCCCTTCACCCGCTCCACTTGTATGTTATTTTCTGTTTTTATTCAAAAGCTTAAGTGCAATTGTGTCCCACGCTCAATTGCACCGTGGGACACAATTGAAAAATCATAGATTTGATTAACAAGATCTTCTGCCATTAATATTTTTAGCAGATAAAATTGGGTCAATTTTAGGGTGGATCGTGAGACAGGTATATTCTAACTTATTGATCTTATTAGGGCGTTGTTGTCTGCATCGTGGGACATATGGTCATTGACTTTATTGGTAAAATCGAACTTATACTGTCTCTTCATCCGCTCCAATTTCGAATGTTTTTCTATTCCTTTGAAGGCCTCTTATGACTGTTCTCAGCACGCCTAAAGACCTCGATACCATCAAAATCGCAGCCGCAGTGATCAGTAACGATCAGGGCAAGGTGTTGCTCGTGCGAAAACGTGGCACATCCTTTTTTATGCAAGCCGGGGGTAAGATTGAACAAGGTGAAGACCCTCTGGTTGCCTTGGGGCGGGAGTTGAAAGAAGAGCTAAGCTTTAATATTGTTGACGAAGAGTGCCGCTATCTGGGCAAGTTTTTTGCCAAGGCGGCCAATGAAGAGAATGCGGTGGTCGAGGCCGAAATTTTTCATATTAAGAGTAATTTAAAGGTGACCGCACAGGCCGAAATCGAACAGATTATCTGGATTGATCCCCGAAACTTGGGCTCCTTAAAGGTTGCACCCTTGACCGAAAAGCTCCTGAAGTCAGGTATCGAGAGTTAAAGTTTCTCTTTAATACGCTCGATCATTTTTGAATGAACTTATACTTAAAGAAGGTTGCTATGAAGAATGTAAAAACAACTCTTTTGGGATTGACACTTTCCTTCTTTATGACCGCAGAGGGTTTTACCAAAAACTTACTTGCAGAACAAACGGCTCAGGTGACTTCAAATACTCAACTGAGCGAAGGTTTTGATCTGCAGGGTCATCGCGGGACACGTGGGTTGGCGCCGGAAAACACGCTTGCTGGCTTTACCAAGGCGCTTGAACTTGGGGTGACGACCCTTGAGCTGGATACGGGTATTACCAAAGACGGTGTTGTGGTGGTTCATCATGACCCTTATCTTAATCCTGCAATTGCGCGTGATCCCAAGGGGAACTGGGTTGCTGATAAATCCCTTTTGCTTAAGGAATTTGACTATGCTGATCTCGCCCGGTTCAACGTGGGGGGGCTAAAGCCGGGGTCTAAATATGCAGAACGCTTCCCAAAGCAAAAATCGTCAGAGTTCCAAGCTATTCCCAAACTGTCTGATCTCTTTGAAATGGTTGCTGCATCGGGCAATCAGACGATCCGCTTTAACATCGAAACCAAGATAAATCCGGAGCAACCTTCGGCCACAATCTCGCCAGAAGACTTCGTTACGCACCTACTTGCGGTCATTGAGAAGCATGGCATGACAGACAGAGTGTCCATTCAATCCTTTGACTGGCGGACTTTGCAACTGGTGCAAAAACGTGCACCCGAAATCCGGACGGTTTATCTGACCGCGCAACAAAAATGGCTGGATAACATCGCCGCGGGTCAGGCCGGAACCACGGGCTGGACCGCTGGTTTTGATGTCGATGATCATCAGGGCAGCATTCCAAAAATGGTCAAGGCCGCAGGTGCCAGTATCTGGTCTCCCTTCTATCGGGAACTGAGCCCGGAACTTCTCTCCGAAGCTCACAGGGAAGGCCTGAAAGTCATTCCCTGGACTGTGAATGATCCAGAAGATATCGCGCACCTGATTGCCATGGGCGTTGATGGCATTATCACCGATTATCCTGATCTGTTTCAGTAGATAGCGTTACTTGAGAACGGGCCGTAAAAATTGGCGGTCATAACGGCGGATGCACTTGGTCTTTTTGGCATATTCAAAAGCAGCAAGACATTCGTCGTCCCTCATGCTGTTGGCACGGTATTGTTCGTACTCGGCGAGAGAGGGGAAAGAGAACAGGGCAACGGCGAGGTCACTTGCACTTTCCTGAGGCAGGAAATAGCCGTGGTGTGTGCCGCCAAATTTTTCAACAAGGGGTATCCAGAGTTTGGCGTAGGTTTCAAATTCGACCAGCTTATCTGGATCAATTTCATAATTAATATAGCAAGTGATCATGTTTATTGCCCTCAATGGTATGTGTAAGGGAGAGCATATGGATCATTTGTCGAAAGCAATAATGAAAATAATTGATAGTGCTGATTTATCCCTGTGATATCGAACGGGATAACTTAACAATTGTTATCTGTGTATTTGAGAGAAGTATAACGCGACTTGGTGTTTACCGGGTTTGTAACTAGAGTTGAAACGAGTATCTGCTTGGATCTCCCAATTCCGCCTTGCAGAATTATATCTTCCCACCCCTAAGTCTGCTTGTTAGAGTCCTGTTGTAATTATCGATTCTTTATTTGTTATCCCTAGGTTTTTGTTCTTTCAGGGATAAGCAATTGTTTATTTATGAGTAGGAGGCACGTAGATGCTCTCAGTACAAACAGCTTACCCGACACTCGGGCAACAGGTTATCGGCACAAATTCTAATCTTTTGACCAAAATGTTGATGGTGGTGGTTGGGTCGCTTGCTCTTTGGGCTTCGGCGAAAATCCAGATCCCGTTTTACCCGGTCCCCATGACCATGCAGACCACTGTTGTCTTTATGATTGGCATGGCGTTCGGCTGGCGTCTCGGTGGTTTGACCATTCTGCTTTATCTTTTTGAAGGCGCTATGGGCTTACCAGTCTTTTCCGGGACACCTGAAAAAGGCATTGGCCTTGCTTATATCATGGGGCCGACCGGTGGGTATCTGCTTGGTTTCTTCTTCGCCGCTGTTGTTCTTGGATGGCTGGCTGAAAAAGGGTGGGACCGCAACTATTTTTCCACCGCTATTGCCATGGTGCTTGGCAATGCAATTATTTATGCGGTTGGCGTATCCTGGCTCGGATCTATCGTTGGATGGGACAAGCCAGTTCTGGAGTGGGGCATGATGCCTTTCCTTCTCGGCGATGCGATCAAACTTGTGCTGGCAGCGCTTTTGCTTCCTCTGGCCTGGAAGCTGCTTGGGAAATCCAAGGGATAGCAGTCTAATAAAGCAGGGCTTATAAGCTCTGTCAGAGGCGCTTAAGGTTAATATTATCCTGATTAATATTATGAGCCGGGTTGAATTGAAGAACGTTGTTTGCCTTCAGGCGGACAACGTTCTTTCCCGTTTTGACCAGTGCTTTCATCACGGGGCTTACCTGTTTACGATTACAGCCTTCTCCCAGATTGTTATCAGCGTTGTTGTCGGCGGGACGGCTATCGGCGTGAACACAGATATGCTCGGCTTCCCGGCGGGCGAGTTCCAGAATGTCTGGTGAAATCTCACTGTCATACAGAATGACATCGGCAGCCTGAAGAATACGCACGGCTTTTAGCGTGAGCATTTCGGCGTCCCGCGGATCGGTCTGTAGATGTGTAACTCGGCCCAAATCTTGCGGGCTGTTGCCTTCATCAATCTGTCGGATTGAATTGACAAGTTGTGTAACAGAAGCTTTTGCGGGTGTGGCGGCAAAGGCACGATGGCTAAAATTTTGCCAAAAAGCCCGTCGCGGAGCGCCCGGTTTCAACCGTTCATTGACGGTTTTCCTGATCGTCGCAGCAAGGCTTGCCCAACGGCTCAGACTCTGGGGTAAAAGCGCTTCGATCCGGCGACGGATGGCTTGCCCCAGGATCGGCGCGGCACCATCGGTGGAAATACTGACCACCACAGGTGAACGGTTGACGATAGAGCCGAATTGAAAATCACAGAGCGCAGGCTTGTCGATAATATTAACCGGAATGCCTACAGATTTAGCGGCAGTATAAAAGCTTTCTGCCTCTGCCCCTTCTGCATCACAGATGGCGAGTTCTGCGTTTTGGAAAATGTGTACTGGGTGACTCTGCCAGGATTGACCATGATGGGTGAATGATCCTTTGTAAGACCTGTCGGTGATCAGTTTCGCAAAACCGGGCTCCAGTACTTCTGCATAGATATGGACATCCGCACCAGATGCGGCGAGGAGCTCTGCTTTCCAGGCTGCTGCTTTGGTGCCACCAGCAAGGATTACTTTACGTCTCTCCAGCTTGAAGAAAACGGGTAAGACCGCTAGCTCTCCGATACGTTGTGGCATTGGTACCTCCGGTGGGTGTGGTTTAAGCCAATTTACTCAGCAGCGATAGGGGTGTGCTGATCGATGATTTGTTTGATCTCGGCACGGCAGGACCCACAGTTGGTTCCGGCTTTCAGCTCTTGACCAATGGCTTCAACCGAACGACAGCTCTTTTCGGTAATGGCGGAAGAAATCTGGTTACTGCCAATACCAAAACAAGAACAGATGATCGATCCAGGATCAGGTCTGTCACCGCCCGCTCTTCCCGCCACGATCATGTGGCGTTGAAGGGGATTGTTGTGATCTGTTCCGAGTTGCTGTATGGCCCAGTTTCTGGAGACTGAAACAGGTGAGCTGGAGAGATAAAGCAGGCCGATGAGTTTTTCACCAATGAAAGCCGCGACCCTGTAATCTCCGAATTTTCCATCACCGTAGGAGAGCCACTGGGTATCTTGGGAAATATTGTTGAGAGTATTTTCGGGGACATCAAAAAGGTTTTGAGCAAAGCTTTGTATGCTCAAATCTGAATTCAGATCAGCAAACTCGATCCGCCAGCCATCTTCCGTTTTTGCCTGTGCCCAATAGTCAGAAGGCGGGTTTTCCGGTTTGTTTAGGGTGACAGCAAAGCCATAGGTGGTCGCTTGATATTTGGTGATTGAAACGGGTACGTTCTTCAATGCGGGCTGGCCTGAAACCGGATCAACAAGTGCAGAAACTAGCGTATCAACCCGTGCTCTGGACGCAAATTGATCGCTCCAGTGCATGGGAACAAAGACCTGCCCTTGATCAACGCGCTTGGTGATCAGAGCGCGGACCAGAATAAATCCGTGTGCGTTTTCGACCTGGACAATATCAGCATCCCGAATACCAAAATGCAGGGCATCTTCTGGATTAATCTCGACAAAGGGTTCCGCGATGTGTTGCGATAATCTGGATGAGCGCCCGGTGCGGGTTAACGTATGCCAGTGATCTCTAATCCTGCCCGTATTCAAGATAAGCGGGCGGGATGGCGTATATTCCAGAGGTGCTGGAGCCTCAACCGGGATTAACCTGGCCTTACGATCACTCGTATAGAATTGGCCCTCGGCAAAAAAGCGACTTGTTTCAGGCTCAAAGCCTTTAAGTTGCGGCCACTGAAATGGCGTGAGGTCGTTGTATTCTTCTTCATTGATCCCGGCGTGAGCGCCGATGTTGAAATCGCGCTCAGGGAGAGGGGCGCCAGGCGCATTTTCAAAATCTGAAAGTGCGGCGTGTTCTGCAAAGACTTCGGACACAGAACCATAGTTGAAAGCATCTTCAAAGCCCATGCGTTTGCCGACTTCTGCTAGTTGCCACCAGTCGGGCATACTGTCGCCTGCAAGGGGCAGAAAACGTTTTTGCCGAGAAATCCGGCGTTCCGAATTGGTAACAGTACCATCTTTCTCTCCCCAGTCGGCAGAAGGCAGTTTTACGTGGGCATAGGCTGTGGTGTCTGTTTCTCCGAGAACGTCAGAGACAACAACAAAGGGGCAGTCTTTTAAAGCTTTTGCGACCGTATCTGCTTCGGGCATGCTGACCACGGGATTGGTCGCCATGATCCATATCGCCTTGATCCGTCCGTCACCCACGGCGTGGAACATATCAACGGCTTTTAGCCCCTGTTTTTCCGGTATCACTGGCGAGGCCCAAAAGCGTTGCACGAGATCGCGGTGTCCGGGATTTTCAATATCCATATGGGCGGCAAGCATGTTCGCAAGACCCCCGACTTCACGTCCCCCCATGGCATTGGGCTGCCCGGTTACGGAGAAAGGACCCATGCCCTCTTTACCGATCCGGCCCGTGGCAAGGTGACAGTTGATAATGGCATTAACTTTATCTGTGCCAGAGCTGGATTGGTTGACGCCCTGACTGAAGACCGTGACGGTTTTATCCGTTTTCAAGAACAGTTCGTAAAATGCATTGATCTCTTCGGACGATAGCCCTGTGATATCACTTAGAGTTTCAAAATCAGATAATTTCGCAGCAGCACTGATCGTCTCTTCAAAGCCTGTGGTGTGCGCGTTGATGTAATCAAAATCAAAGGCATCCTGACGGGCGAGGTGGTGCAATAATCCGGTAAAAAGGGCAACATCACCGTCTGGTTTTATCGCAAGGTGCAGATCCGCGATATCTGCTGTCATCGTTCGTCTTGGGTCGATCAGGACAACCTTCATATCAGGGCGATCCGCCTTGGCTGCCGCGATGCGTTGGTATAACACCGGATGGCACCACGCTAGGTTGGAGCCCACCAGAATGAGCAGGTCCGTTTTTTCCAGATCTTCGTAAGTTCCCGGAACGGTATCGGTGCCAAAGGCGCGCCTGTGGCCTGCGACAGAGGAGGCCATGCAAAGCCGGGAATTGGTATCGATATTGGCCGAGCCAATGAACCCTTTCATGAGCTTGTTGGCGACGTAATAGTCCTCGGTCAGGATTTGACCGGAAACATAAAAGGCGACAGAATCGGGACCGTGTTCAGCGATGGTATCACTGAATTTTTGCGCAACCAGATCCAGAGCCTGATCCCAGTTGGCCTCTTGCCCATTGATCTCTGGCCTCAAGAGACGCCCTTCAAGCCCGACAGTCTCTCCAAGGGCTGACCCCTTTGAACAAAGCCTGCCAAAGTTGGAGGGATGATCGGGATCACCCTTGATGCTCACTTCATTGTTGGCATCACGTTTTGCGATAACGCCACAGCCAACCCCGCAATAGGGGCAGCTGGTTTTGATCTCGGTTCCAATGTCGGGCGCTCTGAACATGGGTTGTGATTACCCTCTCTTGGCCGTCAGGCTGATCAGGATCTCTTCGCCGATAAGCTTGATCGGGAAGGCAAGTGTCTGCCCTTCATCGGCCCCTTGGGTGGTGCCGCTCTCAAGCGAGATAACCCAGTTGTGCAGGGGGCAGGTCACACAGCCATCGTGCACAATTCCCTGACTGAGCGGACCATTTTTGTGGGGGCACTTGTCTTCGAGGGCAAAGATTTTGTTTTCTGCCGTACGGAAAATAGCGATGGTCATGTCACCATTTTTGACACAACGGGAACCGCGAAGCGGAATGTCGTTGATAGAGCCAATGGAAATCCAGTCTGTGACGATCTGGTCCTGTAGTACCGCACTCATTCTGCTGCCTCCCGAAGGTCAAGGGTTGCAAGGGGATTGAACTCATGTTTGTCCTTGCCGGATACACGCTCGGACCAGGGGTCAACCTGGGCGAACTTTTGACTAAAGACAAAGTTGTCGTAATAGGCTTTGCGCCTGTCAGGCTGGTCCATGATCTGGGATCGGATTTCATCCAGTCCAACGCGCTTGGCCCACTTGTAGATGCGCTCCAGATAGAAACCCTGTTCCCGGTACATCTGGGCGAGGGCAACCACGTGTTCCATGACCTCTTCTTCAGACCCGACCATGCCGAGGATTTCGGTTCCCTTGATGTCGAGGCCGGCAGCCCCGCCGAAGTGGATCTCATAGCCGCCACTGAGACAGATGACACCGATGTCCTTACAGGTTGCTTCAGAGCAATTTCTTGGGCATCCGGAAACGGCGAGCTTGAGCTTGGCAGGGGTCCAGGACCCCCACATGAACTTTTCCAGCTTGATGCCGAGGCCTGTAGAATCCTGAGTACCAAAGCGACACCAGTCCGTTCCGACACAGGTTTTGACGGTACGCAAACCTTTGGCATAGGCTTGGCCTGAGACAAAACCAGCCTGCCCAAGGTCAGCCCAGACAGCCGGGAGGTCTTCTTTTTTGATCCCGAGCATATCGATACGCTGACCACCGGTTACCTTGACGGCCGGGATATCAAACTTGTCGACAACATCGGCAATGGCGCGAAGTTCACTGGAAGAAGTCATGCCGCCCCACATGCGGGGGACAACTGAATAGGTGCCGTCTTTCTGGATATTGGCATGAACCCGTTCGTTGATATAGCGAGACTGATAGTCATCGGCATATTCATTGGGCCAGTCACAAACCAGATAGTAGTTCAGCGCAGGCCGACACTTGGCGCAACCGCACGAGGTTTTCCACTCAAGTTCCTGCATGACAGCTGGAATGGTCTTGAGTCCTTTTGCCTTGATCAGACGGCGTATATCGCCGTGACCAAGCTCAGTACAGGCACACATGCCTTGCGCTGCATCAGGATTGTATTCTTCACCGAGTGTTGATGACAGGAGCTGTTCAACCAGACCTGTACAGGTTCCACAGGATGCGGAGGCCTTTGTGTGAGCACGCACTTCATCAAGCGAGCTCAGGCCTTTTTCTGTGATCGTATTAACGATTTGAGATTTGCATATGCCGTTACACCCGCAGACTTCCGCATTATCTGGTAAGGCTGCAACGGCTGCCATAGGGTCCAGGGGGGTACCTCCCTGAAACATCTGGCCGAATATCAGGGTTTCACGCATGTCGGAAACATCCGTGCCCTTTTTCAAGAGATCAAAGAACCAGGGTCCGTCGGTTGTATCACCATAAAGCACGGCACCGATGACCTTGTTGTCTTTAAGCACAATGCGTTTGTAAACACCTGCTTGTGCGTCGCGAAGGACGATCTCTTCCCGGTCTTCACCCTCTGCAAAGTCCCCGGCAGAATAAAGATCAATGCCCGTGACTTTTAACTTGGTTGCGGTGACAGAGCCTTTGTATTCAGCCTTTCCGTCCAAAAGGTTATCGGCAAGAACCTTTGCCATGTCATACAGCGGGGCAACCAGACCATAACATTGGCCGCCGTGTTCCACGCACTCACCAAGGGCATAAACATCAAGATCGGATGTCTGCATGCTGTCATCAACAAGGATGCCGCGATTGCACTCAATACCGATATCACTGGCGAGCTGCATGCTGGGGCGGATACCCACAGCCATGACCACAATCGTTGCGTCGATAACTGTGCCGTTGTCGAGTTTAACACCCGTGACCTTGCCCTCTTCGCCGAGGATTGCATGAGTGTTGGCTTTGGTGATGACATCGATATTGCGGTCTGTGATCGCTTTTTCGAGCAGGTAACCCGCTGCCTGATCAAGCTGACGTTCCATCAACGTTGGCATCAGGTGCAGAACTGTCACGTCCATGCCCTGTTCGCGCAGGCCTGCTGCAGCTTCGAGACCAAGAAGGCCACCCCCGATAACAACGGCACGCCCCCCGGTCTTTGCCGCAGCAATCATCTGATCAACATCGTCGAGATCGCGGTAAACCAGAACACCTTCAAGATCGTGTCCTGGTAGCGGGATGATAAATGGGTTGGATCCCGTCGCGATAACCAGCTTGTCATAAGAGGCTGTAATGCCGTTTTCCGAAGTCACTCTTTTCAAGATGCGATCGACCTTGGAAACCTTGGCATTCTTGTGCAGAGTTATCTCATGTTCATGGTACCAGGCATCATCATGCGTGATGATATCCTCGTAAGTCTTTTCCCCAGATAAAACCGGGGAGAGCATCAGGCGGTTATAGTTAACCCGGGGCTCGGCATTGAAAATGGTTACCTCGAAGGCATCAGGATCTTTATCGAGAAGTTCCTCGAGCATCCTTCCCGGTGCCATACCATTGCCGATGACGACAAGTTTTCGTTTCATAGTTTTCTCTCCGGTGTCCATTTCTGGAGGGCTATCTCAGGCCGCGTTTTCTGTCGTGTTCTTGGCAATATTTTTTGCAATATTTTTGACGGAGCTTTGACGCCCGATCCGGGCCGCTCTCTTTTCCTGTATGGATTTCAGTTGTTCTTCGCTCGGGTCGGCTCCGCCTTCATAGGCCTCCAGGAAATCAAGGAGTTCTTCGCGGTAAGCGTAATAATCCGGGTGATCGAGCAATTCTTTGCGGGATCGCGGACGGGGCAGATCCACCTTCATGATATTGCCGATTTTGGCATTGGGGCCGTTGGACATCATGACAACGCGATCCGCGAGCAGGATGGCCTCATCCACGTCATGGGTGACGCAAATAGCGGTGACCTGGGTCTGTTTCCAAACCTCCATCAGGACGTCTTGCAATTCCCAGCGGGTCAAGCTGTCGAGCATGCCAAAGGGTTCGTCGAGCAGCAGGAATTTAGGCGAAAGGGCAAAGGCCCGAGCAATCCCAACGCGCTGCTTCATGCCATTCGACAGATCACCAGCGCTTTTGTGCAGGGAATCGCCCAGACCAACGAGTGACAGATAGTATTCAGCAACGTCACGGCGCTCTTGTTTGCTCGCCTTCGGGTAGACCCGGTCTACGCCAAGGATCACATTCTCAAAAGCCGTGAGCCAAGGCATCAGCGACGGCGACTGGAAAACCACCGCCTTATCCGGCCCGGCCTGTTTGATATGTCTACCATCGAGAACAATCCCGCCCTCGGTGATCCCGTTCAGGCCCGCAGCCATGGACAACACAGTTGATTTACCGCAACCAGAGTGGCCGATCAGCGTGATAAACTCACCTTTATTCATCTTCAGATCAAACCCATCCACAACAGTCAGCGGGCCTTTGGGGGTGGGATAGATCTTCTTGACCTGACTGAAATCAACGAACTTTTTATCCATGCTAGAGGCGGAAGTCGTAGCCGAAGATTTCTTATAGGCCTGAGGTATACGTGGTGTTTGCGAAATGGGTACTATGGTCGGCGGGGTATTTGTCTTTTCATTCTCAGCGTTTTGGCCTGCGCCAACATTCATTAAATAATCAGTGATTTCCCCGCGCAATTTGATGAAGTCATCGTCACTGTTCATCGAAGCGCGATCTCTTGGGCGGGCAAGGTTTATTTTGAATTCCGGACCAAGCGTTGCTTTGGGCCCAGGCGTCAGGGGAATAACCCGATCGGCAAGAAGAATAGCTTCGTCCACATCGTTGGTGATGAGGATTATGGTTTTCTTTTCCTTTTCGGAAATATCAGCAAATTCATCCTGTAACTTGGATCTTGTGAGAGCATCCAAGGCTGACAGGGGTTCGTCGAGGAGCAGGATTTCCGGTTGCATTGCCAAGGCGCGTGCGACAGCAACGCGCTGGCGCATGCCACCCGAAAGTTCTGATGGTTTGCGATCTGTAGCATGAGATAGGCCGACCATTTCTATGTATTTAGTGACGATATCTCTGCGTTCTTGCCGATTTTTTTTCTTGAAAACGGTATCGACGGCAAGGGCAACGTTTTCTTTTACAGTCAACCAGGGCATCAAGGAATAGTTCTGGAAAACCACGCCTCTTTCTGGTCCGGGGCCGTCTATTTCCTTGCCCTTATAGATCACACCGCCTTTATCGGGTTCGATCAGGCCAGCCAAGGCAGAAATCAGGGTGGTTTTGCCTGAACCGGAAAATCCAAGGATGGCAATGAACTCACCTTCTTCGATATCAAGGAAGATATTGTCGAGCACGTCATTGCGATTGTCACCTTCGCCATAGTGTTTTGACAGACCGGATATTTGTAATATTCCCATAGGTCCGATCCTATCGATTACTGGTGAAGGTAAAGGCTTGCTGTAAAGCATGCATCAGGCGATCAAGCATGAAGCCGATTAGGCCGATTGTGAGAACAGCAACCATGATCTTTGCTAAAGACTGAGAAGAACCGTTTTGGAATTCATCCCAGACAAACTTCCCAAGGCCAGGATTCTGAGCCAACATTTCAGCCGCGATCAAGACCATCCAGCCAACACCAAGGGATAAGCGTAATCCTGTGAAGATCAGTGGGAGCGAGGACGGTAGAACGAGTTTGGTAATTGTCTGTCTTGTGGGAAGGCGCAAGACTTTGGCAACGTTCATCAGGTCTTCGTCAATGGAAGCAACGCCGAGTGCGGTATTAATGAGTGTCGGCCAGAGAGAGCAAAGGGTGACAGTTACCGCTGAGACCACCATGGATTTTGGCAGCCAGTCGTGCACATCTACGTAAAGAGCAGAGACGATCATGGTCACAATTGGTAACCATGCCAAAGGAGATACTGGCTTGAAGATTTGAATAAGTGGGGTAATTGCACCATTCACCCCTTTGGATAGGCCTGAAGCAATACCAAGGGGAACAGCAATTGCGGTTGCAAAGACAAACCCGAGGCCCACAGTTCCAAGGGAAGTGAATATCTGATCGATATAGGAAGGTTTGCCCGTATAGACCCGGTGTTTCACCTTGTCTTCTTTTCCAGCAGCAATGAGTTTGGCATTGCGTACATCCTGCCTTTGATAAAAAGCGGTTGCCTTTTCGCGGGTCCGAACGTGATCGGCCCACAGGTTAACCGACTGTTCCCAAACCTGCACTGGCCCGGGGATTGTACCGAGAGATGTTTCGACTTTTGGTGCCAATCCGCCCCAGGCGAATAGGAAGAGGCCTATGCCAAGTAAAGGAATAAAGAGAGTGCTGCGAAGTTCGGTAAGTTGTTCGCGATGATCTTCGCCTGCAGCCATTTTCATTAGAGGCACCAACCATGAAAAACCTAACGCGCAGAACCACCCACTAGACTTGTTTATGGCAGAGATAATTTTCTCTTTTCTTGCTGTTTTTAAGTCTTCTGCACTTGCAGTGATACTGGCCACGAACTTAGTCCTTCATACTGAATTGGATGGTATAATGTTAGCAGGGGCGGAAGAGGAAACGGCTCCTCACCCAACCCCCTGCTAATCTCTGGTTTTCTTAGCTTTGAGGGATGCCATCGATCGTTATTTTTTGATTGGCTTTTAGGCCGATGATTTGAGTATCAATGTAATCGTTTGGTTTTCGACCGTCGTATTCAATGCCATCTATGAAGGCTGAAGTGGCCGGACGATAGCCATCTGTATCCCAAGGGAAATCCGATTTTGAAGCATTGTTCTCTTCAACCAGAATCTCGGCAGCTTTCAGATAAATGTGGGGCTGATAGACTGACTTGGCGATCTCTGCATACCAGCTGTCATCTTTGTGATCGGCAATCTGGCCCCATCGACGCATTTGAGTCAGATACCAAATTGCATCCGAATAAAAAGGATATGTCGCATCATGTCGGAAAAAGACGTTGAAATCGGG
>MAAC01013357.1_pt1 | contig 23132 bp, 24 predicted proteins | sample 1115981 | NCBI WGS metagenome assembly MAAC01 (sample SAMN04961126, study PRJNA320927) | seawater metagenome | isolation source: sample BD02T64 sea water enriched with oil for 64 days | place: USA:Gulf of Mexico | collected 2013-07-27
CTCTCTGCGTTAACTACTTAAAAGTGATCACTTTGAATTGCAAAGAGTGATCACGTTCAACTGCAAGAGGTGATCACTTTGGACCGCAGAGGGTGATCATTTTGGTCCGCAATATGCACGTAGTTCATAGCACGGCCCACCATGCGATAAGTGGATTAAGCTACATACATCCACATCTTGGTAAAGCCTGCTTTGCTGTTGATTCAACCGAGGGCCTTGTTAATTTGCTTGCAGAAGAGATTGAGCCAGTCTCGCTTATTACCACAAAAGAACTAGGATCTTCATCAGCCGTTCTTCGTACAAAATTTTCTGAATTACTCGAATCAGAGGGTGTTTCTAAAGAAATTATTAAATCAGCAAGCATCACTTTTTACTTTAAAAGGGACTTCTGGCCAGTTAGTTGTTACCTAAAGGTAGTTACAGCTCAAAGTAAAGTTGTAGAAGTTACCTTAGGTTCGGATTGGCAATAGAATTTAGGAGTAAATTCGGTAAAATAAAGAAAACGCACTGGCTTTAACGAGCCAATGCACGCGAAAATAAAACCTGGGACATTTTCTGCTGACGTTTCACTTTAGCAGAAAATACCCCAGCCTTTATTTCGCATGATTAGGGATGTTGAGCCTGTAGAAAAACTCATTAGAAAGCAGGAAAAATAGGGTTTTTCGTTGATCAACTTGGTAAAATAGGTACATCATCCGGTGAGCATAATACTATGCCAAACTTTATTCCTCATGATATTATTCAAGATCGCCTTATTTCAATCAGCTACGAAAAACAATTGCCGCCAGGTTCGTTCGAAAATACCTTATGGCATGATAGTCCATGAATGCTTGGACTTTTCATGATTTAAAAAGCGCTATAAAAATGATCATGGAGGTAGAGCTGCGTACAACCCAGCGATACTGTTCTCGGTGGTTATCTTTGGTTATTACAAAGGAATTAATACTAGCCGCCGTATAGCTGATGCCTGCCGAGAAAACGTTATATTTAAAGCGCTTTCTTGCGACAGTGAACCCCACTTTACGAAAATTGCTAATTTTATAAGCACCACTACCGAAGAAACCGCTGAACTCTTCTCGCAGGTATTATTGTTGTGTGACCAGGAAGGCTTGTTGGGTAAGGACGTTTTTTGCAATAGATGGTTACAGAATGTCGTCAAACGCTGCCAAAGATAGTAGCGGTATATTCGAAGAGTTAGAGAAAAAATATAAAAAGCTAAATAAGATTACGAGAGATTTGGTAAAGACGCATAAGTGTGATGATTCAGACGATAAAGCTGATAGCAATCAAGGCAGGCAAGAAAGTGAGATTAACAAAATTAATAGGCTGAAACATCAGGCAGGGCGTATTAAGAAGTTTCTTAGTGAAAACGAACCTCGTATTGGTGCTAGAGGGCAAGAGGTTAAAAACAATGTAACTGATAATGAAAGTGCTAAAATGGGCTGCTCCAAGGGAACTGATCAAGGATATAATGGTTTAGCCGCGGCAGATAGCAAGCACCAAATTGTTATTGCAACAGAGACAGTTGGAAGTGTTTCAGAACACGCATACCTTTTGCCGATGATTGATACGATTCGAGATAGCCTGAAAGATCTTGGTACGGATGACTCTGATATCGATGATGCATTGTTTCTTGCAGATACAGGATTTTCAAAATCGGAAAATATGATTGAGATATTTAATCATGGTATTAACGCTGTAGTGCCAGATAACAAGTATCGGCAGCGTGATCCAATATTTGAAGACTACGAGAGATACAAGAAAACAAAGAACGGAAAAAAGAGAACGTTAAAACCAGCGAAGTTTGATAAAACATTATTTACTTATAGCGAAAAGAATAAGACATGCATATTGTCAAAATGGAGAAAGTCTCTGGATTAAGAATGAGAGGGTTGAGGTTAAAGGAAAAGATTACACCGTATTTCAGGCGTCTCTCAAGGTATGTAGAAGCTGCCCACTTCAAGAGCAATGCATGAAAAATCCAAGTAATTTAATGGGCCGTCAAGTTCGATTTCCCTACAATGACTCTGAGAATAAACGCGCAATGGGTTTAATGAAGGCAATAATTAATAGCCCTGAGAGGAAGGGAAGATATAGCCAAGGTATGGGGATTATTGAGCCAGTTTTCGGGAATCTACGTGGAGCGAAGAAGTTGCGAGAGTTTACGTTAAGAGGGAATAAAAAAGTGAATGGCCAGTGGAAAGTGTATTGTATGATGCATAATCTTGAAAAGTTAATTAGGTACGGCGGGTTGACGGCCTAGGGCTGTTGCGATATAAATACTTATATATCAACAGGTTATTCTTAAGAATCTTCGTTGTTTCAATAGTTCATTTTTGCTTTATATATAGATAACTGAAAAACAGCCAGAGAACTAATCTTGTGTTGGTCAACCGCTGGAATTTCTGAAAGAATATGGGAAATAAATCACATTTAGGCTGGAGTGGGCGAAAACGAGTTTTTCTACACCCTCGTTATAAGAATATGAAAACTATGAAGAAGATAAACTTTGTTTCATACTTTTGTTATACACAGGCGGTATTGAGCATGATTGGTATTATCGCTATGCGTAGCGGTATTATGGGTTCAATTTTTTGTATTTTGTTAGCCGGATTTTGGTATCAAATAGGAACAAGTTTCTTAAAAAGGGAAAACTGGGCGTGGTGGGTCGCCTTGGTATTAATTTCATTATTCCTTTTAGGTTCACTTATATCTGTATATAGCTCTTTCCTAGTGCCAATGTTCAATCAAAATGTTACTGGCGTGGGCTATGGTCGCTGGATGTCGCTTTTTCTTACGGTGTTGACATCTTATTTGGTAGTTTTAATGCTTCAGGGAGCAACAAGAAGCGAGTTCCGAAAGAACATCTAACAAAATTGATCAACTCCGTATTTGCAAGTGATGGCAGGCGTTATCGTGTCAACATTTAATTAACTATAAGGGTTTGAGTATTAAATGAAGAAGTACAATCTATATTCACTTATAGCTGGATTGTCGTATGGATTTATGACAAAAATACTGGTGGATATGTCTCCATCTTTATTTTCTGAAGACTTCGTGGATCCTGCTAAGATCATTGGTACTTTATCATTTTCATTTTTGATGCTCATGCCTTTTGGAATGGGTGCTGTGACAGTCTATTTTTCTGGTAGGACAGAGCCTGTCAGCTATGCCCAACAAATAATGATGCCTTGGTTTCCTGTTACTCTTTGCATGTTTGGAAGTTTTATTTTCTTTATAGAGGGTCTTATTTGTATTGTTTTGGCTCTACCGCTCTTTTGGCTTATGAGTAGTATAGGGGGGTTGGTAATGGGTTTGTTTGTACATTGGAAATACTCAAAAAATACATTAATGAGTATTGCTATTTTGCCATTGCTGATGCTTCCAATAGAGTCTTCCAATACGTTTTTGCCTCAAGAGCGCTGGGTATCAACATCTGTCTTAATTGAAGCTAAACCTGAGGAAATATGGAGTTCCTTTCTGGATGTACAGGATATAAAACCTGAAGAGCTTGGTTTCTCTGTTTCGAATTTAATGGGGTTTCCCCGGCCTTTACATGCTGATATGCGAGGGGCTGGCATCGGATCTCTAAGAGTGTCAACTTGGGAAAAGGGTGTGGAATTTGGTGAACGCATCACAGAATGGAATCCAAATATATCCGTAGCATGGGAATTTGAGATTAACCCTGAAAAGATACCGCCTAAAGCGCTAGATGAGCATGTTAAATTGGGTGGGAAATTCTGGACTGTTGTAAAGGGAGAGTACAATATTAGCGAAGTTTCTATGGATAGGTCTAAACTTGAACTTCGAACTTTATATAGGAATAACACGTCATGGTTATTACCGTATGCCCAAATCTGGTCTGATTTTCTATTAGATGACTTTCAGTCAAGTATTTTAAATTTGATAAAAGTTAGAAGTGAGAGTTTGTAGATCAATCCTGCGGTCATAACATTGGCGATGAACGTGGAATGGTGGCGCTAGTGGTGAAACGCATTCGTTCACATCACACCTAATAAAGAGCGTCAAAAGGTTATTGGTATTACCTCTGATCAACGGCTAGTTCGCTGTACTAAATCAGGTTATTATTAGCATCAATGATTAGGGGCGGGTACAGCGTTAAGGCTTCCGATACTGACGTTAAGCGTATTTGGATGGAGTGAACATGAGTATAGAAGTTTGGGTTTGTTATCTAATTGCAATTATGGTGTTAACGGCATCTCCCGGTCCGAGTGTATTCCTTTGTATAACTAAATCCGTCACAGAGGGATTTTTTGCTTCATTATTTACAGCAATGGGAAGTTTAACGGCGATTGTTGGTATTCTGACCTTGTCATTCATCGGTTTAGGTGTGGTGATATATAGTTCTGATCTCGCGTTCAATTTAATTAAATGGGCTGGAGCTGTATATTTAATTTATTTGGGCTTAAGGGCTTTCACATCTAAAGAGAATTCATTTTCTGTCGAGTCTCAATGCAGAAAAAATAATTCTAATAGGCTTTCTAATTATGTAAGTGGTTTTATAGTTGGTGCAAGTAATCCTAAAGCGATTGTATTCTTTACAGCATTATTCCCACAGTTCATCAACCCATCAGAACCGTTACTATTTCAATATCTAGTTTTTGTCAGTACATTCGCAACACTCGAGTTTTTGTGGTTACTCACTTATGCATATTTGGGGCATCGTTCTAGCCGTTGGTTATCTACCAAAGGTAGAGCCCAGTTATTTAATAAACTGACAGGTGGTGTTTTTATTAGTGCTGGTATACTACTGTCAAACACAAGTAAGGCATCCGCTTAAACAGCTATTACATTTCTCTCGGCGATATTAGCTTGTCTCATTGCAATGAAGTCATTAGTAATTATAGTTCTAGGGTTGATACTTTCTTGGAACTTTATAATTTTTTTGTCAGACAAAACTACAAGTTAAAACAAAAGATTTGTTTATTAAAATAGACTGTAAAATATTTTCGGAAGAGCCTAACTTACAATAGTATTTACTGATGTTAAGGCGTTCTATGATTGGTGTTAAAATTTAAATATTGTCCTCAATCTCCACTTCATCAATGCAGCATTCGCTTTGTAGAAAAGAAATCACATCCCAAAGACGACGATATTTTGGGATACATTGAAGCACCCGGCCGCGTCGCTGCTGAACAATTAATCCAGCTTTAACCAGGCTATTGATATGATGAGTCATTGAAGAGTTTGGAATCCCCAGGTCCTCTCTCAGTACGCCGACAGGCAGTCCGTCAAAACCAGCTTTCACTAAGCGCTTAAATATTCTCAATCGATGTGGGTGTCCAAGCTCTTTGAGGACGCCAGCTACTTCTTCAAAATCCATTGCCTTCTCCTGGATGAAATTCATTTCGATATTACCGGTAATAACTTGACTTGTGAAGTGTTTCGATTATATTACGGTATAACCGGTAATAACGAATCTAGGATCAGCATGGCACCTGAATTACTCTCTGGCTTGCAAGAAGCCGCAAATATGTTTCTATTTTTGGCTTTCGAGCTAACGCTTCTATTTTTGCTGATTAGCTATGGGGTTGGTGTATTGCAGGAATATGTCTCTTCTGAGCGAATTCAATCAGTTTTGAGCTCCCGTAAGGGTAAAGGGTACATATTCGCTGCCCTCATGGGGGCAATTACCCCTTTTTGCTCATGTTCGACCATTCCTTTCTTGAAAGGTCTGCTCCGGGCGCGAGCAGGGTTTGGCCCGATGATGGTTTTCTTGTTTTCCAGTCCGCTGTTAAATCCCGTTATCATCGGGCTTTTTGTAGTAACTTTCGGCCTACAGGTTGCGTTCGTATATTTCATTATCGCTCTTAGCGTTTCGATCATTGCTGGATTTACATTGGAGAAACTAGGGTTTGAGCGGTATGTAGAACCTGTTGCCTATGATATGCCGACGCCAAGCGGTTGCGGTTCGTCTCACGTCTCTTTGGAAGAGCAGCAGAGCCGTTGGCTAAGAATTTGGAATACAACCTGGAAGGATTTCAAAAGTGTATTACCCTACTTGCTCGTGGGGATTCTGATCGGCTCATGCATCTACGGATTCCTACCAACGGAGTTTATTAGCAAATACGCAGGCAAGGACAACCTACTTGCGATTCCAATTTCAGCGGTCATTGGTATTCCTCTTTATATTCGTGCGGAAGCGGTCATCCCTTTGAGTGCGGCCCTTGCTGCCAAAGGTATGTCACTTGGTGCTGTTATGGCGCTGATCATTGGTAGCGCCGGAGCGAGCCTGACGGAAGTGATTCTTCTGCGTTCTATCTTTAAAATGCAAATGATTGCAGCGTTTCTGGTTGTCATTATTGGCATGGCGATGCTGGCGGGATTCCTTTACGCCCTGACGCCACTCGGTAATGATGTGGTGATTACTATAGTAACAGCGGCTTCGGCATGACTCTCTATATTTGGGAGGGTTGGTGAAGGTTGTCTGGGTGACTATTTTGGCTGGTAATGCTCCAACGGTACTCAATACAATTGTACGAAGTACCACTGTCGCAATGGCCTAGGTGAAATAACGATTAATGTTTTAAGTTCCGAGTGTCGGATTAAAAGCGGCTGTGTTTACCATGGTGACCTTTGTTGCCACGTTCTGATTGCTGCTTTTCTAACGCTTTAAGCTGTTCCTCCGTTAGCTCTTTGCGGATGTTGTGTATGGTCTGAATTCGCTGAACCACAATATCGGACATCAGTTTTGCTTCTGCATCAGCTAGCTCTCGTACTTTAGATGCATTATAGGCTTCAGTACTACGTTGTTCATGCAGCGACTTTTGAATATCGGATAATTCACTGCGAGTGGTTTTCATTTGCCCATGAGATTCTGTTTTAATGCCTTTGATCGCTGTTTGTTGCTCATCGGTTAGATCCAGGTGTTTAAAACCTCTCATGCCGAATCCACCGCGATGCTTGCCTTTGTGCTCGCTTTTCTTGCCATTGCAGTGATCTTCACCAGAATAACCATCGCTATCTCCGTACCCACCAACAGCATGGGTAAGACTTGCGACACCCATAGAGCCAGCAAACACACTTGCGATGATCCATTGACGTTTGTTCATAGTATTTTTCCAACTTGGTTGATGAGGCAGCAACACCGCTGTCTTGCCAACAAGTATGCAAAAAATGCCTGCAAAGTTGGGTCAGGAGTAGGTAAAGCTATGTAAAGACCGGTAAAGACAGCGGTAGTAGGGGTAGATTTATGCCAAAATTAAATCATCAAGAGCCACGTAAACAGATAAGACGTCTATGACACGAATACTGATGGTTGATGACGATACCGAGCTGTCCTCCATGTTAGGAGAGTACCTAGCGGCAGAGAGCTTTGATGTAGAGCACGCTTATGATGGCCGCCAGGGCGTGGACATGGCCCTTAATGGAGGGTATAGCGCGATCATTCTAGATGTGATGATGCCAGAGCTAGATGGTTTCGAGGTGTTGCGCCGTATTCGAGCCGGCTCCAGCGTACCTGTGCTGATGTTGACCGCAAAAGGCGATGATATAGATCGTATTGTTGGTTTAGAGATAGGAGCCGATGACTATGTCCCGAAACCCTTTAACCCTCGGGAGTGGCTAGCCCGCCTCAACGCCGTATTACGTAGAACCCAGGCGAACACTTCTATAGAGGTTACCTCCAATACTCAGGCATCAATCCAGAGTATAGGGCGACTTATATTTAACCCTTCCTCTCGCAGTGCCTCTGTAGGTGGACTAGTCATGGAGCTAACCAGTACAGAGTTCAACTTACTACAAACTTTGGTGAAATATGTGGGCACCGTTGTCACGAAAGACAATTTGTCGGAGCAAAGCATGGGGCGCAAGCTAGAAAAATATGACCGCAGCATTGATATGCACATGAGTAATCTGCGCAAAAAAATGACTGAACGAGGCGTAGGTTCGATGATTATCACCGTGCGTGGTCAAGGCTACCAACTTTCGGGCGAAAGCTAATGGGGCGCTTATTCTGGAAAATATTCTTCGGTCTATGGCTGACATTGCTATTAACTAGCCTTGTGGTGGGTGGGTTGGTGTGGAAGCATAATCAAGAGCAGTTCGAAGAGCAGGAAGGTAAGCGACGACATGAACTGGTAGACTTTGGTGTGTATTCTCTTGCCGAAGCCCTAAAGGAAGGTGGGCAAAGTGTTTTAGACAATGTGATTGAGCGCTACAAAGGCAGCCGCCATAGAGGGTCTCCTGTGTATATTGTGAATGACGATGGTATCGACCTGCTGGGAAAAAAAGTGCCACGTCGCCGTTTGGAAAAAGCGCGTGTTGCGGTAGGTAATACGCAGATGCTCAAACATAAATCGTCAATTCAACAAGTCACCATGCCTAATGGTGAAACCTTGCTGCTATTCGAAGGGCATCGTGACCGCCACCCCAATCGACATAAGCGAGATTATTTCAGGAGCCTTCCATGGGGGCCATTACTTATTGTCATCCTAGGTAGCCTATTATTCAGTGCTGGGCTCGCGTGGTATATCACCCTACCTATTCGACACCTGCGTGAAGCCACAAACCGATTTGCCGAAGGCAAGTTAGATACACGGGTTATGTACAAAATTGGGAAGCGTAAAGATGAAATAACCGAACTTGCAAAAGACTTTGACCATATGGCGGAACAAGTGCAAAAGCTTGTCGCCAATCAAAAGCGATTGCTAAACGATGTTTCTCATGAGCTGCGTTCGCCGCTCGCACGGTTACAAGTTGCCATTGAAATGAGCCGCCAACAACCCCAAAAAACCGAAGAGATGATGCAGCGTGTTGAAAAAGAAAGCCGGCGACTCGATGAGCTAGTGGGTGAGCTGCTCACACTTTCGCGAATAGAAGCTGATGTGCATAACAGCGATAGTGATTACGTTGAAATAAATGGTCTCATTGCCTCCATTGTGGATGATGCAGAGTTTGAAGCCACCAGCCAACACAAACAAGTGGATTTTAATCAACAGGATGAAGTGCTGATTAATGGCAGCATCGAATTATTACGAAGGGCTATTGAAAACGTCATCCGTAACGCGATATTCCATACTGCAGAACATACCCCGGTCATCGTAAGCTTGACGCAGGAAGGCGCTGTTGCGGTAATAACAATCTGCGATAAAGGCAAAGGCGTTAGCGAAGAAAAACTTACCGACGTATTTCAACCTTTTGTCCGTATAAATGATAGAAATCAAAATGTCAAAATCCCCGGTTATGGGTTGGGGTTAGCCATTGCATGTCGAGCCGTTGAAATTCATCAGGGGAATATTCGAGCATACAATCGACCGAGCGGTGGATTGTGTATAGAGATTCGGTTGCCGCTTTAGAGGCAGCGCTTTTCAGGGGAACTTGCTAAAATCGTAATTTCAATAAGTTTTTTTGTGTGCAATGAAAAGGAGGCTCATGGCAATAAACGTTACGACAACAGTTTCTTTGATTAACGAGGATCCTTATGTAAATAAGCGGCTTCCAGTTAACAATGTTGTCGGGAAAAAATCGCCGATTGAGCCATTAAAGTCAAATTACTTGCAATCAGATGAGCTTGTTTTTTTTATGCACTTACCAGTTAATTTGAATATTTTTAACTTTATGTGTTTCGCGGTCAAAGCTAATACCCCAGAAAACCTCATCTTCACTAGACGAATAGAGAACCTTCCATAAAGTAAGACTGAGAGTCTTTTCTCTTCAGGCAGTCTATGAACTCTATATGATTCAAAATTTCGAGCTCCTGTTTGATATCTTCACGCTGTTAGAAGGGATTGAGGGTTGAGCTTGCGCTAAGCAATAATAAAACGAGTGTCGAGGGCAGCTATATTGCAACGTATAAAGGTATACGCGCCCCTTTTTTAGTAAGGCCGTTGGTATCCGCATATTTTCAACATTCAGTCAATTTCAGTCGTCCTTCTATACTCCATATTACCAGTTGCTCCATTTCTTTTAAGAACGATTCATTTGTGTGGGCCTGAATAAAAGGCACCATTCGTGCCCACATATTGATATCTAATTGGTCAGCTTGTTTTTCGGTGAGCCCACCTTCAATTACCGAATTTCTTGGTAGTGGGAACTGGGTTACCTGATAAATGGCACTGACAGAAATACACCCGATCATGGATAGGCTATCGGCAATTTGTTTATCGTTCATGCCTGCTTGTTCAAGGAGGGCGACGAGTTTTTCATTGTATTTCAACCATTGCAGACTAATGCGCTCGTTGACCATGATGACTTCTACCAGCCATTGCCGTTCGATGCTGGCTTGCCATAACGTTTGTAGCCAAATGCTGATACCTTCTTGCCAGGTGGGTGCCTTAGGGGATTCTTGGTCTAATTCACTTAGGGCTTTGTCAGCCATGGCTCTTAGCAGTGCATCGTGGCTTTCCACATGGGAATAGAGTGCCATGGGCGTACAGCCGACTTGTTTGGCGACCTTTGCCATGGTCACCTCCTCTAAGCCATATTTATCAGCATGAGTGACTGCAGCGGTAATAATGTTCTCTTTGGTGTACTTGGGCTTGCGCCCTTTTTTTGGTTCAGTCATAGCGATAAATTCGACATTAGGGGGTTGCTTTTTTTTAAGTATACGCCATATACTATATCACGTATATTATATCCCATATAGTATATGTATTTAACGTATGCTATCTAAAAATAAATAATCCCCTTAGAGAGAGGTTACAACATGTACACAGGATTTCTTGAAGAAAGACATATCGAAATGGAAGACTTTGATAATTTGTCAATTAGTCATACTGCACGCGCTGAGTTAGAAAAAATCAAAGAACCGCATCGTCGTAGAATTCTAGAAAACTTTATCGAACATGCTGAAGCTGAAACTACGGGTAACTATGAAGCATTGATTGAAAGTTGTTCCGCTAAGACTCAAACTTATGCTGTATATGGCTGTAACGAGTTCCAAAAGAGCATTCAGCCACAAGATGTAGAAAGCATGAAAGAATTTTATCACATGCTTGTTGCTTCCTTATGCTCCACCAGCTTTACCCTGGTGAGATCATTCCGGCGGCGTTTGGTTTTGAATTCGGTGAAGAAGGTGAGGTTTACCAGTTAACGCAACGTGTTGCTACAGTGTTCGTATTTGACGAAGATGGCAAAGGTTGTGGTGAGCATTCTTGGACTGATGGCGAAACTCGTCCAGAACAACTTCGTAAAGAAGACCCAAGAAAAGTACCAGAGCAGTTCTGGAACAACCCAATCGAAGGTCCTCGCAAGAAGCCTTTTTAAGGCAGATGTTGGGTTAATCTAGAGGGGCGTTTCACTGGTGAAGTGAAACGCTCTTTTTTTTGAGATTTTTTTAGTGTTTTTTCTGGAGGGAAGCCGGTTGCTAGCGATTGTATTCTTCGTCAAGGACGGTTGGTCTCTCTTGCCCTGGTTCGGGTAAAATGCCGGCTTTACTCCTATGCCACCAAATGAGAATTGCACCTGCAGTCAGCTGAAAGCCACCGTAAAGTAGTAAGGTGAAAAGTACCATGTTGCCCAAAACATCATTATCCCCCGCGATAGCTGGAAATAGTGATGCTTTAATGAGTAACCCTAAATTTATGCTACGTACTGACACTTCTAGCTCGATTGCGGTGGAGTCAGGTTTGGATAAGGATAGTAACCTCCCAAAAGGTCGGGTTAACATTACTAATACAAGGGCGAGCAAAAAGACATAACTAATATTGATAATACCGAATGCTTTGAGATCTAGTCGACCTGCCCCTAGCGATCCGATGACAATGAGTACAATAACAAACAGCGACCCTCGAATGCACCATTGTGAAAAGATGTTGGCATGACGGGGGAATACTTTCAGTATAATCATGCCAACAAACAAAGGAAGGAGTAGGTAGAGCCCAATTTCTAACGCGATTTTTGCTATGGGCATAACAAAGTTGTCAGGCATATAGGGGGCAATCAAAAAATCGAGTATTAACGGGGTTGTGGCCAAGCAGGCAAGTGTTGTGATCGCCGTAATTGAAATGGATAGAGCAACATTACCTTTTGCAAAGTGCGTGAAAATGTTCGATACAGTGCCGCCAGGTATAGCTGCAATAAGGGCAAACCCAACGGCAACGCCACCGGTTAGATTTAGAGCTTTGATCAAAAACAAGATAGTGAGAGGCACCACTAATAACTGAATGCCGAGACCAACGGATACCGCTTTAGGCTCTATCATCACATCTTTAAAATCCCTCATGGTTAGGGTGGCCCCCATCCCGGCCATGGCCAAGATAAGTTGAGTGGCCGCGAACCAGTATTCCTGCTGTACGTAAAAATCAAACATAGTGGTATTCTTAAAGTTATAAGTTATGAATCTTTCGCCATGGTCTGGCTTCTTCAATCTCGTAGGCCAATTCTAATAAAACACGTTCTCGACCGTGATTAGCTGCGAATTGCATAGAGATCGGCAAATTGTTCTTAGTAGCACTCATAGGAAGAGATATAGCGGGTGCTCCTGATGTGTTTGCCAGTGGGGTAAAGCTAACATAACGCATTAAACGATCAAACAATTCTTCAAAAGGTACTGTTGGGCTAATGTGTCCTAACTTGACGGGTGTTTGTGCAAGTACAGGGGTTAGCACGGCGTCAAAGTTGGCAAATGCTTTAGCATAGTCGGCATAGGTTTTTTTAAGGCGATATAGAAATAGCGGTGTTTTATAGAATTTCTTTTTATACATATCACCAAGTCCAATGCTTAAGTCGTCCAGTTTTGATGCATTAAAGCTGGGATCCATAATAAGCTTACCGGTTTTTTGAGTAAGAAATGCAAGCATTGCCCAATATAAACTAAAGTCTTCAATAAACGATGGCTGAATCGGTAGGGGCATGGTCTCTACATTGTGACCCAAGTTATCGAGCAGTGACACGGTTTCTTCTAATGTTTTTCGGGTATCATCATCGGTTGGGTGGCCAGTGATCGAATCAGCGACATAACCTATGCGAAGGCGTTTTTTCCCGGGGCCCTCTACTAAGCCAATGGGAGGCAGCTTTTTATTGCGATAATATTTTTCGGCTTCTGCGTGAAAGTATGCGGTATCCCTGACACTTCGGCTGACAATGCCTTCGCTTATAATATTAATGGGCAATGACTTTGACTGGTCGGATAACACATGTCTGCCTCGGCTGGGTTTTAATCCGATGAGTCCGCAGCAGGCAGCAGGGATTCTTATGGAGCCACCACCGTCATTCGCATGGGCAATGGGAACAACTCCTGAGGCGACCAACGCTGCCGCACCACCGGATGACGCTCCGGTGGAGTAATCGGTGTTCCAAGGGTTTCTTGTGGGTTCTTTATGAGCAGGTTCCGTGGTGGCATTAAAACCAAATTCAGGCAGGGTACTTTTACCCAATAACGCGAACCCTTGATCAAGGTATTGTTTGGCGTAAGGGCCGTGTGCTTCTGCTGGTGCAGAGTTTATGGCTGCAGAGCCGTGATTCGTTGGCATGCCTAACACGGGGGTATTGTCTTTGATAAAGGTAGGTACGCCGGAGAAATACCCAGGGTTAGGAGAAAAACGGGATTGCTCTAAGGCATGATTATAACAATCAAACTCTACGGCGTTTAAATGAGGGTCAATTTTTTGAGCACGCTTAATGGCAGCTTTAACGACTTCTTCTTGGGAGATCTCTTTTTCTTTTAATAGGTTAGCGAGTTCTACTGCATCATGATCTTGTAAAATGTCTGCTTCAAAAGCATGGCAAGTGTTATTGTGGTTCATGGTGTTTCACCTATTATTGGGTGTATTAAGCAAGCGATTTATCTATAGATTACCTGTGATGGGAATAAAATGGAACCATGGTGCATAATAAATATATAGCTTGTATACAGTGCGCTGCGCTCTGTTTGCTGGTCACCCTTTCGGGAGGGGTGTCTAGCGAAATTTATCGATGGGTGGATGACAAGGGTCAAGTTCATTTTGATGATAGTGCTCGGCCAGTATTGCAGGGAAAGGCAAAAAAAAGAACTAAAAAGGAGAAGGTGATATTAAATATATCCCCTTCTTCGTGGCAGCGGTTTGATATTACGATTAGAGCACGCGATGTGCAGCTAACCGAACAGGAGACGTTGAGGATTAAACGTGATGTGAACAATGTTTATCATTTTTATGATGATGTGATGTTCTTTGATTTTTATAAAACCGTGCCGGTGTCAATTACTCTTCTTGCTGATGAGCAAGCGTACCAACGTTATTTAAAGAAGGAATTGGGTGCCAATGTATCAAATTCAAGAGGAGTGTTTTTTCCAAAGACTAATGAGATAGCCGTGTATATGCGAATGGATAGAAACGCTACTTTGGAGACGATTAAACATGAAACGAGTCATGCCATTATCGCATCCATTGCACCTAATACCCCTGGGTGGCTAAATGAAGGTTTAGCTGAACAAATGGAGAAAATCGAGAAAAAAGATGGGCATCTTATTATGTATCGACATGAAGAGAATAAGGAGAGATTATCCCGTCGAGCCAACATGTTACCGCTACGTGAAATACTCGATTTGAAGAGTCGTCAATGGCGTAAAAAAAATGTTTCTGGCAATGCATATTTGCAAGCCCACTCCGGCGAGTTGTTGTATTTTCTATTATCTGCATCACCAAGAAAAAGCTTCGTAGTACGAATATTGCAGGAGTATAAACGAGGAAGTCGAATGCGAAGCCTGTATTTGGTAAGGGATAATTATATAGGTGATATTGGTGGGATGGAGACGAGCTGGGAATTTTGGCTTCGACAAAAAGAAAAAGGTGTTGTCATTTTTTAGCGTTAATGAAATCGGTGATATTAATATTGGTGCTAACCTTAGTACTAAGGTTAGCACCAATCAATCTAATCTGACTGGGTGGTTTGGTATCTCAAAGCAAGCAATTATGTGCCATTATTTAAAATCTTCATCGGATAAGGGCATTTGCTTGTCTGGTTGTTAGTTGCCTAGTTGTAGTTGTGCCTATAGCTGCTAATGGCCTGTTAATTCCTCTTCCATTGATTGTGGGTTTTTCTGGAGGACGGGGCATGAACGCTGGGCGTAAAATACAAGAGAATAAAATATCGAGCTGTTTAATTGTTAAGAGTGTAGATATTAAACGTGTTGCCGTTAATGTATGGATTCTGTTGTTTGTTATCAGTTATTTAACCATTAATGCTCCCGTTGTGAATGCCCGGACGGCGTTGCAGGATGCTCAAGTTCAAGGTGTTAACGCAAGTTGGAGTAACATCGCAGCGGCTATGAGCGAGCGGCAATTGATGCCGATTGAACGAGCGCTATTTGATCGTTTGGATGAAGTGCTTCAGACGGTAATGGGGATGAGTGCAAACGGTGTTGGGTTAGGGCTTTCTGATGCTAATAGTGTTGATGCGGCATTACAGCAAGTTGCGGGGGAAGAAGTGACATCTTTTGGTTCTTCGCTGACGGATTCGTCATATTCTCAAATGAACACGATTGTTTCTCGTTTTGCTCAATTACGTGGCGGTGCAGGAGGTTTAACGGTTGCCAGCTCTGGGTCTAATTCTAATATCCCTGGTTTGATGAGCATGCGTGGCGGTAGTGCTGGTGCCGATGGATTAGTGAGTGGTGGACGGTTAGGAAGTTTTTTTAATGTTGCTATTGCTACAGGGGAGGTAGATGGCACGGATAAGGAAAATGCCTATGATTACGATACCTATGGTGCAATGTTGGGTGTAGATTATCGGATTACTCCCTCCTTGGTATTAGGTATTGCCGCTGGTTATTCTGATCTTGATAGCAGTTTTCAACATGAAGCTGTTGTTGCGGGAGGGGGGGTGACTGCCGATGGTTACAGTTTGTCACTTTATAGTACATTTTATAGAGGGGCTTTTTATATTGACGGGATTGTTAGTTATGGCAGCAATGACTATGAGATGAATCGTCGGGTATTCGTTCCTTTAGGGGCTGGCTCTGCAGCAACTCAGGCGGATTGGGATTTGACTGCCAATGCGATAACCGAAAGTGATCAGCACGTGCTTGGGCTGGGCGTGGGGTATGAGATAAACCTAGGTGCTACTAGTTTATCACCTTATCTTCGCTTAAATTATATGGAATCTCAGATTGATGGTTATCAGGAGACCGGTGCGGGTGCGTTCGAGTTTATTGTTGATCGATATGAGGTGGATTCTTTGGTTGCGGTAGCTGGGGTGTCAGCAACACATGTGGTGAATACACGTTTTGGCGCTGTTATTCCTCAGGCTCGTATTGCTTGGGCTCACGAGCATCAAAATGATACGGATACGCTTCATTATCGCTATGTATGGGAGGCTGTGCCTAGTGGTGGCAGCCCTTGGGTATTTCCTATTGAGTCAGAAGAGCCGGATAGGGACTATTTTGTGTTCGGTTTAGGCGCTTCAGGAGTGTTTACTCGTGGGGCTCAGTTATTTGTTGATTATCAAACCGTTGTAGGGCGCCGTCGGATTTCTGAACATGTAATTACTGGAGGGGTACGTTTAGAATTTTAACGGGAGAGTCGTGTTGAATGATAGTGTTTGGCCTTTTTTGCTTCTACAATACGGGTACTATTGATAGTTAGGTGGAACGCTAGAATGAGCAGAAAGAAAAAAGTGAAAGACAGTATTGTAAAGCGAGCAAAGAAAGCCAGCGATAAGCAAAAGCCAACCAATAAACCTCGCTACATATCAAAAGCCGATAGAGTTAAGTTGGCGGAAGATGGCAGTCCCCTAGAGGATTAGCATCTTTATGGTGCTAAGTGGCTGGGTTTATATAGGGAAATAGTTTCTCTGGATTTCTTGAATCGTATCTATACTTACAAAAGGGTTTGATGAATTTGATACCCTTGCGTGCCCTTGTAATGAGCTAATCAATCAATATTACGGACAGTAAACCATGGCTGATACGTCTAACCTACTGACGGCAAAGATTTTAAAGAAGTTTACGCCGTTGGATAGGCTGAATGACAAGCAGCTGGTATTGCTCGCTTCTCATCATGAAATTAAGCAGTATAAACGAAAAGCAACGGTTATTGCGCTGGGCTCTAGTGATAATAAAGAGTACTTTTTGATACAGGGTAAGCTGTTGCTGACGGCAAGCGATGGTAAGCAAAAGGAAATTGAGGGTGGAACCGCAACAGCGATGCGGCCTATCGCGCATTTACAGCCCCGTCAATACAATGCAAAGGTGTTGGAAACGGCTACCTTTTTGATCATCGACTGGGCCGTGCTTGCTCAGTTTGTTCGAGAGGCACCTAAAGATAGTTCTGATGTGCTTGAGGTGCAATTAGCGGTAAGTAGTGAGCCAACTGAACTAATTCGTTCAAATTTTTATCAAGATCTATCAAATAATCAATTCAACCTCCCCAGCATCCCGGTAGTCGCAAGCCAGATACGAGATGCGATTGCGGACGATAGTTTTTCAACGCAACGCATGGCCCGCATAATAAGCGCCGACCCCGCGATGGTGGTGAAAGTCATTTCAGCGTCAAACAGCCCAATATTTCGTGGAACTTCGGCCATAGAAACGTGCTCAGAGGCTGTCGTTCGGCTGGGAATGGAGACCACCAAGCAGTTAGTGGATATCTATGCGTTACGGGAACTGTTTGGGTCTAAATTAGGCAAGCTTCAGAGTCGAATGCAAGCGTTGTGGGAGCATAGCCAGTCAGTGGCTGTTATCGCTCATACATTAGCGAAATTGACGGGGACTGTGAATCCTGAACACGCATTGTTGGCAGGTTTAACGCATGATGTAGGAGTGATTCCGGTATTGTTGTACGCAGAAGGTTATGCAGAGCTTTTGCACGACTCAGTTCTGCTGGACAGTGTTGTCGACGACCTGCGAGCCGATATGGGAAAGACCATGCTAACGAAATGGGGGTGGTCTGAGGATATGATTGATGTAGTGGTTAACGCTGAGAATTGGCAATATGACTCGGGGTCAGAAGGCCCGAACCTTACCGATATCGTGATAATTGCGCAGGTACATGCATGGTTAGGAACAAAGGATAAGCCTGCTCACCCCGCAATGGGGGCGATCACGGCGTTTTCAAAATTAGAGAAAGTGGGGTTAACCCCTGAAAAAAGTATAGCAATGCTTTCAGAGGCTAAAGAGCAAGTAGAAGAGGTCCGGCGTTTGGTTGCTGTGCCTGTTTAGCTTGCGGCTGTTGTTTCTGTTGGGGCATTTTCTAATAGAGCGTTTTCTAATTCAGCAAGCGCTTCCCCCGTGTACACCGCTAACCGTTGCAGGCTTGGCACCGCTTCTCTGCAACCCAGGAAGCCAATAGCAACGTGGTCACTGTACCCTACGAGTGTGATGTTAAGAGCATACCCGTCAAAGAGAAAAGATACTGGATACATCGCTTCGAGTTCGGCCCCCATTAAATACAACGGCTCTTTTGATAGCACAACATTGGATACAACAAAATTAAACAGTGGTGGGATTTTAGGTAAGATCCCTAGCATTTGTCCTGCGACAAAAGGAGATAAACCGAGTAATGCCAGCTGCCCTTGTGCTGATGAAGGCATATCGGATATTTCTTGCTTACTGCGTGTGGTGACTCGGTTAATCTGCTTCAACCGCGCTATAGGGTCATCAAGGTCAGTACCTAAAGGCACCACAAATCCGGCAACTGCATTGCCGCCTTTGCCATCTTTACGCGCTAAACCCATTGGAACTGAGGCAAGTAAGGAAGCCTCTGCAGTCTCTTGTTCTAATTGCTGTTCTAGCAAGTAACGGCGGATTGCACTGCCAACAACCGTTAATAGCACATCGTTAAGCGTTGTACCTGTTTGCTTCGATAAGGCCTTTAAGCGTTTGAGTTCAAGCATTTGAGTACCCAAACGGCGCTGTTGAGAGACAGGCTTATTGAAAAAGCTGCGAGGTGTGGTTAATGCCATACGGGCACCACTATCAGGCCCTTGGGCCATTTTGCTGAGGCCTTTCAGTAGCTCCTTGAAACCAATCGCCTGCTCTGCAGCAGCTTTTGCTGGCTGGCTAAACCGTTTCGCAAGAGAGGTTTTAGGGCGTTCGATATTAGCGGATGGCTTTTGTGCTAAAACCCAAGGCCCTTGGCTACTTGCATCTAGGGGATCTGTTGATAACCATTTGTTCACCATGCCTACAGCACCCATGCCATCAATAGCGCAGTGATGAGCCTTGAAGTACAGGGCAAAGCGATTGTTTTCCAGCCCTTCTATTAGGTGGCACTCCCAGAGAGGGCGCGTTAAATCCAAGGGGTGAGAGTGCAATCTTTCAACCAGTTGACCTAATTCTCTCTCTCCACCAGGGTACGGTAAAGCAGAATGGCGAAGGTGATAATCAATATCGATATCAGCTTCAGTCCATGCAGGAGTGATTCGAGAAAGTAGTGATGTTGCCAGACGAAACCCAAAGGGTTCAGGCATAAATGGGCTCTCACGCATTTTATCTGTTAGTTGTTGAACAAAGTCTGGCGGCGCATCCGCAGGAAGTCGAAAGGTAAGTAGAGCGCCAACATGCATAGGGGTGCGTGTGGATTCCATGCGAAGAAAGGTGGCATCTAGGGTGCTGAGTGGTTTCATGGTGTTTGTGTCCCTACGTTGGATAAGTGCGGGCAGTGTATCGGATGTATGGCGCTCTGCCGTCGTCCGGTTGGACGATAAGAGAATAAAGAGGGTTATTGCGGGCGGGGGATGGTGTAAAATACGCGCTGTTCAAGTTACAACACTCGTACATAAACATGCAGGAAATTAACATGGCAAAAAAGTTTTATGTAGTATGGGCTGGAAGAGAGACTGGTATTTTTACAGATTGGGGTAGTTGTAAACGCTCTATTGATAAATTTTCTGGTGCTCGGTACAAGTCTTTTCCCACTCGGGCAGAAGCTGAATCTGCGTTTGGTGGTGCTGCAGGATCGGGGGGGCGCCCAGCCGTTCGTAAAAAAGCAGCAAGTGCGACTAAAAGCGTTACTTCATTACCAAAAATGGGTAATACGGATATAGAGATTTTTTGCGATGGTGGTTGTGATCCCAATCCAGGGAAAGCTGGCTCAGGCACTGCAGTGTATCGTGATGGTAAGCTTGCTGAGTTGTGGTACGGGTTGTTTAATCCAAAGGGTACGAATAATACTGCGGAATTAAATGCATTGTATCAATCGTTGTTAATAGCGGAAGAGGGTATCAAGAATCAAAAAACCGTGACGGTTTATTGTGATTCCATGTATTCCATTAACTGTATTAGCTTGTGGGCTTACAGTTGGAAGAAAAAAGGTTGGAAGAAACCAACAGGTGAAATAAAAAACCTTGAAATTATAAAAGAAAGCCATGAGCTTTATGAACGTATTAAGGGTGATTTGACATTGCTTCATGTGAAGGCTCATGCTGGAATTGAGGGCAATGAATTAGCTGATCGGATGACGATGATTGCTGTCGATAGCCGGGAGCTCGAATACTGCCAATATAACGGTGATATGGATGTAAATGCGTTGTTGCGTTTACGTGCGGGTTAATTGTTTTGGGTTTGTCAAAGTATCCGTCAAAGGTAAACTTGCCGTTACATAACCCCGGCTGTGTGACGGTGTTAGATTATCTCGTTGTGAAGTTTCCGTATATTGAAGAAAGTATTTGGCGGCAGCGCTTGCAGGAAGGAAAAGTTCATTGGTTGAATGGCGATATCATTGATAGCGGTACGCTTTACCGGTCACAGCAGTGTGTTTGTTATTATCGTGAGGTTGAGCAGGAGCCAATAATACCTTTCGAAGAAAATATCATTTACCAAGATAAGCACATCTTGGTCGCGTGTAAACCCCATTTTTTACAGGTGACACCAGGTGGTAATTATGTAGACGAATGTTTGCAAAATCGCCTTCGTCGCAAAACAAAAAATGATGATTTGCAAGCGTTACACCGATTGGATAGAGAAACTGCTGGATTGGTGTTGTTTTCTGTTAATCCTGAGACGCGTTCTTGCTATCATGCCTTATTTGAACATCACAATATTACCAAAACGTATCAGGCGGTTGCCAATATAGGCAGCGAAGCGATGTTGAGTAAGACTATGTCGGGAAAGGCTATGTCGTGCAAACATTGGGAGGTAAAAAATAGAATGGAGAAGTCGAATCCACGTTTTGTTATGCATATTGTTCCTGGTGAGGTAAATGCACATTCGGTCATTGATTGTGTCGATGATAGGCAAAATAAAGGGTTGTTTGAGTTGCACCCTGTTACCGGAAAAACACATCAGTTGCGTGTTCATATGCAATCAATCGGTTACCCTATTTTAAATGATAAAGTCTATCCCGTATTGCAGCCCAAAAAAGAGGATGACTTCTCAAAACCATTACAGTTATTGGCTAAAAAATTGGTGTTTGTTGACCCGATAACGAAAGAGGATCGCGTGTTTTGCAGTGAGAGGGAACTTCTTTCTCTGAAAGGGTGATTCTTGTATAGGTGAAATTAGGGGAGGCTTAATCTGCGTACTTTTCTCTATATTCAGAAGGAGACAGAGCATTCCAGTGTTTAAATGCATGATTAAAGGAGCTTTGCTCTTGAAATCCTAGTAATGATGCAATTTCATGCATTGATAAATTGCTACCCCTTAAGTAACGTTCGGCTAAGTGTTGGCGAACTTCATCAAGTACTTCTTGGAAACCGGTACCTGAATGGTTGAGTTTTCGTTGTAATGTTCGGGTGCTCACGTTTAGCTGGTTAGCCATGTCTTCTATTTTGAATGTCCGGTTTTGCAAGGCATCAGGGAAAATCGATTTGAGTTGCCAGATGATGTCCCTTTGGTTTTTTTTAGTAAGTAATAAGTCATCGGCATGGGCCGATAAGGCAGAAAACAATGTGGCATCCCCTTCGGTTATGACTTTCTGCAATTCTTTGCTATCAATGGTGATGGCGTTGCAAGGTTGGTTAAATTTCAGATGGGTATTGACGAGGTTTTTGTACCGCTGAATATTGCTTGGTTTGGGATACATAAAACTGACACACTTTATTGAAACCTCTTCTTTAGTTAACTGCGGGAGAAATGTTTTAAAACTCGTGAAAACACTGAGAGTTAGCTGGAAGGATAGTTCATCGTGGGGATTGGGTAGGTGGAGCCTATTCGGCGTCCAAATATATTGTGTTTCCCCTTCGTGATGTACAACCTGAGAGACGCCAAGATTATGATTCAAACTTTCATAACGTAATATTTGTTCAAGGGCTTGTTTAAGGTTGTGACAGCTTAATAACATCATTCCCAATACAGGAAGAGCTCCTAAGCTAACGGATTTGCCGACTTCCAGCCCGAAATCTTCACGGCGGCTGATGCCTTTTTCAAATAACGTGATGTATTGCTCAACGGATACAGCATTAGGTTCTTTTTCTTCAATACTTCTGTCTGTTAAACCGCATGCTTTAAAAACATCGACAAGCGATTGCCAGTACGGTAGAGCAACTTCCCCCTTAAAAGGAGAGGTTGGCGTTATTGAGCAATCTATTGGCATAGCTTCACAAGTTGTTTGTTGGTGATCAGCATATTATTTAAGCATAGGTATTGGCAGAAATGAATTTCTTTTGACGCCAGCATGTAGTTCAAAGCACTTTAAATACAACATAATAGAAGAACTGAATATGGATACATTATTCACTGATTGGCTGGCATTATATCAAGACCCGATGTTTTTGAAGTTTCCCGTTGCGGCTATGGTATTGAGTGTGGGGGCATTTTTAGTAACGGCTATACCTTGGACGCTTCTCGCCTGGATTGATCCTCCTTGGGCCAGACGTTATAAAATTCAGAAAAAACCTTTTCAAGTAGCGGCATTTTTCTGGCCTGGCCTTTTTAGAATTCTTACCAACACGTTTATCCTATTGATATTGCTGATTCTTTTCTGGCCGTTATTAAGGCTCGGTAATATCCATGGGGGTGAAATACCTGAGTGGTATGTATGGGTTATTCAGTTGGTAGCCTTCATCCTTATTGATGATTTTTTATTCTATTGGGCGCACCGCTTAATGCATGAAAATAAGTGGTTGTTAAGAAATGTTCACTCTGTACATCACCGCATTAGAAATACCTGTGCTCTAGATGGGATGTACATGCATTGGTTTGAGCATGTTGTTATTAGTACCCTCACGTTAACTGCCCCATTAATACTGGGCTGTCACCTGTATGTACTTTACGCGTGGGTAATTATTCGGGGGATTGAAGGTGCTGATGGGCATTC
>MAAC01017938.1_pt1 | contig 23113 bp, 27 predicted proteins | sample 1115981 | NCBI WGS metagenome assembly MAAC01 (sample SAMN04961126, study PRJNA320927) | seawater metagenome | isolation source: sample BD02T64 sea water enriched with oil for 64 days | place: USA:Gulf of Mexico | collected 2013-07-27
ATAAAATGCTGGTTCATATTTGTTATGGACAAAATGACTGTGAAATTCATTAATAGTTGGCAGGGAAACAACCCAAAATATAGAAGTTATTGGCTCAAAATAAAAAGGGTAAAAACCCTATTTTTACACCTATGACCCTAGACGAATATAAAACCCTAAATGAATTTGAACAAGCGGTAGTATTGGAAACCAAGGCGAAACATCTTCATACAATTAATTATAAGAAGAATCTTGTCACCCTTTATTCTGTAGGTGATTTTTATGTTGAGATTCACTGGAGTTTCGAAAAAAAAGACGTCGTAAAGGAGGTAGCTCATAAGGATGAGCGGAAACTCAACAAGTTTTCAAAGACATTTAGACTGCCAGATGATTTGATATAGGGTTATTGTGCAATCAAATTTTAAAGGGTTATAATTTTTTTATGAGCTTCATCAATCACTTCAACAGGAAATCTTCCCGAATAAATTGAATGAACAGAATTTTCAGAATGTCCTACTATTTGTTTTGCAATTCTTTCATCTATTAGTAAGTTTTTGGCTCTATTAATGAAAGTATACCTAGCAGATTTTGTAAGAGGTCTTCTAGTAAGGTCCAAGTCTACGACACTCTTAGGGAATCTTTTTACAAAATTTCTAACAAAGTTTGAATAACTTTTGTGCTTATATATAGGAACTAGATATGGACTACACTTATACCTATCAAGTATTTCTATTGTTTCTGGAAATAATTTATTAGAACAGAAAACACCGCTATTACCTTTGCCTCTCCTAAACTCAATTCTTCCATTTATTACATTTTTATCATACCTTAACTTAGCTAAATCAAACATATCAATTCCACCTAAGTAAAACATTAGAAGCCAATAATCTCTGTTGGTATTCAATACTTCTTTAGAGTGGTTTTTATATAGATAACTTGGAATAGTGCAAGTGTTTTTTATTTTAGAAACGTCCTGGTCACTTAGGTATTTATCTTCAGTTCCTTGTAGCCTAGGTCTAATCCCTTTAAAAGGATTTTCCCCGTCATCAAGCTCATTCCAAATAGTGTCAAGCCTTCTTAAATATGTGTGAACTGTACTTGGTTTATGGGTTTTAGAAATTGTATTCTTATATTCTTTTACAACTCTAGGGGTTATTGATTTGAAATCTCTATTTGGATAAAGTTTATTAAAACTATTTAGTGCATCCAAGTAGCCATTAACTGTCCTACCAGTCTTTTTGTTCGCGACCTTAACTCCGGATTCATAAAAATCGTCTTTTGATAAGCTGAAAACAAAATTTATTGCATCATCAATATTTGAATATCTTAGCTCAGCCTCATTCATTTTCTTTTGAAACTCGTGTAGAATGTCAATTACTATATAGTAATTAGGGTGGGATTTTTTAACAAAATTATTTTTCCAAGACTTTGATTCAGAGAAAACTTTTATTGATTTTAGGGTTTGGTTGTAGTTGTTAGTGAAGCATATTTTTATAGGATGCCTCTTTCTAGTTTTTGATCTAGTATCTAGGTAGAAATATATTTACATTAATAATGTCCTTAAAACTACAAAAACTAAGAACATTAGCACAAAAATAAGCACTATAAATACTTTTTGGGAATAAAAAAACCCCTATTTAAAGGGGTTTAACTTTTGTGACCTGGCTGGGGCTCGAACCCAGGACCACCTCCTTAAAAGGGAGGTGCTCTACCAACTGAGCTACCAGGTCTTCCTTGAATGCGGGTGCAAATATACTATCATTAAATTAAATTTTCAAAGCATTTTAAATTAAATTTGAAGAATATTTTTAAACCCCTTGGGAACGAGGTAATATACTGTCTAAGTTTTATGAAAATAGTATTAATTGGTTATATGGGAAGTGGTAAATCTTCTGTTGGAAAACAGCTGGCTACCAAATTAGGATATCAGTTTATTGATCTAGATGTCCGAATTGAATTGGAGGAATCAAAAACGATTCCTGAATTATTTTCTGAAAATGGAGAAATCTATTTTAGAAAAAAAGAAAATGAAGTATTAAGAGATATAGTTAACTTGGAACATAATTTTATACTGGCAACTGGAGGAGGAACCCCTTGTTATGGCGATATAATGCACTTTTTGTCTTCAGAAGAAAAAACCCTTACAGTTTATTTAAAGACTTCTTTGGATATACTTACTTCCCGCCTCATGTTAGAAAAAAATGAGCGCCCTTTAATATCTCATATTGAGGACAAAGTTTCTTTGAAGGATTTTATTAGAAAACATCTTTTTGAAAGATATTACTATTATAATCAAGCTAAAATGCAAATTAATACAGATGAGCTTTGTGTAGATGAAATTGTCACGGCAATTGTCGCTCAATTATTCTAGAACTGCTCTGTCATTGTTTTTCTCGAAAATTACGGCTACGTTCTCATTAAGAGAGGTTGATAATGATATTCCTTTAAAGTCCGCTTTTATTGGATACTTTTTATGATTTCGGTCTACCAATACAGCAGTCTTAAATTGTTTTAAAGGAACATTAAGAAAATGTTTGACCCCATAAATTAAGGTAGTGCCAGAATGTAATACATCGTCAACTAAGAGTAGTGATTTACCCGTGTACTCTTCTTGTAATAGGGAGGTTTGGATAGGGTTTGTCGGCATTTTTTTATCGATAACAACCTCACATAATAGAACTTTTATTGGAGAGATTTTTTCAAGGATTACCTTTAGCTTTTTTGCAAGCAGAAAACCATTTTCTTTAATTCCAGCTATGACAACTTCGTCGTCGTCTACATTGGTTTCATAAATTTGATAGGCGATACGCTTCAATTTATGTGCAATCTGTTTTTTATTAAGAATTACCGTACAAGATTGGGTCATTTAATACTTATTTTCTTCAAAGATAGTAAAGGTTTTATTCTTCTTCGTTATCTGTAAAATGGTCAAGGTCTCTACGATCCTTTTTTGTAGGTCTTCCAATTCCTTTTTTTCGGTAGTAGTTTTTAGAATATTTTAAGAGCTCACTCCGGTCGAATGCTTCTTTTGGCGTAGTATCCTTACGGTATATATCAACCAACTTGGCACCCAACCTTCTTTCGGGTAAATCCAAAACCACAAAAGAGTAATTAATCTGATTTTTTCTAACACCAATGCGATCTCCAGGATAAACTTCTCTTGATGGCTTTATAACAGTTTCATTCACACGTACCACTCCTTTCTTGCAAGCTTGTGTTGCGACACTTCTTGTTTTAAAATAACGGATACACCATAAATACTTATCAACCCTCATATAAATACTCTAAAAACTACGTTAATCTGTTCCACAAAAATAGGAGAAAATTGTATCTTGCGCCATCAAAAAAAAACGAATGAAGAAAGTATATTTTATTGGAGCTATATTTATATTTATAGTTATATCTATTTTGTCTTGTAAAAAAGATGATGATGGGGTTGATGTTATTCCACCAAGAGACCGAGGTGAAGAGGCTATTCCATCTACTGCAGAAATTGAAACATACTTGAATACACATTTCTATAATTATGAGGATTTTGAAAATCCAGGTTCGGATTTTGACTTTAAGATTCGTTTCGATACAATTGCAGGAAACAATAGCTCAAGAATACCATTGATAGACCAAGTTTCTTTTAAAAATGTGAAAGATCGCTTGGATGAATCTGTGACCTATAAATTGTATTACTTGAATGTTATCCAGGGAGAAGGAGAGTCGCCAAATTTTCCAGATATAACATCTATTAATTACGAAGGTACTTATCTAAATAATGAGACTAAGGATCAAGACAATAATTTTGTCAATACATCTGAATTGTTTGATAGTTCGGTTCTTCCAGTAACATTTGATTTAACTCAAGTGGTTCCTGGACTTCAGGATGTTCTAGTTGAGTTCAATGCTGCAACAAGTTCAGAATTACTTTCTGATGGTACCACTGGTTATGAAAATTATGGTGTAGGAGCTGCCTTTATACCTTCTGGTCTGGGTTATTATGTAACCACCCCTCCGGGAATACCTGTTTATTCGCAGTTGATTTTTACCTTTCAACTTGTTGAATCGGAGATTGGGGATCAAGATGGAGACACTATTCCTTCAATCTATGAGGATATTGATAATGATGGAAATGTAGCAGATGATGATACCGATGGAGATACAATCCCTAACTTTGTTGATATTGACGATGAAGGAGATGGTAGGCTAACTAAGAATGAAGTCCTTGAAACTGTATATCCAGCTTTTTTGGAAGGTACAGATGAGCCTATTCTAGCGTCGAATGAAGTAGAGACGAAGAGAGTGGCCGAAATCGATGAAGTTACAATGGAAACAATGATTACTATTACCACTATTACGTTTACAGACATTGATGGAGATGGAACGCCAGATTATTTAGATCCAGATAATTAATCTATTTATAAATTAGTTATATAGAAAAAGCCTCGCATTGCGAGGCTTTTTTACTTGAGGCCAAACTTGCCATTTCATTGACAAGCGGGAACAAAAAAGATTACTTACGTGCAATCACTTTTAATGCCGCTTTCACGATTGCCTCGGCATTTAATCCATATTTCTCCATTAGTTGTGCTGGTGTTCCAGATTCACCAAAGGTGTCCTTGGTAGCTACAAATTCTTGAGGAGTTGGGGTGTTTTCTGCCAATACGCGAGATACACTTTCACCAAGACCACCTAAGAAATTATGCTCTTCTGCTGTCACAATGCACCTCGTCTTACTAACGCTGTTTAAAATAGCTTTATTGTCTAATGGCTTGATCGTGTGAATGTTTATCACTTCTGCTTTTAAACCTTGTTCATTTAATGTCTCGGCTGCAATAAGGGCCTCCCATACTAAATGGCCGGAGGCAACAATGGTTACATCATTACCTTCTTGTAAATGTACCGCTTTTCCTATTTCGAAAGTTTGATCTTCTTGTGTGAAATTTGCTACTTTTGGTCTTCCAAAACGCAAATAAACTGGACCGTTGTACTCAGCAATTGCCAAAGTAGCAGCCTTGGTTTGATTGTAATCACAAGTATTTATAACCGTCATTCCTGGAAGCATTTTCATCAATCCTATGTCTTCTAGAATTTGATGCGTAGCGCCGTCTTCTCCTAGAGTCACTCCCGCATGTGATGCACAAATTTTTACATTTTTATAACTATAAGCTACACTTTGCCTAATTTGATCATAAACCCTTCCGGTGGAAAAGTTAGCAAAAGTTCCAGTAAATGGAATTTTACCTCCAATAGTCATTCCTGCTGCCATCCCAATCATATTTGCTTCAGCAATTCCTACCTGAAAAAAGCGCTCAGGATGATTTTCTTTAAACTCGTCCATCTTTAATGAACCGGTCAAATCGGCGCATAATGCCACCACATTCGAATTTGTTTTTCCTAGTTGGGTAAGTCCTGCACCAAATCCTGATCTCGTGTCCTTACTTCCTGTGTTCGTATATTTTTTCATCTCAGTAATTTCAGTTTTAATAATCCCCAAGGGTTATAGGGTTTTGTGAAAGTGCTACCTTTAGTTGCTCATCATTTGGTGCTTTACCATGCCAGGCGTGAGTATGCATCATAAAATCAACGCCATTGCCCATGACAGTATTGAGTAATATACATATAGGTTTACCGTTCCCTGTTCTTGACTTGGCGTTCTTCAGGCCAGTAATAACAGCATCGAGGTCATTTCCTTTTTCAATCTCTAGAACATCCCATCCAAAGGCTTGAAATTTCCCTTTTATGTTCCCCATAGGCAACACATTATCTGTGGAGCCATCTATTTGCTGACCATTTAAGTCAATAGTTACTACAAGGTTGTCAATTTTGTTTCCAGCCGCATACATTATGGCTTCCCAATTTTGACCTTCTTGTAATTCTCCATCTCCACAGAGTGTATACACCAGATGTGAATCGTTATTTAATTTCTTAGAAAGAGCAGCACCAATAGCGGCAGATATTCCTTGTCCCAGTGAACCCGATGCAATCCTAACTCCTGGTAAACCTTCATGGGTGGTTGGGTGTCCTTGTAATCTGGAGTTAAGCAATCTAAAAGTATTTAATTCATCTACGGGAAAATATCCTGAACGTGCCAAAACACTATAGAAAACAGGTGAAATATGACCATTAGAAAGAAAGAAAATGTCTTCATTTTTTCCATCCATTGAAAAATCTTCATTGCGGTCCATTAGTTCTTGATAAAGTGCTACAAAAAATTCTGCACACCCTAGGGAACCACCGGGATGACCTGAATTGACTTTATGTACTTGTCTGAGAATATCCCTGCGAACTTGCGTTACTAACGCTTCTAAATTTTGTAAATCTGACATGCGAATGTTTGGTTTTTCAGCTCCAAAAGTAACGTATTCGACAAGGGACACAAAGCCGATTCTTGAGCAGTTATTAACCATTTGCTAGATTTAGTTAACATGTTTTTATTTAAGGACATTTCAACAATAGTCCCTAATAAGTTTATTGGAATAGTGATAAACACTTTTCATTTTTTAATCTGTAAATCTTATAAGAGATGGTATCTTTGTCCTTTCAGAAAAAATAGTAGATGGAATTCAAATTAGAAGCTAAAGACACGAATGGTGGGGCACGAGCAGGCTCAATAACCCTAGACCATGGTACGATTGAAACTCCAATCTTTATGCCAGTTGGAACCGTGGGAACGGTAAAAGGAGTTCATCAAAAAGAGCTAAGGGATGAGATTAATCCAGATATTATTTTAGGGAATACCTATCATTTATACTTACGGCCACAAACTGCAATTCTTGAAAAGGCTGGAGGTCTTCATAAATTTATGAATTGGAACCGAAACATTTTGACTGATAGTGGAGGTTATCAAGTCTATTCACTTTCCGAAAATAGAAAAATAAAGGAAGAAGGCGTAAAATTCAAATCACATATCGATGGAAGTTATCATGTATTTACTCCAGAGAATGTTATGGAAATTCAAAGAACTATTGGAGCGGATATCATTATGGCTTTTGATGAATGTACACCATATCCATGTGACTATAACTATGCAAAACGATCTATGCATATGACGCATCGTTGGTTGGAACGTTGTATTAATCACTTGGAGAAAACTCCATTAAAGTTTGATTATAATCAAACATTCTTTCCAATTGTGCAAGGAAGTACCTATAAGGATCTTCGGAAACAATCGGCAGAGTATATTGCATCTGTAGGAGCTGAAGGGAATGCAATTGGTGGGCTTTCTGTTGGGGAACCTGCAGAAGAAATGTATGAAATGACAGATATTGTCACTGCCATACTTCCTGAGGATAAACCTCGATATTTAATGGGAGTGGGTACCCCTATTAATATCCTTGAGAACATTGCACTGGGAATCGATATGTTTGATTGTGTGATGCCTACTCGTAATGGGCGAAATGGAATGTTGTTCACAGCTCACGGTACCATTAATATTAAGAATAAGAAGTGGGAAGCGGATTTTTCGGCCATTGACGAAATGGGTATTACCTGGGTCGATACCGAATATAGTAAAGCTTATCTACGCCATTTGTTTACCGTTAATGAAATGCTGGGAAGACAAATAGCTACTATTCATAACCTTGGATTTTATCTTTGGTTGGTTCGTGAAGCTAGAAAACATATCTTAGCAGGAGACTTTACTTCTTGGAAAACTATCATGGTAAAACAAATGGACAAACGTTTATAAAAGTATGCTCAGCATTCTAGATAAATATATTCTTCGCAAATATTTGGGGACATTTTCCCTGTTGTTACTACTTTTTATTCCAATTGGTATTACTGTTCATTTATCAGAAAAGATTGATAAAATATTGGAGAATGAAGTTCCATTAATGATAGTCCTGAAGTATTTTCTAGATTTTACCGTCTACTTCGCGAATCTATTGTTTCCTCTTTTTTTGTTTCTTTCGGTAATTTGGTTTACTTCAAAACTTGCCAATAATACAGAAGTCATAGCTTTTCTTAGTAGTGGTGTTTCCTATTATCGTTTTTTGCGACCTTATATGATAGGAGCTACTGTGGTATGTATTGGTGCTTTTGTTTTAGGAATGTATTTGGCACCAAAAGCCAGTAAGGGATTTAACGAATTTTACTATGAATACCTTAAGAAAGGAAAGAAAGATAGGGACCAAACAAATGTGTATCGACAGATAAATGATAATGATTATTTGTATGTGAGTTATTTTAATGTGAACGAAAAGTCCGGGAGTAATTTCACTCTAGAGCGTTTTGATGGTAACAAAATGACGTATAAGATTTCAGCAAAGCGAATTAAATATAATGAAGAAGATAGTACATATACCTTAAGTAATTATTCTAAACGATATATAGGCGAGAATGAAGATAGATTAGAAACTGGAGCTAAACTAGATACCGTTTTTACTTTTGAACTAGAGGACCTAACCCCTGTGGAATATATTGCTGAAACGCTTAATTTACCAGAGCTAAATAAATTTATTGCACGAGAAAAGGAGAGAGGATCTTCATACATTAATAGATATGAGGTGGTGCTTTATAAGCGATGGAGTCTTCCAGTATCTGCTTATATCCTAACGATTATTGCGGTAGCCGTTTCTTCGGTGAAGCGTCGTGGTGGAATGGGAGTGAACTTGGCCATCGGTATTGCTATAGGAATGATCTTTATCTTTTTTGATAAAATTTTTGGTACGATGGCTGAGCAAAGTGACTTTTCACCTCTAATAGCTATCTGGTTTCCAAACATTGTTTTTGCCATTTTAGCAATTTACCTTTTAAGGAATGCAAAACGATAAGCTGTTAAATTACCTTCACTTACACTTTATTGTCTTCATCTGGGGATTCACAGCGGTATTAGGCGCACTCATTTCAATTGAAACAATTCCATTAGTGTGGTATCGAATGTTATTAGCTTCTGGCTTTATATTTCTATATGTAAAATTCAAAAAAGAAAGATTACAATATCCAAAGAGGGAGCTGGCCGGCTTTTTTTTATGTGGTTTAATCATTGCGCTGCATTGGTTAGCTTTTTTTGGAGCGATTAAAATATCTAATGTTTCGGTGACCTTGGCTATCATGTCAACAGGAGCTTTATTCGCATCCTTGCTTGAGCCATTGCTATATAGGCGAAGGATTATCTGGTATGAGGTACTCTTTGGAGGAATCGTGGTGATTGGATTGTATATAATTTTTAAGGTCGAAACTCAGTATGTTTGGGGAATTGTTTTAGCCTTATGTTCTTCGTTTTTAGGGGCGTTGTTTTCAGTAATAAATGGAAAATTTGCGTTAAAATATAAGGCGTCTGTGGTATCCTTCTATGAGATTTTCTTCGGTTCCGTATGTATTACAGTTTATTTGGCAATTAGCGGAAGTTTTGAAGCTTCTTTTTTTAAGGTTTCAATAAATGATTGGGCGTATTTGCTCATCTTGGCATCGGTCTGTACTGCGTATGCTTTTATTGTGTCCATTCATGTAATGAAATGGATTAGTCCGTATACGGTAATGTTGACTATTAATATGGAACCAGTTTATGGAATTATACTTGCCCTACTTATTTTAGGGGATTCTGAGAATATGAGTCCAGAATTTTATTATGGAACCGCCATTATTCTTATTACCGTAATAGCAAATGGAATAATTAAGACTTCCGTGAAAAGAAAAAAAAGACGATTACCTAATACCTAAGAACAATATTTTATATTTGTAAACTAAGAAAAACTGAACTTCGAGGAGTTATTATGGAATATCTTGATTTTGAATTACCTATAAAGGAACTGCAAGAGCAGTTCGAGAAAGCCTGTCAGATTGGAGAGGAAAGTGATGTTGATGTTACAAATACTTGCAAGCAGATTGAGAAAAAGCTGAATGATACCAAAAAGGATATCTATAAGAATTTAACACCTTGGCAACGAGTACAGCTGTCTCGTCACCCAAACCGTCCTTACACCATGGATTATATAAATGCCATTTGTGGGGATTCTTTTTTGGAACTTCATGGAGATAGAAACTTCAAAGATGATAAGGCAATGGTTGGAGGCCTAGGAAAGATTGGTGACCAAAGTTATATGTTTATAGGTCAGCAAAAGGGATATAATACAAAGACCCGTCAGTACCGTAATTTTGGAATGGCAAACCCTGAGGGTTATCGTAAAGCTTTGCGTTTGATGAAATCTGCGGAAAAATTTGGAGTGCCAGTTGTTGCTCTTATTGATACACCAGGAGCCTATCCAGGTTTGGAAGCAGAAGAAAGAGGACAAGGAGAGGCTATTGCTAGAAATATTTTTGAAATGACTCGCTTGAAAGTGCCAATCATTGTTGTCATTATAGGTGAAGGAGCCAGCGGGGGTGCGTTAGGAATTGGCGTAGGAGATAAAGTGCTTATGTTAGAAAATACGTGGTACTCCGTTATCTCTCCTGAAAGCTGTTCTTCTATTTTATGGAGAAGTTGGGAATTTAAGGAGCAGGCGGCCGAAGCGTTAAAGCTGACAGCTAATGATATGAAAAAACAGAAACTTATCGATGTTATTGTTAAAGAACCTTTGGGGGGTGCACATAGCGATCGAAAAAAGACGTTTGTCACGGTAGCAGGTTCTATTGAAAAAGCATATGGTGAATTAAAGGACTTATCACCAAAAGATTTGGTAGCACAGCGAATGGATAAATACTCAGAAATGGGTGTCTTCAAATCCTAGTTGTAATGATACCAGCCCTTTCGAAAATCTGAAGTTTTTGCTTTAGTTTTTTTTGTACCTTATTAACAATAATTCAGAGTTTTCAACAGTTGAAATGTTAATGACCAGTGAACATCGAAATTTTCATTTCCATAGTTGCTCTTAACATTTTCTTTACATTCGCTTAATGGAAAAAGTAAAACCTCACACTTCGTATCCGCCTCGTTCCGGACAAGTTATCTCGCTTGAAAAAGGAAAAATACCGCCACAAGCTACTGATTTAGAAGAAGTTATACTTGGAGCGATGATGATTGATAAGAGAGGAGTTGATGAGGTAATCGATATTCTTAGTGCTGAGGTATTCTATAAAGAGTCACACCAGCACATATTTGAAGCCATTCATATTCTCTTTGAAAACAGTGAGCCCGTTGACTTATTAACCGTTTCTTCCCAGTTAAAGAAGAATCAAAAACTAGATGCAGTTGGAGGAGAATTCTACCTTATTCAATTAACACAAAAAGTGTCGTCTTCTGCCCACATTGAGTTTCACGCACGTATTATTCTTCAAAAGTATATTCAGCGTAGCCTTATTAAAATTTCTAACGAAATTATTGAGGATTCGTATGATGAAACTACTGATGTTTTTGATTTGTTAGATACAGCAGAATCTAAACTCTATGACATTACACAAGGAAATATTAAGCGTTCCTCCGAAACTGCACAACACTTGGTAATCCAGGCGAAAAAACGAATTGAAGAAATTGCAAATAAAGAGGGTCTCTCTGGGATTCCGTCTGGTTTTGCAAAGGTTGATAAATTGACATCTGGTTGGCAGCCAAGTGATTTGGTGATTATTGCTGCTCGTCCAGGTATGGGTAAAACGGCGTTAACACTTTCAATGGCTAGAAATGTAGCGGTTGAGCATAATATTCCGGTTGCTTTTTTCTCGCTGGAAATGGCTTCTGTGCAATTAATAACACGTTTGATTTCTTCTGAGACTGGATTGAGTTCAGAAAAGCTTCGTACAGGTAATTTGGAAAAACATGAATGGGAACAGCTTAACGTAAAAGTAAAGGGGCTTGAAAAGGCGCCGTTATTTATAGATGATACACCATCACTTTCAATATTCGATTTGCGGGCTAAGGCCAGAAGATTGGCTTCACAACATGGAATTAAGCTGATAATGATTGATTACCTTCAGCTTATGACAGCTGGCGGAAGTCAGAAAGGTGGAAATCGTGAGCAGGAGATCTCGACTATATCAAGAAATCTAAAGGCCTTAGCTAAGGAGTTAAACATTCCGGTAATTGCATTGTCTCAATTATCACGTGCGGTTGAAACTCGTGGAGGTAGTAAACGTCCATTGCTTTCAGATTTACGGGAGTCAGGGGCTATTGAGCAGGATGCCGATATCGTGTCTTTTATTTACCGTCCTGAATATTATAAAATTGATGAATGGGATGATGAAGAACGAACTCCTACCGCCGGTCAGGCAGAATTTATCGTTGCTAAGCATCGTAATGGTGGTCTGGATGAAATTCGATTAAAGTTCGTTGGTCATTTAGGTAAGTTTGAGAATTTAGAGACTTTCGATTTTCCAGCTGAATTCCATTCTCGTATGAATGATGCTGCTAACGATGATACTTTTAAAACTGAAAACCTTCCTTCTGCTAATGAAGCGTTCGGAAGTTCAATGAATAATGATTTGTCGGCAGATGAGGATAACGACGTTCCCTTTTAACCAATTCCGTAACCCGTACTTAAAGTTTTCTCAATAAATTCTATTTGAATTAAGATTTGGCTTAAAATTTGTCGTTATATTCGCATCATGACGCGATTACTTTCAGTTGTATTTCTATTATTATTCTCAATAAATGCCGCTGCTTCTTATATTCTTATTCCTATGGATGCAGAAGGACAAAAGGAACATCTGAAAGCCTATGGTCTTACATATTGGACGCTAGAGAAACAGGCGAAAGTAAAATGGTTGCTTAATTATCGAGGAGGTTCTTTCTTGTTGCCAGATTCCGAGGAGATTAGAAAGGAATGTCAGATTCGAGGTATTTCTTTCGAAGTTATTTCTGATGGAAAAACGGAACAATTACTAACAGAAATAAGCAGCCCTTCTAGAAATATGGAAGCCGTGATTTTGGAGAAAGCACCACGTGTTGCTGTTTATTCTCCAAAGGGAAATTTACCTTGGGATGACGCTGTTACCATGGTATTGACCTATGCCGAAATTCCTTATACCGTGATTTATGATGAAGAAGTATTGGAAGATCAATTATTGTTATATGATTGGTTGCATTTACATCATGAGGATTTTACTGGACAATACGGAAAATTTTATCGTGCGTATCGCGCTGCACCTTGGTATATTCAAGAAAAGAAGAAAGCCGAAGCTTTGGCGGCTAAATTGGGTTATGAAAAGGTTTCCGAAGCAAAAAGAGATGTGGCCTTGAAGATTCGCGATTATGTAATTGGAGGGGGCTTTATGTTTGCCATGTGTAGCGCTACAGATAGTTTTGATATAGCTCTAGCTGCAGAAGGGGTTGATATTTGTGAACCCATGTTCGACGGTGATCCAAGTGAGCCTGGTTATCAAAGTAAGATAGACTACAATAGAACCTTTGCTTTTAAGGACTTCACTTTAGAGAGGAGCCCGATGGTATATGAGTTTTCTTCAATTGATATGACTACAAAACGTAGAATTTCAAAAGAGAGAGATTATTTTACGCTAATGGACTATTCAGCCAAGTGGGATGCTATTCCTTGTATGCTGGTACAAAATCACACTGCCTTAGTAAAAGGGTTTATGGGGCAAACGACTTCATATAAGAGAGAGCAAATCAAATCGAATGTTTTGATTATGGGCGAAAACAAATCGAATGGAGAAGCTCGTTATATTCATGGTATTAAGGGAAAAGGATTTTATACTTTCTATGGAGGACATGATCCAGAGGATTACCAACATAGAGTAGGAGATGCCAAAACCGAATTAGAGTTACACCCTAATTCTCCAGGTTATCGTCTCATATTGAACAATGTGTTGTTTCCCGCTGCTAAGAAGAAAAAGCAGAAAACCTGATGGTTTTATCCTAAGCATTAAGACTTCCACTTATCCTTCCCAAAACTAATTTATAGATATATACCTATCTTTACTTTATCTATGGGTAAAGGGCATACAAAATATCTCACACACCTTTGGCAGTCGATTCTTTTTTGGGCGATAACGATGCTATTACTTGGAGTTTTTAGATTTTATGGAATCGATACTGAAGAAGGAATCTTAATTAAAGCTGGATTTGAAGATACTTTCAATCTAACAAATATCCTTCCAATGTTTGCCTTAACTGGGTCATTGATAGGAATAACATTTGCTTCGATTGAATTTTTGTTTGAAAAATATTCTTCAAAAAGAACCCCTCTTGGCCTAGATATTTTGATAAAAACATTCCTTTATTTTACTGTTCTAATTATAATTGCTACAACGGTTATTGAGTTTGCTGTTAGGATTTATGATTTAGATTTAAACAATGATCGTGGTTGGTGGCGTACAAATAAAACTTTTTGGATAGTAATAATTTATGTGGTTTTAGCTTCTATAGTTTTTTCATTCATTAAAATTTCCAACGAGAAATTTGGAAAGGGTGTGTTTCTGAAAATGTTGCTCGGGAAGTATAAAAACCCAAAGGAGGAAAAACGTATTTTCATGTTTTTAGATTTGAAGGCCTCCACAACGATTGCAGAAACCCTTGGACTATAGATATAGTCAACTAATACAAGATTGTTTTTATGACGTCAACGATGTAGTATCCAAGTATGACACAGAAATTCATCAATATGTTGGTGATGAAGTTGTTTTAAGTTGGCCATATGCAAAGGGTTTAGCTAATAAAAATTGTGTTGCCTTATTTTTTGAGTTTCAGCGTGTTTTGGTCTCTCGGAAGTCATATTATAATGACAAGTACGAGCTTATACCGGAATTTAAAGCTGGATTACATGGTGGAAAATTAATGGTTGCCGAAGTTGGTATCGTCAAAAAAGAACTTGCATTTCACGGCGATGTGATTAATACTTCAGCTAGAATCCAAGCAGAATGTAATGCACGCATGTGGCAATTTTAATTTCTAAAGAATTAAAAAATGATTTAAATATAGTAGATAATTATTTTACGACGGTAATTGGAAATGTTCTTTTAAAAGGAAAAAATAAAGAAATAGAAATATTTACGATAGCTCAACTATAACTCTTGTCTCAGCGTTTTAATGTCTGTTGTTAATTGTGCAATGGCTGTTTTGTTTAGCCCGTTGTAGATCCCTCTTATATGTCTGTTATGATCTATAAGTACAAAATTTTCGGTATGTAAAAAATCATCTGCTTCCTTTTCAAGACCCAAATCTTCTTCTACGAAATAAGCCGTTCTACCTAAGTTATAAATTTCTTGACGATCTCCAGTTACCAGATGCCATTTATTTGGAATAATTTCTTTGGCTTCTGCATATTCTTGTAAAACTTCTGGTGTGTCGTGATCTGGTGTTACAGAATGCGATAACAATAGAACTGATTCATCCTCTTTGAATTCTTCTTGCAATAGGCTCATATTATCTGTCATTTTTGGACAAATTCCAGTGCAAAATGTAAAGAAGAAATCGGCTACATAAATTTTGTTCTCAAAGGTTTTCTCGGTTATTAGGTCATTATTTTGATTGGTAAGACTGAATTTTGGTATTTTATGAAAAGCTTGAAGCTCCGAACTATTAGAGTCTATCCATCGAGGTGTGAACTCAGCACTATCGTAATATGGAAGCGTTTCTACACGGCTGTTATTTTCCGAAGAACTATTACAACCTGTTAACATATATACTAATGTTAGTAGACTAAAAATTTTTATACTGAATGTCTTCATCGTTTAATTGATAACAGAGGTTGGAACGTTTTAATCCGAAAATTCTGCCGTTCTTAACTTCATAGTTTGCATATAATTTTCCATTTTCCAACCAAGCTTGTTGCAAGCCGGTTTCTTTTCCCTGGTTACTGGTGGTCTGTCTTGATAGCTGTCCATTTGGATACCATTTTTTTTGGATCCCGTGTTTTGCCCCATCAAAGTAATTGGATTCCATACTAAGATTCCCGTTGGGCCACCAGGACTTCACTTTGCCTGTGAGACGATTTGCGACGTAGGTACAAATCTTTTGAAGACTCCCATCAGGGTAACGTTTTTGGGCAGTTCCCTCTTTCTTTCCATTAAAATAACCAACCTTTTCGGCTAAAATTCCATTCTCATGATAAACCACTAAAAACCCTGAAAAGGGTTGGTTCTTATAGTACCATTTTCCTTCACTTGGATGAAGAACTATTTCCTTTTTTTCCACTTCAATATCTGCAATAATTTTAACCTCATTGTTTTCATTACAACCTGAGAAATAGAACAGAGCTAAAAAAAGACTAATTAATACTACTCGGTGTTCCTTGATAGTCACCAGGAAAAAGGATATAATATATATTGAGATATAATTCATTTTCTATATGATAATGATATTCTGCTTCGGTTGTATGTTGCGTAGTGCTTGTGTGTCCCCCAGAAGCGTCAAGACCTGTTGGATAAGTTCCTGTTGAGTTACATTTTCTTCCGTAGATAAAAAATCCATCGGCTAGAATACCAATTAACTCATCGTCATCATTAGACCATGCCTTTGGTTCTAGGTGATAGTGATATTCGGCAGGACCAATATGGGCTCCAGTATAATCCAAGCTCACAGCTGCGCCGTCTAAAGGGCCATTTCCTTCTTGATCATTAAATATAGCCGCACCGCTTACAGCGATTCCAATAGCGCCCAAATTAGTAGCGGTTGGGCTGCTGGCAAGCTCAGGGTTAGTTGAGACTCTTAAGGTCGCTGAGCCGTCATAGTTTGGTATTAGGCTTGGTGTTAACATGACATCTGGCTCCTCAATATAAAGTGCTTCTCCCACACCCCAATAAACTGAAGTGTGATTTGGCAGTCCGTTTGTCTCGATAACGACCTCGTCTCCATCTAAGTAAATATCTGTATTGTTAATGTCGAATTCTGCATAGGCAGAGTGAAGTTCTGTTATAGAGGAGTCACCATCGTCCGTTGCGACATCATCATTATCATCGCTACTACAAGCAATAAATGCAGTTAGTAGAACGGCTAAAACCATTAAGCCCGATGCTAGTTCTTTTTTGTTTTTCGGTTTTTTCATAATTGAATGTTTAACGGTTTATAATATTAATGTTGTTTTCTTTTAGATCCTTTTTTTCGTTTTGGTTTTGGAGCTTTTTCCAATTCTTCCTTGCTGATAAATCCGTCTGCGTTGGCATCTATCTTTTTAAAGTCATTCTTTAGAGGCCTTTCTACTTCTTCTTCTGAAAGTTTTACGTCTTCATTACTATCCATCAGTTTAAATATTTCTTCGATTGAGGGACGTTCTTTTCTTTCTTGTCTTTTTTCAGAAGATTGAGCCGTTAAGTTCAGTGAAAATATCAATGTCAAAATTCCCGTTAATATTCCGGTTTTTACTAAGTGCTTTTTCATAATTATAAGCTTTAATGTTCACTTCTAGGACTCTAAAGATCTATAAAAGTTGAATGTAATACGGCTGTTTTCAGTGAATGAAAGCTATTCTTCAGCGAATGATGGCTCTCCTCCTCTGAAGTGTGTTTTTTTGATAGTCCTTGAGGGTAATAAACCAAGTGCAGTTGATTTTTAATTTTCTTTATTTGTAGTATGAATAGATCAAAAAGGTTTCTTTTTCAGGTATTGTTTTGGTTTTTAGTGTGGACGCTATTGTGGATGGGGCGGGACTGGAGTTCACGTTATTTAACGGAGAATGCAATGGCTTTTGTCGTTCAAGTTTTGTTGATTGCGAGCCTTATATTTTATGCTGCACCCCGGCTACTATTAAAGAAGAAGTACGTCCAGTTTTTTCTGTTTTCGATATTAGCTATAGGTATCTGTTCTTTTTTGTCCTCTAATTTTCCTCCAGGTGCAAATATGCCACCTCCAAGAGGGAATATGGGCCCTCCTGGCGAAATGCGAGGTGCGTTTAGAAGAATAGGACCTTCACGTTTTTTTGTTCATACACTTCTCATTGCTGTTTCTTACGTAATTTCGGTTTTTATCGAAACATTCATCTTTGCTCAAAAAAAGCAGGAAGAGACTATTGAGAATAAAAATGAGATGCTTGAAACGGAACTTAAACTTTTGAGATCTCAGATAAACCCGCACTTTTTATTCAATGCGCTCAATAATATTTATACGCTTTCGGTAATAGATTCTAATCAAACTCAACAAAGTATAAGTTACTTGTCAAATATGTTGAGATATGTGTTATATGAATGCGATGAGAAGTTAGTTCCGCTGAAAAAAGAGATAGATTACATCGACGATTTCATTAAATTATATTCGCTTAAAAGTAGCGAACCTTATAACATTACTACTCAATATAATATTACCGATAGCAATTTCTTAGTTGCGCCAATGTTATTCATTCCTTTCGTTGAAAACGCGTTTAAACATAGTTACATTGAAAACCATGGAGATTCTTTTATTTTCATTCACATAGATACTACGACTCAAAATATTCAGTTTGAAATCGAGAATAGCCGGCCGCAGGATGTAATGCAGAAGGATGAGGTTGGAGGCATTGGGCTTGATAACGTAAAGAAAAGATTGTCTATCTTATATCCTGAAAAACATCAGTTGAGTATTCTTGAGTCTCCAGAAACGTTCAAAGTTAAACTTAATCTAGAAGTAAGTGAAAAGAGTTAGATGCCTTGTTGTCGATGACGAAGAATTGGCAAGAACACTGCTTAAAGCCTATATCGAAAAAATAGATTTTTTGGAATTGGTTGCTACAGTTGAAAATCCAATTGAAGCAAGCTCTATTCTTAAACTGGAGCAGATTGATGTTGTGTTTTTGGATATCCAGATGCCAGAACTAAAGGGTACAGACTTGGCAAAAATGATTGATGCAAGAACCCAAGTTATTTTTACCACTGCTTATTCTGAATATGCGTTAGAGGGTTTCGAATTAAATGCTTTAGATTATCTATTGAAACCAATTACGTTTGAACGTTTTTTACAATCTATGAATAAAATTGAAGCCAAAAAACTTGTTGCTTCTGAAGCATCGACCATAACTGTTAAATCTGGATATGACCTGCATAAACTTAATTATAGTGATATTCTTTATATTGAAAGCGATAGTGAGTATGTGGTGTTTTATTTAGCCGATAAGAAAATAATGAGCTATCAGACACTCAAATCGTTAGAGAAACTATTGCCTGATCATTTGTTTATGAGAGTACATAGATCTTATATTGTAAATAGGGAAAAGGTAACGGGTTTAAAGGGTAGGGATATTGTATTAAAAGATATCAAGATTCCAGTGAGTTCCACATATTATGATGTGGTAAAGAAGGAATTGTTTTAGAACCGATAGAAAAAAGATAAAATAAAAGAAGCCTGCTCAACTGAGCAGGCTTCTTTTACGAAATAATAGTGTTAGTGTCTTATTTTACTTTCTTTACAATTGCTTCAAAAGCTTCTGGGTGATTCATCGCTAAATCTGCTAAAACCTTACGGTTTAATCCGATTCCGTTAGACTTAACCGCTCCCATAAACTGAGAATAAGACATTCCATGCTGACGTGCACCCGCGTTGATACGAGTAATCCACAATGCTCTAAATGTTCTTTTTTTGTTTCGTCTATCTCTGTATGCATACGACATCGCCTTATCAACGGCGTTTTTTGCAACAGTCCATACGTTTTTACGTCTTCCAAAGTAACCTTTGGCTTGCTTAAGAACCTTTTTTCTTCTCGCTCTCTTTGCAACTGAATTTACTGATCTTGGCATAATTTTAATTGTTTTTTGTAGCAGGCGACACAAGGCGTGTGCTTTTTTACTCACTCAGACGGAGGTCTATGTTTTCAGCCCAACTCCAGGGTTTAAATAATTTGTTTTAACCGGTTAAGGCAATTACATCATTCGAAGCATTTGCTTAACGTTACTCTCATCGGCCTTGTGAACTAGTCCATCATGGGTCAATGCAAGCTTACGTTTTTTAGACTTCTTTGTTAAGATGTGACTTTTAAACGCATGCTTTCTTTTAATCTTACCAGTACCTGTAAGCTTAAAACGCTTCTTGGCACTAGATTTTGTTTTTTGTTTAGGCATGTTTCCTACTTTTTATTTATTATTTCGCACTTCATCCATTGTAGCTTAAAAGCATAGGTTGGATTTATTTTTATAATGACTCCCAAAAAAAGGAGATTAATTGAATTTATTTTTTCTTAGGTGCGATGAACATAATCATCCGCTTCCCTTCAAGTTTTGGCATTTGTTCAACCTTTCCTAATTCTTCAAGCTCCTGAGCTAATTTTAATAATAAAATTTCACCCTGGTCCTTGTAAATTATAGAACGTCCTTTAAAAAACACATATGCTTTTAACTTAGCACCATCTTTTAGGAACTTTTCAGCGTGCTTCTTTTTAAACTCATAATCATGATCATCAGTATTAGGGCCAAACCTAATTTCTTTAATAATCACCTTCGTCGCCTTAGACTTCATCACCTTTTCACGCTTCTTCTGCTCGTAAACAAATTTCTTATAGTCTATAATTTTACAAACAGGAGGAGATGCATTTGGAGAAATTTCAACTAGGTCTAGTTCTTGCTCGTCTGCTAACTCCAATGCTTTACTTAAGGCATAAACCCCAACTTCAACATTATCGCCAACAAGGCGTACTTCTTCTGCACGAATTTTTCTATTAATTCTGTGCTGATCTTCTTTAATTATCCTTGCGGGACCCCTACTTCTTTTTCTTCGTATTGCTATGACTAAATCTTTTAGTTAACCGTTAAACTCTTTTATTTCATTTTTTACTGCTTCCGAAATCATCTTGGAGAAAGTTTCAATGGACATTGTGCCTAAATCACCCTCACTATGTTTCCTCACAGAAATCGTATTGTCTTTTTCTTCTTGCTCCCCTACAATCAACATATACGGGATCTTATTCATTTCAGCTTCCCGAATTTTCTTCCCAATAGTCTCATTTCTATTGTCAACAAGGGCGCGAATTTCGGCATTTTCAAGCAAATTTAAAACTTTTTCACCGTATTTTTCATATTTTTCGCTCAATGTCAAAATACTTACTTGCTCTGGCATTAACCAAAGGGGGAAATTACCACCTGTATGCTCCAATAAAATGGCTATAAATCGTTCCATGCTTCCAAAAGGAGCACGGTGAATCATTACAGGACGATGCATCTCATTATCACTTCCTTTGTATTCTAATTCAAATCGTTCAGGTAGGTTATAGTCAACTTGTATTGTGCCTAATTGCCAACTTCTTCCGAGGGCATCTTTAACCATAAAATCAAGTTTCGGACCATAAAAAGCGGCTTCCCCTTTTTCAACAACATAATCCAGGCGTTTTGATTGTACAGCGTTTAATATTGCCTTCTCTGCAAGATCCCATGTGTTAACGTCTCCAATATATTTCTCTGGCTTTGTTAAATCTCTAACCGAAACCTGAGTCGTAAAATTTTCGAAACCTAATGATCCAAACACGTAAAGCACCAAGTCAATCACTTTCTTGAACTCTTCGTCCAATTGATCAGGAGTACAGAATATATGTGCATCATCTTGAGTAAACCCTCTAACTCTTGTTAGTCCATGTAGTTCTCCACTTTGCTCATATCTATATACTGTACCAAATTCAGCAAAACGCTTTGGTAGATCTTTATAAGACCAAGGTTTGCTATTGTATATTTCACAGTGATGAGGACAGTTCATTGGTTTTAGGTAAAACTCTTCACCCTCATTTGGTGTTTTAATAGGTTGGAAGCTGTCTTCACCATATTTGGCATAATGACCAGAAGTTACATAAAGTTCTTTCTGACCAATGTGAGGTGAAATTACCATTTCGTAACCAGCTTTCTTTTGGGCTTTTTTAAGAAAGTTCTCGAGGCGTTCACGAAGTGCAGCGCCTTTAGGAAGCCATAGAGGTAAACCTTGTCCAACTCTTTGAGAAAAGGTAAATAGTTCTAATTCCTTTCCCAATTTTCTATGATCTCTTTTTTTAGCTTCTTCCAATAAAGCTAGATATGCCGTGAGATCTTTCTGCTTTGGAAAAGTGACCCCATAAATTCGAGTTAGTTGCTTGTTATTCTCATCTCCACGCCAATAGGCGCCAGCAATACTCATCAATTTTATCGCTTTTATAATACCTGTATTAGGAATGTGACCTCCTCTACATAAATCTGTAAAAGAGTCGTGATCACAAAAGGTAATCGTACCGTCATCTAGGCCTTCAATTAATTCGACTTTGTATTTGTTGCCTTGTTTTTTATAATAAGAAAGAGCATCTTCTTTAGAAGATTCTCTTATTGAGAACTCATGCTTGCCACGTGCAATCTCTAACATTTTGTCTTCAACAGCCTTGATGTCTTTTTCTGCGAAAGTCTCTTCTCCAAAATCTACATCGTAATAGAAGCCATTTTCAATAGCGGGTCCAATAGTAAGCTTTACACTTGGATATAATTGTTCTAGTGCCTGTGCTAATACGTGAGCAGATGAGTGCCAGAACGCTTTTTTGCCTTCATCATTGTTCCAGGTAAAAAGAACTAGACTACCATCCTCCATTAGAGGGGTGCTGGATTCAATAGTTACTTTATTAAATGAAGCGGAAATTACATTTCGAGCGAACCCTTCACTAATACTTTTAGCGACATCCATAGGAGTAACCCCTGCATCAAATTGCTTTACACTTCCATCTGGTAAGGTAATGGCTATCATAGTCAAAAAATTTAAGAGGCAAAGATACTACGAGTTTCCACATTTTACAATAAGCGGAGGGCCTATTATGTTTCTTTTTTTACTTGGTTAGTTTATTATTTCTAGAGCGCTTCCGCCAAAGGTGAACCAAGCTTTCGCTACTCGCTTCCTCCATATTCCACCTTTGCCGGAGATGGAGGAGAGCTTAAACAGCTCGCTCAATCTCTAGCGCAAAAGCGATACTTGTAAAATAGTATATATATAAAGGTGTAAATAGATGTAAAATTTTTATTTGAGGTAACTATGAGTTTTTCAAAGGCTTATAAAAATGAAGGAAAAAAACTTCAAAAAAAACTTTGTATTTGTCTTGTGGGAATCAAAAAGCAATCTATCTTTGCACCCGCTTAGAGAAACAAATAGTGTGTTTCGGAAAAGCAAAACAACGTTCTTAAAAAAGTTTTTGAAATATTTTTAATAAAAGATTGCAGAAACAAAAAACTGTTGTACGTTTGCACCCGCTAAAAGAATGAGTGATTCAAAAACACAAGTTTTAGAAGTGAGTAAAAGAAGTAAAAAAGTTCATTGAGATATTGAAATTGACAGCGTAGGTTATTTCGAGAAATTGAAATAATCGACAAAGAAACTAAACTAAGTAAGAATACCTGAGAATTTTTTTGAGGTTAGATAATTTGT
>MAAC01012178.1_pt1 | contig 23103 bp, 18 predicted proteins | sample 1115981 | NCBI WGS metagenome assembly MAAC01 (sample SAMN04961126, study PRJNA320927) | seawater metagenome | isolation source: sample BD02T64 sea water enriched with oil for 64 days | place: USA:Gulf of Mexico | collected 2013-07-27
AAATTCGAACTTGATGGCTTAAATGCTCTCAGGGAAAAAATAGTCAAACTTATTGGTGGTCATGCTCTGCATTTATATAAAATAAAAAAAGTTACTTAGGGGGCTGATCAATGTCTGTTGAAACTCATCAACAAACTTAATTGCATATAATTGGTTGCACAAATACGGTAAAACATAAAATAGCGTATAAATTCAATCAAAATAATAAATTTTTCTTGTCAATCGTCGCATAAATGCAATATACTCTCCGCGCTTTTCTTATCATCGATAGGAAGAAGGCGCTTCAAGTAAACTCAGTGGTGGCTATAGCTCAGTTGGTAGAGCCCCGGATTGTGATTCCGGTTGTCGAGGGTTCAAGTCCCTTTAGCCACCCCATCTTTTATACTCCCTCGAAAAATTATTAAGTTATCCATTAGTTCAATAGCCATGCGGTATTGAGATGTTTTTCCCTTTACTTTATTCACTTTTTTACACACTGAATTTCAAATAAAACATCAAATTTATAATCAATTCCTGTGCTGACGAAAAGTAAATAAAACCATCAAGAGTTAATAATAGCTATAACTTTGATCTTTTTATAGCATTGCCAACTTGAGATAGGGCTTGCTGACATATTCAGTTTACTGTCTAGCTCCGTTGCAGTTTGGTTTATTCAGCCACAATGAAATATCTGTCTATTACTATTTTGTCGCATTTATTCAAGACAACAAAACCAATACCACCTAATATTTTACATTCTTAATAATTACGAGATTTATGCAATGAAAAGCCTGACATTCAAATATACGATCCTTTATGTTAAAAACGTTACTGACACGCTCATATTCTTTGAAGCTGCTTTCGGCTTCAAACGAGCAATGCTACATGAGAGTGGGGATTATGGGGAGTTAGATACGGGTAGTACAATTCTATCGTTTTCTTCGTTAGAACTTATGTCCAACATTGGTAAAAATCCCGGGAAAGTGAACGCAAAAAGCCCTACATTTGAAATAGCGTTTCAAACAGAAGATGTTCCTGGAGCACTTGCGAGGGCTATAAAAGCTGGAGCTACGCTTGTTCAAAATGCGGAGGAAATGCCATGGGGGCAAACTACAGCCTATGTATCTGACAATAATGGATTTTTAATTGAGTTGTGTACTCCTGTAGCAGCTCAGTCATAACCTCCATTATGCAATTGCCGGAGCACGCTTGGTGTGGTACGCATTGCCAAAGGCGTTGTATTAAACCAGCGTTTAAATTCTCTATTCATATGCGATTGATCAGCATACCCGTAGATTTCGGCAATTTCAGCAAGTGGCGTTGACAGAGTCAGTGCCCTTGCCGCTCTCCTAGCCCGAGCCAAAAGAATCCAGTAAGTAGGTGGTTTATTCGTATTACTAACAATCAACCTTTGTAGCGTTCTGGGGCTAACACCAAGTTCCTTTGCAACTTGTTTTACTGAGCTAACATCGGTAGCTAGACATTTAAGCGCTTCCTGTACAGAACACTTTGTGTCCGTGTAATCAGATAATAGATTTGAAATATCATCGATATTTTCTTTATTTTGGTTAATAACTCTCAATAATGTTTCTTCTGCAATATATACCCCCGGTCTCATTCGATAACCCGTAAAAACTGAGTTAGCCTCTATTGAAACTATTTTTGCTTGATCGAACAGAGGAGAGACAAACCACTTAGGTTTTCCGTTATTCTCCACTTTCATTATGAGGTCACGACAGCCATCGGGTAGAATGACCATTGTGGTTTCTAATTTAGAACTAGAATTCCATAAAGATAATAAATTGTTGTCCATAATTTTATTCACATACTCCTTCACTAAGAGGCAAATAATTATTAACTAAAATAAGCGACGAAGGAGCAAAAAGCCAATTGTTTTTTGTCCTTTAGAATGGTTGTATTAGGCGACGTTCTACTTTGCGCTTTGTACACTTTTACGCTCTGCCGTGTAAGCCCACCAAGGTTCTGGCTCGTCACCATTAATAAAACTTGTAACTGAAATAAATACATCAATGACACACGGGTCGTGCCTGCTGTCTGTTATAATGCAGAGCTTCTCATACATTTTATACGGATCCTGCCCCACGAGATCGTCGGGTTTCTCTATACCAAGCAACTCAAGATCAGCAGCACCTGCCTTCCCTATATTTGGAAGATCTGTAAGCTTGCTAACTTTTTCACGGACAACTTTGCTTGGATTCATGATTCACCTAAAGTTTGCATCTTCATTTATTCGCTCCTAGCGCGATAATAGCGCTCGGGCAATGCCCTTGATTATTAAACTAGTTGTATCGCCTAACATCACTGTTTTAGAAGTAAATAAAGCACTATTGGTGTACGTCTAAATATCTTTGAGTCACTATTCTTAGTTGTTCTTTTTTACTATCGGAAATAAAGCTCGCATAGATAGCATTCAAGGTAAATTGTGCAATTTCAGTTTTATTCATAGCGTGTGCGTTTGTTACCGCAAAAAAGTTATCTGTCATATAGCCACCAAAATATGCTGGGTCGTCAGAGTTAATGGTTACACATAGCCCTTTTCTAAGAAGGGTAACGATATTGTGTTGTTCCATACTATTAAATACCTTTAGTTTAATGTTTGATAAAGGACAAACAGTGAGCGGAATACGCTCAGTGATTAGGTGTTTTATTAAAGCGTCATCTTCTAAGCAGCGAACACCATGATCAATTCGAGTGACTTCAAGTAAGTTCAATGCCTCATGGATATTGCTTACTGGCCCTTCTTCTCCAGCGTGGGCAACGGTTAAGAATCCTTGCTCAATAGCTTGTTTAAATACCCTCTCAAATTTTCCTGCGGGGTGACCAATTTCAGTTGAATCTAATCCCACAGCGATGATTTTATCTTTATGTAATTGTGCCTGAAGCAATGTTTTAAATGCTGACTCTTCATCCAAATGACGTAAAAAACACATAATGAGTTTACTGCTGATACCTAACTCTATTGTGCCTTTTATAAGTGCGCGATGAATACCATTAACGACAGTGTCAAAACAAATACCTCGTTCGGTATGTGTTTGGGGATCAAAAAACACCTCGGTATGTAAAACATTATCGTCTTTGCAGCGCAGTAAATAGGCCCAAGTTAGCTCAAAAAAATCTTGTTCATTAATTAATACCTCCGCTCCTTGGAAGTAAATATCTAGAAAAGACTGTAGGTTATGAAAATTATATGCATCTCTAGCCTCTGCAATTGATTTGAAAGGAATATCAACATTGTTACGCTTTGCCAGCTTAAACATCAGTTCAGGCTCAAGTGTTCCTTCGATATGAAGATGTAATTCAACCTTAGGTAAGGATTGGATAAATTCTTTCATGATTCAGTTCCTAATAAATAAAAAGTTTATTCAGCACTTATACCCAAACCACTTCAAGATGCGAGTTTCAAGATGCCTGAGCAATGGACTTAATGGTAACTTGCATTAAATCTTCCAATAAATTCACAGTATTTTGTGAAAATGACTTAATGACCGTATATTCAATCAGCAACTTTAAATAAAGTAATTTAACTGTTTATGAATGGCACCCAATCGGCTCAGAGACGTTGCTTTTATTTTTTAGCATAGCTAAAAAAATGGCTTTTATCTCAAAAAATGGCGACTTAACGAGATAGATTTAATGACAAATTTGGCCTTAGTTGACGTAAGTAACTGAATAACTTAGTGTCAGCTAAAGCTTAACAATTAACGTTAATAGAGCCATCGTCTATACTGACGATAGTTCAGGGAGAGATTATGTCTAACCGACCCCAGCAGCAAATAAGTATTATCGTTTCCATGTATTTGGGTTATGCCGCCATGATGATTTGTCGTCAAATGGTCACCATTCTTAGCCCTGCCTTGCTTGCCGATGAGGCCTTGGGCTTAACAAAAACAAACATTGGTGATTTTGCGGCTTATGGCACCTTAGGTGCGCTGGTTGGGAAACTGATTTGGGGACCCCTTGCCGATAAGATTGGCGGGCGCTTTACTTTTTTAATCGGCATTTTTCTTACCGCAGTGTTCATCATCGCATTTGGGCTTTCGCCAAATGTGATGGCCTTTACTGGCTTTTCATTTCTGCTCTATTGCACCAAATCTTCGGGCTGGCCTGGTATGACAAAGCTGGTCGGGGAATGGTATCACCCAAAACATTATGGACGAGTGTGGAGTATTCTCGCGACCAGTTCGAGATTTAGTGTGGTGTTGGCTACCCTGTTATTCGGTTGGTTGTTGAGTTTCTTGCATTGGCGTACGGTAGCGTTCATCGCGGCGGCTTTTGCGCTTGTCATTTTTGCGGGCTGCTATTTTTATCTGAAAGAAAAACCCGAGGATGCTAATTTTTTCAAAGAGGATGAAACCAATGCCGATAATCTTGAGCTGAGCATTGCATCAAAACAGACGCTGAATAACAAATATAATCACCCGCTCCAAGGCACCAGTACGATTGGTGGACTGGTGGCATTTGCAAAAAGCCCTAGGGTTTGGCTCGTGGTGATCATGTTGATGGTGCTTACTTGCATGATGGCCTTTTTGGATTTTGTTGCGATTTATCTTATGGAAAGCTACCGACTGACGCCCTCACAGGCAGCAATGGCCTCTACCGTTTTTCCCGTTGGCTCTTTGACTGGGCTTTTGGCTTCGATCGCGTTTTACGACCGCTTTTCAAAGCGGGGGATCAGAACAGTATTAACCATAGCACTGACCCTTAGTTTATTGAGTGTGCTTACCTTGCAGTATTTACCTTTGTTTAATTTGAGCGCCGAATTGAACTACCCGGTGGCGCTGGGGGCTATATTTCTGTTTGCTTTTTCAATTTCCCCTGCCTATTACCTACCCATGTCGATATTCTCCATTGAATATGGCGGCCCCCATAGTGCGACTTTGGTGTGTTTAATTGATGCCTTCGGCTTTGCGGCCAGTGCAACATTTGCTTTCATTGGCGGAAGACTGGCAGATAGCGCAGGTGGTTGGTCTAGCTTTATGAATATGCTAATTTTGATTTCTGCTGTTGGGATCATATCAGTTTGGGCATTTATGCATTCAGAATATATAGCGGAAAGTAGAGTAGTCCTTGAATCATAACCTTAGTTGGCTTAAAGGGCGTTTTTTATCATTGGCATTAATTCAGCCTTGATACAACTTATCGAAATTAGGGATAGAGTTTTCCCATACCGGTATTGTTTTACCTATATGTTCTTTGACCGCATCAAAAAATAGTCGGGTTCGCACTGGCAGGTCGCGGTGTGGATATACCGCATACATTGCGCCACGTTCCATCAGTTTTAGTTTGGGTAATAGGGGAATTAATGAGCCGTCTTTCACTTCATTTTCAATAATAAATGCTGGTGCTAAAATATAGGCTGTGCCCGACAACGCTTTCATTAACAGCACTTCACCATCATTTGCTCTGAATGTACTTTGGGTTTTCTGCTGACATGCTTCATTGTTGTCATTGTAATACTGAATACTTTCAACCCTGACTGATTGATTTGCATAACTTGCCGCTGGGTAACTTGCCAATTCTTCTATTGACGTTGGCATACCGTAAGTCTCAATAAATTCAGGTGATGCGAGCAGTAAAAATCTGTTGCGGGCAATTTTACGAGCGATTAACGACGAGTCTTTAGGCTCACCTATTCTAAAGGCCAGATCAAAGCCTTCAGAAACAATATCAACAAGTTTATCGTCTAGATGCAGTTCCACCTCAACCTGAGGAAAACGTTTTTGAAAGTCATTGATCACCGGCTGTAAAAATCGGCGTCCGATAGTGGCTGATGCGGTCACTTTCAAAATTCCTCTGGGCTCTTGATGATAATTTTCAGCCAATCTAATGGTATCTCCCAGAAGTTCTCTGAGTTGCTCTGCTTTTTTAACCATTTCAGCACCAGCTGCGGTCAATGAAAAAGAGCGTGTCGTTCTATTAAGCAGTCTAACGCCTAATTTCTCCTCTAACCGACTTATTTGCTTTGATATCACCGAGCGATCTATGTTGCGCGCTATCGCCGCTTTGGCAAAAGACCCTCTTTCTACCACGTCTAGCAGTAACAGTAGTCGACTTGTTGTATCCATATCGTGCACCTATAAAACTCTATTGGTGTTATTTTGGCACCAATGAGTGGAGAAAACCATGCTTTTTATCTACATGTTTGTTCCGTATGATCACTAGTATTATTTAAGGAGTCTCAAAATGTCTAAACATCTTTTAATTACCACTCTACTCGGATTAACTCTCGCACTGTCAGGGTGTGGCAAAGAAATAACATCAGCGCCATCTCAACAGCCTCTTCAACCGATTGATGTTGCTGAAGTTCTGATTAAATCCGTGCAGAGCTGGCATACCTATACAACACGTATTGAATCTCCTGAAGAAGTGGCTTTAATGCCAAGAGTTTCAGGCGTTATTAATCATATTGCCTTTCAAGAGGGTGATAGGGTTGCTAAAGGTGATTTGTTATTTCAATTGGACAATCGACCCTTTGTTGCGGTTGTTGCTAGTTTAGAAGCGCAAGTTGTCAGTGCAAAAGCGGCGCTTAGCCAAGCAAACAGTGAAGCGAAACGAGCAGTACGCTTAGCTGAACGTAACGCTATTTCAACCGAACAAACCGAGTCTCGTGAATCGACATTGCGTCAACGAGAAGCACAAGTCGTGGCACTACAAGCGCAACTTGAGGCCGCCATGTTGGATTTAGAGTTTACCTCAATTCGCTCGCCAATAAATGGCCTTATTTCTCGCGCCAATATCACTAAAGGTAATAACATTATTGCTGGACAAAGCGTGTTAACGTCTATTGTTTCTAACCAAAAAATGTACGCTTATTTCGATATAGACGAGCGCACTTGGAATAAATCATTCACCAAAGTTACTGCGGCAAGCAAACAACAGGTTGTGATGCAAAAAGTTGGGCAAAAAGAGTTTTCTCACTCGGGTTACATTGATTTTATCGACAACCGTATTAACCCTTCAACGGGTACATTACGTGTTCGTGCTGTTTTTGAAAATATCGATCATCAATTACGTACCGGTTCTTTTGCCCGCATTAAATTAGCGGCAAATGCCATCACCGAACAAATTATTATTCCCAGTAAAGCTATTGGCACCGACTTAAAAAATCGCTTCGTCTTAACGGTGGGTGAAAACAATATTTTGCAATATAAACTGGTGGAAGTTGGTGAGCGTTATGGCAAGTTACGGGCAATTATTTCAGGGTTATCTAAGGGCGATATTATTGCGGTTAATGGCCCCGCGCGCGTTGGTCCGGGCATGCCTATTGAGCCACATAATGTTGTTATTGATAGTGATGGCATTGCTTTTACATTAAGCACTGTCGACGCTAAAAGTTTATTAGCAAAACGCTAAGGGTTATTGATGAATTTTTCATATTTTTTCATACAGCGGCCTATTTTTGCGGCCATGCTATCGTTAATTATTTTAATCGCGGGGGGGATTTCATTATTTCAACTCCCCGTTAGTGAATACCCCGAAGTTGTACCGCCAACGGTTGTTGTTACGGCGAGCTACCCGGGGGCCAACCCTACTGTTATAGGGCAAACGGTGGCGACACCCTTAGAGCAAGAAATTAATGGCACTGAAAACATGCTTTATATGTTTTCACAAGCAACCAGTGATGGTCGCATGACTCTTACCGTTACCTTTGCTTTAGGTACTGATTTAGACCGAGCGCAAGTACAGGTACAAAACCGTGTAAACAGTGCCTTACCGCGCTTACCCGAAGAAGTGCAGCGCCTCGGTGTTGTTGCTGAAAAGTCATCACCTAATTTAACCATGGTGGTGCATCTTTTTTCACCGGAAAAAACCCATGATACCGCCTATTTATCTAACTATGCCGACTTGTATATTAAAGACCAACTTACCCGTTTAGACGGTGTCGGGGATGTACAACTTTTTGGTGGTGGTCAATATGCAATGCGTGTTTGGCTAAATCCTGATGCCTTATCGGCACGAGAACTCACGGCTAATGATGTTATTGCCGCTTTACGCGAGCAAAATCAGCAAGTGGCCGCAGGTAGTTTAGGTGCTCAGCCAGCCGCGAACGATAATCAATTTCAAATTTTATTAAATGTGAAAGGCCGTTTAAATAGCATTGAAGAGTTTGAACAGGTCATTATAAAAATAGGTCAACAAGGACAAATTACTCGTCTTAAAGATGTGGCCCGATTAGAGTTAGGCCAAGACAACTATTCATTACGCGCTATGCTTGATGGTCAACCAGCCTTAGCTATGCCTATTTTTCAGCGCCCTGGCTCTAACGCCATAGAACTGTCTGATCAAGTACGCGAAACCATGGCGCGTTTATCAACAAGCTTCCCCGCTGGCGTTGAATACGACATTGTTTATGATCCTACCGTCTTTGTGCGCGGCTCTATTGACGCCGTTATTACCACATTGCTCGAAGCCATTGTGTTAGTGGTAATTGTGGTGGTCTTGTTTTTGCAAACATGGCGAGCATCTATTATTCCCTTGATTGCCGTGCCTGTTTCTTTGATTGGTACCTTCGCCGTTATGCAATGGTTAGGTATTTCAATTAATACCTTATCGTTATTTGGCTTAGTGCTTGCCATTGGTATTGTGGTGGACGATGCCATTGTTGTGGTTGAAAATGTTGAGCGTAATATTGAAAAAGGCCTTTCACCATTAGAAGCAACGCGTGTTGCAATGAGTGAAGTCACTGGGCCTATCATTGCTATTGCCTTGGTTTTAGGGGCGGTATTTATTCCGACCGCATTTATTAGTGGTTTATCAGGGGAGTTTTATAAACAATTTGCCTTAACCATTACCATTTCTACCTTTATTTCAGCGTTTAACTCGTTAACACTGTCGCCAGCATTGTCAGCGTTATTATTAAAGTCTCACGACAGTAAGCCAGATAAGTTAACGGTTTTACTTAATGCTCTTTTTGGTAAATGGTTATTTGCCCCCTTTAATAAAGTGTTCGACAAAGGCGCAAATGGTTATCAAAAACTAGTCCAAAAACTTATTCGTATGAGTATGCTAGTTGGTATTGTTTATCTTGCTTTAGTGGGCGGAACTATTACCTTGTTTGACAAAGTACCCGGTGGTTTCATTCCTGCGCAAGACAAACAATACTTAGTAGCTATTGCACAATTACCTGATGCGGCAAGTTTAGATCGCACGCAAGCTGTTGTTGAGCAAATGGAAAAAATAGCACATACCGTACCAGGTATTGCCCATACGGTTGCGTTTCCTGGGCTGTCTGTCAATGGTTTCACCAATAGCCCCAACAGTGCCATAGTCTTTACCCCGCTTGAGGCCTTTGAAGATAGACAAGAGCCAAGTAAATCGGCCATGGCTATTGCCGCACAATTAAATCAGAAATTTATGGCTATTGACGCCGCTTTTGTTGCGGTATTTCCACCGCCTCCTATTCAAGGGTTAGGCACCACAGGTGGCTTTAAATTACAACTTGAAGACCGTGGCAATAAAGGCTTTGAGGTATTATTTAATAACTTACAAGCGGTTATTAATAATGCCCAAAAAGATCCCGCGTTAATGGGGTTATTTTCAAGCTTTCGTATTCAAGTACCACAAATGGATATTGATATTGATCGCGAACAAGCGCTTATTCAAGGTATTCCTTTAGACGATGTATTTGATGCTCTGCAAATTTATTTAGGCTCTGTCTATGTTAACGACTTCAACTTGTTTGGCCGTACTTATCAAGTAAAAGCTCAAGCTGATGCCGAATTTAGACAAGATCCAGAGCAAATATTGAACCTAAAAGTGCGTAATCACCAAGGTAAAATGGTGCCGCTTGGTTCGGTATTAACCGTAACACCAGCAACGGGCCCTGATCGTGTTATGCATTACAACGGTTACCCAACGGCTGAACTTAATGGCAGCCCTGCGCCAGGGTACAGCTCAGATCAAGCTCAAAAGGCTATTGAGTTAATTTTGGCCGACACCTTAGAGCAGGGCATTGAATATGAATGGACCGAAGTGACCTACCAACAAATATTGGCTGGTAACACTATGGTTTATGTCTTTCCGTTAGTGGTGTTGTTAGTCTTTATGGTGCTTGCGGCTCAATACGAGAGCTTACGCTTACCCTTAGCGATTATATTAATTGTGCCAATGACCATATTCTCAGCATTAATGGGGGTATGGTTAGTGGGCTCAGACAACAATATATTTACCCAAATAGCCTTAATTGTACTGGTTGCCTTAGCCTCTAAAAATGCCATTTTAATGGTGGAGTTCGCTAAAGATCAAAACGAAAAAGGCTTGTCACATTTAGAAGCAATCATTGAAGCGTGTCGTATGCGATTACGGCCAATTTTAATGACCTCTTTTGCCTTTACCGCTGGTGTTGTACCGTTGGTGTTAGCAACGGGAGCAGGGTCAGAAATGCGTCATGCCATGGGTAATGCGGTATTCTCAGGCATGATTGGTGTCACTATATTCGGCCTTTTATTTACGCCTGTTTTTTACATATTACTTAGTAAAAGTAAAAGTAAAAACAAAAAACAGCAAGCCCAAGAATAACTTTTTGCCAGCTCAAGTTCTTCAGCTAAAGTTGTTAGATGCTCGGCAAGATGTTTTAATAGCTGAAAAAGATAAGATTGATTCTCTCATTTCATCGTTAATTGCTAAGCTAAGTAGCTCTTTAGCATTTAACGGTCGTGGGAGTCATAAATTAACGAGCGAGCATTAGAGTTTTATGCCTTCTAACAATACAGCGCAATTTGGCAACTTACCCAACACCATGAAAGCCATTGTGTTGGGGCAACCTAACGAGCAAATTAAGCTTGATGAGGTTGCGTTGCCATTACCACAATGCGATGACAATGAAATATTAGTTAAAGTTGAGTCTGTAGGCTTAAACCCTTTGGATGCCCAGTTTGCTAAAACAGGTTTTGGTAAGTGGCAATACCCGCATATTTTAGGACTCGATGCCGTAGGTACGGTAGTTCAAGCCAATAAAGGGCTTTTTCCCCGTGTTGGCGATCGAATAATGTGGCACTCAAGCCTAGCGCAGCAAGGAGTGCTTAGTGAGTATGCTAAAGTGCCTAACTTCGCTGTTTCTGTTATTCCTAAAAACGTATCATCAAATACTGCCGCTGCTATTCTTAGCGCAGGAATGTCGGCATTAATTGCCTTGGAAAAAATTAAAATTATTGAAGGTGATAGCGTTTTTATTGACGCGGGTGCGGGGGCGGTAGGCCAGTTTGCCATTCAATTTGCTAAACAACGAGGCGCTGATGTTTTCACCACTGCTTCTAAGCATAATCATAAATTGGTTAAAAAATTAGGTGCCGATGCGGTTTTTGATTACAAGGATAAAAAACTTTGTGAAAAAATCCATACTACACTGGGCCCTCAAGGGTTTGATGCCGTTATCGACTCTATTGGCGGCGAAAGCACGGTAAGAAATATAGAGTTGATGCGGTTTTGCGGTCGAATTGCTTGCTTAAAATCCTTACCTGCATTAGCCTCCGAATTAATGTACAGAAAAGCTCCCAACATTAGTGTGGTTTCTTTAGGTGGTGCTTGGCTGTCGAATAATTTATGTGCGCAGCAGCACATGAGCTTTATGAGTAAACAGTTGTTAGAAAATGTGGCGAATGGAGATATTTGTGTTCCAGCTATCTCTATGGTTGATTTTAATGCCTTGAGCATTTCAACGGCATTACGTAAGCAAGTTTGTGGTGGCTTTACTGGTAAACAGGTAGTAGAAATTAGCTCCTGAGTAAAGGGCATCGGCATGTTTTTTTAAATATCAATTCACATCAGTTTTCTTAGTCTATACTCAGCAGGCTCTGTTGTAGTTAAGTGTTGTCGAGTGAACAAGCGAGACGCGTAAACCCTTCCATGGGCTCTACACAAGCATCCTTGCTTGTGAAGCTCGCTTTTATCACAACCACCAACACTTCTGCACAATCAAATAGTTGCAGCATGGACAACAGTATTATGGAACAGAGCCACTCAGCAATAGATAATAATATCTTTTTATTATTATCTATTTTAACGCGCCGCTAATTCCGCTATATTAATAAGCAATATTAATAAGCAATATTAATAAAAAATTTCAAGGATGATTATGAATTTAAATATTGGGAAAAAACTAGCTCTTGCATTTACTATTACCATCGGGATTTTTGTTATTTCTTCCTTGATTAATTTTAATATGTTGAACAATGCTATAGATATTCAAGAGCGTGTGACCGATTTACGTGTAAAAACAGTTTTGCTTGGTAAGGATATTGAAACCGGTATTCAAGGTTCACTTGCGGGGTTGCGTGGTTATATGATTTTAGGCGCTGATGCGGATAAAGCCTCATTGATGCACTCAGCAAGACTGGATAATTGGCAGAAAATTGATGCTTCTATATCTCAATTTAATCAGCTATCTAAAAACTGGACAGACAGTAATAACTTAACACTATTGAGTGATTTAAAAACAACCCTCGAAGAATTTAAAGTTGTGCAACAAGAAGTTGAGGATATTTCTCATACTGACAAGAATGTTCAAGCCTATCATGTTTTGTTAAATGAAGCCGCCCCCAGGGCAGCAAAAATGCTCACTGCTTTGAATAATATAATAGATGAAGAAGCCACGTTAAAAGCCACTGAAAATCGTAAACAACTATTGAAATACCTTGCTGATACTCGAGGATCTTTTGCTATAGGTTTAGCTAACATAAGAGCTTACTTGCTTTCAGGAGACATTACCTTTAGTGAAAATTTTACTGCAAAATGGCAGGTTAATGAGCAACGACTCAATGATATAAATAGCAATGTAGCATTATTTACTGAAACCCAATTAGTTCAGTGGCAAATTTATCAAAATACCAGAGAGGAATTTTCTTCTTTACCCGCACAAATGTTTAGTTTACGAGGTGCTAAAGATTGGAATAAAGCCAATTATTGGTTAGGCACAAAAGCAGCACCTAAAGCCAAAAAAGCATTAAATATATTAGCACAAATGCGCATATCTCAAGATAAATTACTCACTGAAGATTTAGCGATTTTAGCCAATAAAAATACGGCATTAAAATCGACCTTGATTATCGCATTGATAATAGGAGTGGCCATCGGCGGCACCCTTGCTTTTGTTATCACCCGTAATGTGTTGTCGCGTTTAATTCTGGTGGTAAAACGGGCAGAAAGTATTGCCAATAATGATATGTCAGGTGCTGCTATTGATGTACGAGGAAATGATGAAATTAGCCAATTAACAAGGTCAGTTAATCAAATGAGTTCAGTATTGAAGTTATTGGTGTCAGATACAGCAAACTCTATGGTAGGTGTTGCAGAAGGTGCAGGAAGAATAAAAACGGCTAACAATACCATGTCAAACGAAGTTTCAAATGTTGGTGAACAGGTCAGCCAGATAGCGAGCGCAATAGAAGAGTTAACGGCCTCATCACGAGATGTGGCAACCAATTGCGTTGATGCGGCAGAAAGTGCCATGAATGCATCAGAGTTAGCAAAAAATGGCGGAAAATTAGCGGCCAATACGGTAGAGCACATGGCAGCAATTAAAGAAACATTTTCAGAAAGTTCTAGTAGTATCAAAGCATTAAGTGCCAAAAGCCAAGAGATTGAAAGTATAGTTAATGTTATTAAAGGTATTGCCGATCAAACTAACTTATTAGCACTAAATGCTGCCATTGAAGCGGCTAGAGCAGGGGAGCAAGGGCGAGGTTTTGCTGTAGTTGCTGATGAAGTAAGACAGTTGGCTCAAAGAACAACAGCAGCAACAACAGAAGTAGAGCAGTCAGTTGAGGGAATTAGAGTTGAAACGACTATGGCTGTTAATTTGATGGAGCAAGGGGTCGAAAAGGTTGAAATTGGCTCTAGTGTCACCACAGAAGCACAACAAGCACTAGAAAATATTATTATGAGTGCCGAAGAAGTTTCAGCCAAAATACAAACAATCGCGACAACGGCTGAGCAACAATCAGTGGTAACAGAAGAAGTAGCGAGAAATTCCGACTCTATTTTACAAGCCTCTGATTCCCTTAGATCTGATGTTAGTAACGTATTATCACTCGTTGAACATGTAAATAATGAAGCCCTAGATAAATCCTCTTTACTTAAGGCCATGGTGCATTAATTTGCTAAAAGCCACATATCTAAAACCACACCGATGAAAATAATAAAAACTTAAAAACCTCCACACAAGGTGGCGATTTTTAAGTTTTTTAGTGCTTATCTAAAAGAGTAGTATAGCGAAATAACATTGTTATGATTTAAATCAACTAAGTACCGTTTTCACAATAAAAAACACAAATGATATTGATTATCATTTGTCGGTGTGCTTAAATATCGCCAAAATAGAGAAGGCGATATTTTGACTTACGAACAAAGCTTTCCAATAACTTATCTCCGCTGACTTTAGTTAGCATTAAAAACATAACCCTATATATCGGAATTACTCAAATGATGAAGAAAACACTCTTAGCGTCGGCTTTAATTGGTCTTTTTGCCAGTAATGCAGCTATCGCCAACGAAGAAACAGATAAATTACGCCAAGTTATTGCTGAGCAACAAAAAGTTTTAGAATCGTTAGAAAAACGTTTAGATGAAACAGATCAAAAGCTTAATGCGACTGCCGATCAAGTTGAAGTAAAAGCGGAAGGTGGTATGTTTGCTAACACTACTATTGGTGGTTACGGCGAATTACATTACAACAACTACGAAGACAAAGATGCGAAAATTGATTTTCACCGCTTTGTCTTGTTTTTCGGTCATGAGTTCAGTGACACAGTACGTTTTTTCTCTGAGTTTGAATTAGAGCATTCTATTGCAGGTGAAGGTAAATCAGGTGAAGTTGAACTTGAGCAAGCTTATGTTGAAGTTGATATTAACGAAGCAACAAGCTCTAAAGTTGGTTTGTTCTTGATCCCTGTTGGCATCATTAACGAAACTCATGAGCCACCAGCGTTCTACGGTGTTGAACGTAACGGTGTTGAAAAAAACATTATTCCTGCTACTTGGTGGGAAGCGGGTGTTGCTGTTAACTTTAAGCCTGCGCCAGGTTTAAGCATTGATGGTGCTGCAACCAGTGGTTTGGAAGTTGGTGACGACTTTAAAATTCGCAGCGGTCGTCAAAAAGTGGCTAAAGCCAATGCTGAAAACCTAGCCTATACTGGTCGTGTTAAGTACACTGCTATTAACGGTTTAGAACTAGCGGCAACGTTACAATACCAAACTGATATTACTCAAGGTGGCAGTAATTTTGAAGCCCCTATTGATACTGCTGATGCCACGTTATTAGAAGCACACGCTATTTATCAAGTAAATAATTTCACTGTTCGTGCATTATACGCGCGTTGGGATATCAATGGCGACGAAGCAAAAGCTTTAGGTCGTGATGAGCAAACAGGTTGGTATGTTGAACCTTCTTATGCTTTCAATGAAAAAGTAGGCGTGTTTGCTCGTTATGCTGAATATGACAATAATGCTGGTAACAGTGACTCAACAGCCGTTGAATCAACGAGTGTTGGTGTTAACTACTATATTCATGAAAATGTAGTATTAAAAGCTGATTATGAAGATCTTGGCGGTGCTGCAGACTCTAAAGGCTTTAACTTAGGTTTTGGCTACCAATTTTAATATTGCTGCTTTTTTTGAGCAATATAAACTACATATTAGTATAAAATAAGTGAATAGTGCTGAAGTGCTATTCACTTTTATCGTTAATGACTATTAGTAAATTATGTAGGTTAATAATGAACAGATACTTATCCTTTTTGCTATTTATGTTGGTTTTGCTAAACCAGGGTGAAAGTGTGGCAGCTAAAGGGGTTTTTCAAACGCCTAAGGCCTTTATTAGTGCCAGCTTAGGTGAAAACTCGCAAGCAAAAATGCTGTGGTTAACCAAAGAAGATAAAGCCGTAGCAGCAGATATCCTGAGTCATAAATTTAACCGACTGCGCATCCGATATTGGCAACAAGGTGATGACAGCGTTTGGATTTTGGATGAGATAGGTAAAGAAAAACCTATTACTATTGGTGTCCATATTACTATTCACCAAGGCAAGCAACAAATTCAAAAGTTAAAGGTGTTGACGTTTAGAGAAAGCCGAGGAGATGAAGTTCGCCACGACTTTTACGCCAAACAATTTATCAACGCGAGTCTTGATAACGAAAAAAAATTAACACAAGGTATTGATGGCATTACTGGGGCTACCTTATCGGTAAGAGCTACCACTAAAGTTGCCCGTCTTGCTCTGTGGTTGAATACCCGAGCATCAAACAAGCATTAAAATTTCGTATTTATTCAGCTTGAAAATCATTGCCACAGAGATCACTGCACTACACTGGGAGTAATAAAGCCTCTATGTAGGCTCGAAAGGTCCTCTATGAAGCATCGCGGCTCGGTGGTGAATAGTTACAAAATTTCTAGCTTATAAGTGGTGCATACGGCAGAATAAGCCAACTTAATGCTAATGCTCTGTGTAAACTTTTTATTTGCTATGAAATCACCCTCAAAAGCACTTCATAATCGCATAATACGCCACCTACGAGAATGGCATCGAAAATTAGGTATTATTGCGGCTTTTTTTCTAATTTTTTTATCTCTTTCTGGTATAGCGTTAAATCATACCGAGACACTTTCCCTTGCCCACAGCCCCATTAAAAACCCATGGTTACTCGATCATTATGGTATTGCGCCACCAAACGATGTGCGCTTTTATGTTAACAATAATTTACTGGTTACCGATAACTTAGTGTGGCTTGATGACAAATTATTATTCGAAAGTGCGACTAAAATTATCGCTATAGCAGCAGTAACTATCAGCGAACAGCAAGTTTTTGCTGTGGTCAGTGTTGACCTGCTTAGTTTTTATAATCAAGAGGGTGAGCTTATCGATCAACTAGGCGAAGAATCTGGTTTTCCTGTTGGCGCTAATGCCGTTGCGATTATTGAAAACGTGTTGGTAATAAAATCAACGACTGGAACTTTTCAATATAATAGTGAGCAACTTTTATGGCAAAATTTTCACTCACTCATAAAGCCCAATTGGATAACGGATAACACGGCTAGTGAACAAATCATCAGTGCCGCAAAGCTGAACTATCGGGCGCAATTTTTAACGCTAGAGCGTATTGTTTTAGATGCTCACAGCGGTCGAATACTTGGATTGTTTGGCGTACTGTTTATGGACGCTGTGGCGATATTATTGATATTGCTTTCAATAAGCGGCATATATATTTGGCTTCGCTATGCTAGAGCTAAGCGTTAGTTTGCCGAAAACACTTTAATTTACAGCGTTTAGAAAAACCCTTACAATCGTTAAAAATTTGTTAATAAAAAAGGTCAAAAATATGGACATAAATGTAGAAAAAATTGAGCATTATCTGCAAATGGTAGGTGAAATGAGCCTACAGTTTGGCATTAAATTTATTTTAGCTGTTGTTGTTTATTTAATTGGTAAATGGCTGATAAGCAAGGCACTGAATGTTGCAGAGCTAGCTCTAAATAAGAAGCAAGTTGAAGCAACTTTGCATCAATTTTTGCTGAGTATTTTTAGTACCATACTCAAAGCCATTCAAATAATCATCTTTGCTTCGATGATTGGTATTGAAACAACATCATTAATTGCTATGTTAGGTGCAGCAGGCTTAGCTATTGGTTTAGCTTTGCAAGGTAGTTTAGCCAACTTTGCGGGTGGCGTACTTATCTTATTGTTCAAGCCATTCAAAAAGGGTGATGTGATTGATGCTCAGGGCTATATCGGGGGTGTTGAAGAAATTCAGATTTTTAATACCATCTTAAAAACACCTGATAACCAGCGAGTTATTATTCCCAATGGCCCTTTATCTAATGGTTGTATCAAAAATATTAATATAGAAGGTACACGTCGCGTCGATTTCGTTTTTGGCATTGGCTATAACGATGACATAGTGAAAGCGAAAGCGGTATTAATGTCGCTGGTTGAAGCCGATGAAAGAACCTTATCCACGCAAGCAACAGATATTTGGGTAGGTGAGCACGGTGATAGCTCTGTTAACTTATATCTTCGCCCATGGGTGAATGCCGATGATTACTGGCCTTACTATTTCGGTATGATGGAAAAAGTGAAACTAGCATTCGATAACGAAGGTATCAGTATTCCTTATCCGCAACGTGATGTACATATTCATCAAACGGCTAACTAGCATCTTGAAATAGAAACAGTATACTTAGCTTACTGATTATTCGCATTTAAAAGTAAGCTAAATATACCCCATGAAAACATCGTTTATCGTCTTACTTTTCTTATCTTTACTACTCGTCAACGCTTCACCTGTGCAAGCTTTTTCGAATAATTCGAGACAAGAGCCAACAACCTCTGAGCATAATGCTTGGCTTAAAGAAAAGTTTAGCAAGCAGCATGAGGCATTAATCCCCGTGGTTGCCGTGGCCGATATGTTTTATGCTTGCAATAAAATTCGTCAAGTGGACTCCACTGATCACCCAATAGCCGATTTAATCAATGACATGCCTAAGGATAAGTTGGCGGAAAAACTAGCCTTATGTTTAGGTGAAGATACCATGCAATCAGATATCGCCCTTAATTTTGGCTTGCAGGGTTGTTTTCATGAACAATTAGCGCATTTACCTAAAGCTGAGCGGCAACAAAAAATGGTCTTAGTCGAAAAAGCCATTTTGTCTTTATCTCGTGCCGAGCGCAAAAAAAGCTTCACTCAATGTGTTACTGAGCAAGCTATTCATTATCTGCAATAAATACAGTAAATTGAATTATTAGGCTATATTCATAAATTGTAACAAATAGCGTTAAAAATTTACTTATCGCTCTTTTTAATATGCGAGCATATCGCTTATAGTAATTCACATATTAGCTGTAAATTATACCAACCTGATGAGAAAATAATGAATCAAGAAACTCAAAAAATTTTAGTGGTAGATGATGATATGCGTTTGCGCTCATTGCTAGAGCGTTATTTAGTCGAGCAAGGCTTTGTCGTACGTAGTGCCGCGAACTCAGAACAAATGGATAGGTTACTTGAGCGTGAAAATTTTCACTTGCTGGTACTCGATTTAATGTTGCCGGGTGAAGATGGTTTATCTATTTGTCGTCGCTTACGGCAGCAAAGCAACAATATACCTATTGTTATGTTAACGGCCAAGGGTGATGAAGTTGATCGCATTATTGGTTTAGAAATAGGTGCGGATGATTACATGCCGAAACCTTTTAACCCAAGAGAATTGTTGGCACGAATAAAGGCAGTATTGCGTCGCCGTGTTCAAGAAGCGCCTGGCGCTCCGTCAATGGAAGAAAATAATATTATTTTTGGAGAATATCAACTTAACCTAGCGACACGCGAAATGGTAAAAGGGGATATCAGTATGCCTTTAACCAGTGGTGAGTTTGCGGTATTGAAAGCCTTAGTTACTCACCCAAGAGAGCCATTATCTCGTGATAAGTTAATGAATTTGGCGCGCGGACGTGATTATTCTGCACTTGAGCGTAGCATTGATGTGCAAGTATCTCGTTTGCGTCGCATGCTAGAAAAAGACCCAGCCAAACCCCGCTATTTACAGACTGTTTGGGGATTAGGTTATGTGTTTGTACCTGACGGTACCTCTGCTTAGTATTACTAGTTGTCGTCACAATTGTATGCACATTTAGGCTTCTTATGAAAATATTGCCCCGTAGTGCTTTTGGGCAAACTGTATTACTTATTGGCTTTTTGCTTTTTGTTAATCAGGTTGTCTCTTATATCTCCTTTGCACTCTATGTTATCGAGCCAAACCAGCAACAAATAAATCAGTTGCTGGCTAAGCAAGTGCGTGTTGTTTTTATTGATATTAAAGATGCTAGATTAAGCCCTAAAATGGCGGAAGCCTTTCATCGAGAAACAGGTATTGGTGTGTATCGTGAAAAAGATGCCTTGAAACTTGGCCTAGCTTCAGCGGGTTATTATCCTTATCGCAGTGAGCAAATGTCTGAGTTACTTGGCGGCCCTGCTGAGGTACGAATATCGCAAGGGGACGAATACCTGTTTTGGATCCGTCCACCGCAAGCACCGAATTTGTGGGTTAAAATTCCATTACTTGGCTTAGAAGAAGCTAATTTTTCTCCGCTCATTTTCTTCCTTGGTATTATCGGTGTCCTCAGTGTCGCTGGTGGTTGGTTATTTGTAAGGCAACTTAATAGGCCGTTAAAATCCCTACAACGCGCAGCAGAGGATGTTGGTCGAGGTGACTTTCCTGAGCCATTAACTGAGCATGGCACCTCTGAGATTATGGCGGTAACGCAAGCATTTAACCACATGTCAAAGGGAATTAAACAATTAGAAGATGATCGAAACCTACTGATGGCAGGTATTTCCCATGACTTACGCACGCCATTAACTCGTATTCGCTTGGCCAGTGAAATGATGTCTGAGCTTGATGACTTTCTTAAAGAAGGCATAGAAAGTGATATTGATGATATGAATAACATTATCGATCAATTCATTGATTACATTCGCCATGACTCTAAAGATAAAGCCGAGCTAGATGACTTAAATGTTTTAGTAGCAGAAGTACTGAATGTTGAAACACCCAGTGGTAGAAATATTCAACTTGTTGCCAATGCCTGCCCTAAAATACCCTTACGCTATGTTGCCATTAAGCGTGCTTTAGCGAACTTAATTCAAAACGCTTTGCGCTATACCGATGGTGATATTGAAGTATTCACTGGTCATGATAAAAAACAGGGCTACGCCTATTTTATGGTGAGTGACCACGGTGAAGGTATTCCAGACTCAGATATAGAGCGATTATTTCAACCTTTCACTCAAGGCGACACTGCTCGTGGTGGCGAGGGAAGCGGTTTGGGCTTAGCCATTATTAAGCGCATTGTTGATACCCATGGTGGTCGTGTTGAATTATCGAATAAAGCTACCGGTGGCTTACAAGCCAAGGTATGTTTGCCGTTGGAATTTTAAACAAAAAAAGCCTTAGCAGAGCTAAGGCTTAGTGGTTACTTTTATCTTATTGCTTATTGCTTATTGCTTATTGCTTATTGAATTTTTTTGCGTGAGAAAAATACACCAATTAAAGCTAAGCCTAATAAAGCCATTGACGTTGGCTCTGGTACAGCATTAGTGGTGATGTCTAAACGCCATGCATTGACACTTAATGGATCCGCACCGACAGTATCTTCAAAGCCTAGCGTCCAATCGCCTAATACTTGCTCATTGTTAAAATCTGCTAATGAGCCTATTGGAGCGAAAGTTCCAGATAGCAAACTGCCGCCACCAATAGTGGTTGCAGCGTCATCATCAAACAATACCTCGATGCGCGCACCTACGTGATCTGAATAAGTATCTTCTAGTACTAAGTCGACACGAGTACCCATAGCACTAGTAAGAAAGAAGACTATTTCTCTATTAAAGGAAGACCCTGCACCAGAACAAGTACCGTCACTTAATAGTAGGTCATCACATTTAGTGAAGTCGATAAAAACATTGACGTCCGAAATGATACCGCTGTCTGTAAAAGTTAAACTTGTTGAACTGCTGCTACCATCAACAATCAGAACGGGTGAAAATGTTTCGTCTTCCGATAGTAAAGTTGCTTGGGCTGAACTGATCCATAAGCAGGCAAGTAAAGTGATGATCTTTTTCATAATATATCCTTAAGTAATGAGGTTAAACATTGTTTATGTGTCCACACAGTATAAGCAAGAAACAGGCCGAGGCGTTAGTGAGCTGTTTTATAATGTGTTTTTTGTTTTTTGTGATGGCTCAAACAAAAATTGTAAAATTATCAGACAGTTTTTAAAGATAAAAAAACCTGTTAGTTTTCACTAACAGGTTTTACTTTTTAAAAACTCGTCACTCGTCACTCGTCACTCGTCACTCGTCACTCGTCACTCGTCACTCGTCACTCGTCACTCGTCACTCGTCACTCGTCACTCGTACTTGTTATAGCTGCGGCCCTGCAGCAACTAACGCTTGACCATTATCAGTGTCAGTGAACTTATCAAAGTTATTAACAAAGCGATTGGCTAAATCAACGGCTTTATTATGCCATTCATTAGTATCTTGGTAAGTGTTTCTTGGGTCTAAAATATCACCTTCAACGCCAGCTAGCTTGCTAGGAACTTCAAGATTAAACATAGGGATAACTGTTGTTTCTGCATCATCAATTGAACCATCTAAAATAGCATCAATAATAGCGCGAGTCGCTTTAATTGAGATACGTTTGCCTGTGCCATTCCAACCTGTGTTGACTAGATAAGCTTCTGCGCCGGCATCTGTCATACGCTTACGTAACACTTCGGCATATTGTGTTGGGTGCAAACTTAAGAAAGCGGCGCCAAAACAACTTGAGAAGGTCGGTGTAGGTTCAGTAATACCACGTTCAGTACCCGCTAATTTAGCAGTAAAGCCTGACAAGAAGTAATACTCTGTTTGTGCTGGTGTTAATTTAGCTACAGGTGGTAATACACCAAAAGCATCGGCAGTTAAGAAGATAACTTTTTTCGCATGACCGGCACGAGAAACGGGTTTAACAATATTATCAATGTGATGAATAGGGTAAGAAACACGGGTGTTTTCAGTGCGTGAATTATCATCAAAATCAATAGTACCATCATCGGCAACAGTGACGTTTTCTAGTAGTGCATCGCGACGAATAGCATTGTAAATATCAGGTTCATTTTCTTTACTTAACTTGATGGTTTTAGCGTAACAGCCACCTTCAAAGTTAAATACGCCATTATCATCCCAACCATGTTCGTCATCACCAATTAGTTGACGTTTAGGATCGGTAGAAAGGGTAGTTTTACCCGTACCAGATAAACCGAAGAATACCGCTACATCGCCTTCTTTGCCTACGTTTGCACTACAGTGCATAGAGGCTATGCCTTTCAATGGCAGTAGGTAGTTCATCATTGAGAACATACCTTTTTTCATTTCGCCGCCGTACCAAGTACCGCCAATTAACTGAATTTTTTCAGTTAAGTTAAAGGCAACAAAATTTTCTGAATTTAAGCCTTGTGCTTGCCAGTTCGGGTTAGTGGTTTTAGCGCCGTTCATTACCACGAAATCTGGTTGGTAAGTTTTAAGCTCTTCATCGCTTGGGCGAATGAACATGTTTTTCACAAAATGTGCTTGCCATGC